>Ga0136643_10010968_pt1 | contig 13415 bp, 9 predicted proteins | sample TergutLab28metaG_FD_96883 | JGI IMG/M metagenome (GOLD analysis project Ga0136643, IMG submission 96883) | Labiotermes labralis P1 segment gut microbial communities from Petit-Saut dam, French Guiana - Lab288 P1 (version 3) (version 3) | ecosystem: Host-associated > Arthropoda: Insects >...
CCAGTCAGGCCGACAAATGTTTTTGAATGACCACTCGAATAAGCACTTGTTGTGTTTGACCGAGCTTACAGTGATTGTTATGTAGTAACATACATTATTGACAGTCCAGTATTATAAATAAACGAACAATTTTTTGGCCTTCGTTCGCGATGTGCCCGATTCGAATCTCGGATATGACACAAATTACCCAGAAATTTTTCGCGATCTTCCTCAGTTCCTCCAGGCGAATGTCCAGTGTACCTGTAATAATATCACCACCGATTCCTTCCACATCCTTTTCACTTCACCCTTCACTTACCACCACAGCATTTAGATATTGACAGAGTCGTTAAATATACAATAAACAGAGGAATATTACCATAATTCATCACTTTTAATACACTGACTCCTCATTACGAAGCAGTTCAAGCCAATCCATAAACACCACATGTTTAAGGCGTTCTTGTTCAAAAGACTTGCAGCACAAGCATGCTGTATAGAGTTGCTATAAATTAACTGTATTTGGTTCAAATCTCTGGATTGTGGGTACACATGGGCACTATTAAATACAACACTTCTCTTCCAGCTACATCGGCGCTCATTGCTCTGGTCACACTGCTACTGAACTGAACTGATACATAAAGCAGCTACAGTTACATTCAACAACGCACACATTGCTCGAGCGATAAACACTAGGTGTCGACTAATGAAAACAAAAAGAAAGAGAATGAAAATACCTTCCTCTACTTATATGACGAAATGAAACCTTAAATATACTCCCCCCCCCCGTGATATATCACATCACTAAAGTTTAAGATTTCTGCATTATTTCACAGGCAATGCTACTAATTTATGACTCGGTCGCTTTAAATTGTCCAGAACTGGTTTTCACTGCTACTGCTCTTACGTGTCTCTCTGAACCTGGAAATGTTTCACTAATAATTGCTAATCTCCAAGACATTGGAGGTAAGTTATCTTCTCGAAGCAGTACTAGCATTCTGGGCTGGAGGTCTGGTTGCTGGCTGCGCCATTTGCTGCGTTACTGCAAGCTCTTCAAGTAGTCAGCTGACCACCTTATCCATAACTGCTGATTGAAGCGCTGAACTCGCTGCCATCTGGATAAGCTGTTCATTGTTGTATTGGTAAAGTCTGGCTCAGGAAGGGAGGTCAACGGAGCACCAATAAGAAAATGGCCTGGACTCAAATAACCAGGATCATTAGGTTCATTGGATAGTGCTATGAGAGGTCGTGAATTCAAACACGCTTCTACTTGTGTAAGCAAAGTGCTAAATTCCTCAAAAGTCAATAACGCCTTTCCAACAATTCTCTTCCAGCGATACTTTAAAGACTTAACACCTGCTTCCGACAGTCCTCCAAAATGTGGTGAATTCGGAGGAATGAAATGCCACTGAAATTGTGTCTTTGCTGCATAGTTGTGCACTTGCCTTAAAAACTCTTCAGACTTGAAAAACTCCTTCAATTCTCTATTTACTCCTACTAAGTTACTGTCATTATCGCTGTAGAGGTGATCTATTAACCCTCTTCTAGCTATAAAGCGTTTCAGTGCTGCAATAAATGCTTCAGATGTTAGATTAGAAACCAATTCTAAGTGTATAGCTTTAGTGGCCATGCAAATAAACAATGCTACGTAACATTTAGTTGTAGTTATGCTTCTAGTATTGCCACTCTTTATCTCAAATGGACCCACATATTCTACTCCTGCATTTACAAATGGGCGTGACACTGTTACTCTTGCCAAAGGTAACTGACCCATCAGCTGCTGTGATGCTGCTGCCTTTAAATTGAAACATGCCAAACAACAATGTAACCCTGGACGAATGACTTGCTTCATTCTCGGTATCCAATACTGCTGTCTCAAAGAAGCACTCAAAAGTATTGGACCTGCGTGCAGAAGCCTCAGATGTTCATTCATTATAATCAGTTCTGTAATATAATGCGCAGGAGGCAAAATTAGTTGATATTTGGAGTCGTGTGGAAGATGTGAATGCTGTAATCTTCCAACAGCTCCAAGATAATCTTCCTTGTCAAGGAATGGATGCAGAGGTTGGAATTGGCTCTTCGACGAAACCTAACCCTTCTTGCTGAGGTCACTGATTTCTTGAGCATACATATCCTGCTGTGCTATCTTAATGCAGGCGTGCAGTGCATCTCTTAATTCTGTGCTGGTAAGATAACCTGTCCTTCTTAACGACGGGTTTCTTGCATTGTGAAAAAATCTCAAACAATGCGCTGCTACTCTTTGCAATCTTGATAGCGTTTAAAATCTGGTAATAAACTCTGCTGGGGAACACTGAATCATAACTTTAACTGTTGTAAACTCCCGTTGTTCTGGTGGTGGTTCTGGATGCCTTAATAATTGAGTGATAAGCCACTGTCTTTCATGCTGACTCAGCCATTCGGGACCTACCCACCAAAACCTGCAATTCTTCAAGGTCTCCGGATCTGTGCCTCGTGATATCAGATCTGATGGGTTGCTTGCGGATGCAACATGTCTCCATTTACATCCTGCAGTCAGTTCTTGAATCTGAGAAACTCTGTTGGCAACAAATGTTTTCCACTTACTAGCTGAATTTGCTAACCATGAAAGCACAATCGTAGAATATGCCCATAACAAGATTCTGTCAATCTTCAAATTCAATGCAGGTACTGTTTTCTGTATTAAATGTGCTAGGAGTAAGGCTCCACATAATTCTAACCTTGGGAGTGTGACTTTCTTCAATTGGGCAACTATCGATTTGGAGCAAAGCAGTTTAGTTGTTACTTCCCTTTGCTGATTAACAGAGCGCAAATACAAACATGCTCCATAAGCCTTCTCGCTAGAGTCACAAAATCCATGCAACTGAATTTCTGTTGGCTGTCCCTTTGCGAAGACTAGTCTATCAACAGCTATCTCGTGCACTTGGGACAGATGCAAATACATGTCCACCCACTTATTCAATAATTCTGATGGTAATGGCTCATCCCAATCAAGCTTGTGCAGCCACAACTGCTGCAGGAAAATTCTGTATACAACAACTGGATTAATTAAACCAAGGGGGTCAAATATGGCAGCAACGATAGAAGAACTAGTGCGTTTGCTAACAGGGGAGTTTTTAGGCTCTCGCAATCTTTGAACACATGTTCCCTTGCTAATCAGGAACTGATCTGATAATGGATGCCATAGCAAACCTATTGTTTTGATGCCTTCATTGCTGTCCAGCTCAATGGGTACATCAATTTCTCTGCAATCAGGGGGGACTGCTTCTAATATGATGGGGTGACTGGCACAAAACTTGCGTAGGTGAAATCCCCCTCGTCCCAAGAGCCCGATGAGTTCTTGCTCTAGTCTTAGTGCATCTTTTATGGTGTTGGCTCCACACAGAGCATCATCCACATGGAAATTGTTTGTTCATGTTTCTGGTGCTAGTGAGAAGTCCTTTGATTCATCTTCTGCAAGCTTTTGTAAACAACCTGTTGCTAGATAAGGTGCTGATGCAGTGCCATACGTCACTGTTGACAGCTCGTATGTTCTTAATGATTCATCAGCGGATCTTCTCCACAAAATTCGCTGCAACTTTCTGTCGTCTTCATGAATCCTCACTTGGTTGTACATCTTAGCTATATCTGCGGGGAATGCAATCTGGTATGTTCTAAACAGTAAAATAACGGAATACAAGTCTTGTTGTATTGTAGGACCTAAAAGAAGTGTATCATTCAAAGACAGTCCGTTATTCGAACGACATGAGCCATAAAAAACAACGCGAGTGCGTGCTGTACTGCTAGAAATCTTGAAAACCGCTTAATGTGGAAGGTAATAAATACCGTTCTTCAGTGTTGCTTGCGTCTTCATTAATCTGGTTCATATGACCCAGTTCTTCATATTCTTGCATAAATTCAGAATATGCTTGATGCAAATCTGGATGTTCCTGGAACCGCCACTCTAGCTGGTGAAATCGTCGCTTTGCCTGTTCATACGACTCTCCTAGACGACCTTGACCTTCACGTCGAGGAAGTCTCACAATGTACCGTCCTGTATCATCTCGTGCGGTATGCTTCTTGAAGTGTTCTTCACACAAAACTTCTTCAGCTGTCCATATCTTATTGGGCAATTCTTCAATTTCCCAAAATCTTTGCAGTTGCTGATCTAAGTTGTCATTGTTGCGAATGAAGAAACTTTTCCTTGGAACTTCTTCAGACGCTCCTAAAGGTATCTTGCCTGAAACTATCCATCCTAGCTCTGTATCCTGTAAAACTGGATAATTTCCTGGTCGCGTCTTTTTATCATGGAGAAGAACTTCGAAGAACACATCAGCTCCTAACAGGATGTCAATGGAGTTGAGCTTGTTGAAATTCTCATCTGCTAACACCAATCCTTCCGGGATACCCCAGTCGCAACTATCTACATATGTGGCTGGAATCGTTCCTGTTATCTTGGGAAGTACGGCGCCATCTATTTTAGTTTCCCAGTTGCTAAATCTGGATTTTATCTCCAGTGAAGCTGCATACTGAATTGTTTTTGTAACCTCATTAATACCTTGAACAGGTATCTATGCCTTAAATTTTCTCAAATTAAGTTGCTGAACTATAACACTCTGTTACAAAATAACTTTGTGATGCTGAATCCAACAATGCTCTGCACTTCACTAATTGTCCACATTTATCCCTAACATAAACTATCGCTGTAGCAAGCAATATCTGTGAAGATGGCCTTCCCTTATATGTATATCAGACTGTTACACCTGACTGGATGCTGTTATTTTGTTCATTTCTAGTCGACTGTGGCTGACGTTCATTGTTGCAATCGTTACGATTGTTTTTCTGAACTGGCTCAGACTCACATGGCAACAGTGAATTATGTTCCCTCCTGCAAAATTTACACCTCCATTCTACCTTACATTGTGATGTCCTATGGCTGTTACCCAAGCAATTAAACACAATTGATTCTGCTTAATTAAATTCAACCTCTGCTGTGAGATTGCTTTCCTGAACTGCTTACATCTATGCAAGGGATGGTTGCCTCTACACGAAACACATGAACTGTGTGTGGCTACATATGCATGCTTAGTTGGTTTGCTAACGCCACTGCTGTTATTATTCCTAGGGTGCTGACTTGCGTGAATTAGTTCAAGAGCCTGACATTTACCTTCCAGGAATTTAATGATTGCTTCAAGTTCAGTGATTCCTTCGGAAACTGCCTTCATTTCCCATTGTTTTCTGGTTACTTCATCCACATGCTCTATCAATATCTGAGACAACAACACTTCATGCAAGGGTATGCTCAAGTCTAATGCCTTAATAGCATTCAAATTAATTTGAAACTGATTGATCAATGCTCTTAAATCCGTGGCTGATTCCTTGTTGATCACTGGCAGTGACAATAATGACTTCACATGAGCTGCAGCTATTAGACGCTCATTGTTATAGCAAATTCCAGGCTACACGAAAAGTTCTGCTGTGTAACTGGAAGATTCTGAATTAGCTGATGCGCTTCATTAGTTACAGAAGACAACTAACAGTGAAATTTTTTATCATCGTCCAGTGCTTGGTTATTAATTATCAGACTGTTGAAAGTGTCATGAAAATGTTTAAACTCCGTTATCTGACCTCCAAATTTTGGAATTTCAATAGTGGGCAATTTAATCTTAGGCGCTAAACAACTGCCATAGTCATGTGTTGCTCTACGCTTCTGTGATTCTGCTGAACTAACGTCTCTTGCTCGCCTGTCTTCTGAAATCATTCTATCAATCCTAGCTTTCAGTTCAAAGTATGTTTCTGTGAATGCTTCCCTATCTAGCTCATGTTGTTGCGTTTCATCATTATATTCCAGCTGATCCTGTACAGCGTTGTATTCTTCCCACACCTTTTCTAACAACTGTAGCCTAACATTTACATCAGGCATGTCTACAGTATCTGAAAAAATTGTCGATGTATTTCTTAATGTGCGTCATTTTTGCCTTGATTGCACTTCGTTTTCTGACTAATGCATTGAGTGTTTAGGAATCCATGGTGCTAAGGATTGGTAAGGAAAGAGCCAACATACCGATTTATGTGCTGCTATGATCCAAGGTTCCGTCTACGTACGCTGGCAACCGCTCTGCTTACGTTGTCGCTTGTTGCTATGCTGTTGCTATGACGTGTTGCGCTCCTCTTGCTTGAAGTTATTTTGCTTGCGATTCATAATTGAATCGATGCTAACCCACAATTCAGCACGGTAAGGACCAATGTATACATCTGCTATAAATGAACTGTATTTGGTTCAAATCTCTGGATTGTGGGTACACATGGGCACTATTAAACACAGCACTTCTCTTCCAGGTACATCGGCGCTCATTGCTCTGGGCACACTGCTGCTGAACTGAACTGATACATAAAGCAGCTACAGTTACATTCAGTTACATTCAACAACGCACATACTGCTCGAGCGATAAACATTAGGTGTCGACTAATGACAACAAAAAGAAGAAGGAGAAGGAAAATACCTTCCTCTGCCCAGTCTACTTATAGGACGAAATGAAAGCTTAAACACATGCAAATCAAACAAACATCTTTGGGCCATGACAGTTTACGGTTAATATAATATCTGATAAATATCATTGGTACGTCTGCGTTATTTCTATTGGTCATGAGTGAAGGAGACGCGTGTTAACTCAGCGTATTCCAGTTAATATTAGGTTTCTAATCACCACATATAAAGAAGGCGCTGAAAATTGGCAGTTAAATAAAATTCCGTTAATACTAAGTATCTGGTCACAATATTTAAAAAGTGCGCTGGAGATTACTTCCTTCATCTCGCCGACACGAGTCTAAACCCACATTCTTCATTGAATGCCGAAGTTCTACGGGGGAAACCGAAGATCAAAATTTCATTTTTTTTTTCAGTGTGTCTTTAGTGGGATGATTATTAACGTTCACTTTATCCTTCAACATACCACACAGGTAAAACCAAATCGCAAGTGTTCAGACCTGGCGAAGGAGCAGCCCAAAACCCTCTGTTATTATTCTGTCACCAAAACTCCCTCTAAACAAGGCAGCAATTGCTGGTTATATGAGCTGTAGCATCGTGTTGCTGCAAAGAAGCACACGTTCTCTCGTAATTGGCGTGTGCTCAAAACTGTGTCAGAATATGTGTAATTTATGGAAATATACACAAAAACACAAAGACTGATTCTAGTTGCACTCATAGCACACCACACACCAGCATTAATGCCATATAGTAGCACTTCGACAATTAATATGGGAACCCCATTATTCTGGGAGATTACATATGAACTGAGTTCACATTAAATTTCTATTCTACACAGAATGAGCGTGGGGTATATTTCTCCACCACGTACCCCTAGAATATACCATCTAACAAAATTCGGTCTTGATGCACGATTCGCTTCGAAGTTTTTGAACTACAGTCGTGTTATACGGTTGCGAATTTGGGTAGATTTTACATTTCGTAATGAAGAAGATATGCCCCTTTACTCTCTCCAACAGCGCGGGCATAGGAGGACCTTTGGGTGAGCCAAGCACCGTACCACAAGCGAACCACCAGGAAGTGACAATACCTGTCGGTTAAAATAAGGATCCTACATAAATGCAGATTAATAGGTCTTCGATCGACGGAAAGATTAAATAAAATATTTTTTACGATCATGATCTTTAAAAATTAGGACGTACGTACCATGACAACAATAAAGAAACACGAAGAGAGGCACATTTTGTAAGTTAAACCCGGCAAGGAACGTACCAGGATCCGCTGCAACCTTGTCATGCCATCCCCTTCTTCTGAAAGCACTGTTGTTTGACAGGTGACAGCTATTACAGACATTCCCCGAAACGCGCAGTTCCTAGATAGGCAATTTCAAACTCAAGATGTTTTCAAAAAGTAAAAAAATTAAGAAGATAAAAAAATTTAAACGAGCGCCGGCTATTTCCTTGCGGAAATGAAGTGCAATGAGGCGAATTTGGGCGGAAGAATATTGCTGGGCGATAGGGCGTTCGTACTGCGATCCCTCACGTTCCAGTGTGTTGGAGTTTGCAATCAACTGCACCCTTTTACATATAGATACATACAGGGTTATTCGAAATGAATGCCGGGGTTTTAACAACTGCCACCTCGTTCTCCAGATGCAACCCCATGCGATTTCTTTCTATGGGGTTACGTCAAGGATCAGGTTTATGTTTCTCCTCTTCCCGCAAGTATCCCGGAACTGAAAGTACGAATCAGAACCGCCATTGAAACCATCACCGCTGACATGCTACAAACAGTTTGGAACGAACTCGATTATCATGTTGTTGTTTGTAGAATCACAAAGGGTGCACATATAGAGCACCTGTAAGGTACGTAACAAAAACTTGGAGTGTTGTTCTATTAAATAAAAAACTACTTGTACTCCTATCTCAAGTGTATTGTGTATGACAAGTTGTTAAACCCCCGACAATCATTTCGAATAACCCTGTATATGCGAGGCACTTGACCGTATGTATATTCAATCCCGACTTGTGGTGGACCATCCGGAATGTAACTAGTGCGTAAATCGGAGAATGTCTTTACCACCATTACCAGTGTTGCGCTTGGTTTGACTACAGGCACTCCTAAAATGGCATAGCTAACAGTTGTCTCGGCAATATTCCCACGTGCTGAAGGCAATGGCGAACTTACCGCAATGAGATTGGCCGACTGCGCGGGCTTACCACTGCGTGACAGTGAGCCGGACGAAGATGAGAAGTGCTCGATGACTTCCCAGTTGGATTTGCGGGGAACCGAGGGCAAAACTTGGGGTGTGTTTTGCTCTGGTAGAAGGGCAGAGCGGGCAGGAGAGGTAGACAGCTCCAGGCTAGCCTGTCGGCTTCTAATTGCTCCAGCGAAGCCAGCCCGACCATGCTGCCGCAGGCTGAAACTGCGTCGCGTAAACCTGGGTTTCCCTGTTGCGGCCGCCAGATCCTGCAACACGGGTCCAAAATGTATAAGATGTATGGTGTACTGTATGCTTCGGACATGACACACTTAGTGATCTTACAATTAGGCAGCAGACAATAAGCGAAGGTCCACCCAAGTCCGTATGTCAGTACTGAGGCAAATATGGGAACTGATTCATAAATAGAGACAGACGCATTGTACACATTCGTTCCGTTGGACACCGCACTAACCCCTATTCACAATATAGCGGAATAGAAGAGACGGAAATATGTCTTAACCAGGCAATTTCCCGACGACGTGACATGCTGTTCCGGGAGGCGGATGAGCTGCCATCTGCACAGATAATCACATGGACAATACAGAGCAACGCAATTGAATCCAAGGCCGGACACGAGATGTCAGCACACTACGGACCTAAAACGCCTCAACTTTGTCCATGTCAATGTTATAAGATAAAGTTCGGTAAATCGAACCCAGTACCATTATGAGAAACCGATATTTCTTGTATGGCATTTTCAAGTTACGTAATTCATGATGAAGCTACGGTTGACCACCGATTCACGTCATCAGCGCCTGATAGTGGCCCGTAGCAACCAATGCGCAAATTAGACTGTTAACCTTTTGACGCCTAATGTCAACTATAGTGGTCGTACCGTACCGCTAACCTCTAAAGTTGCATTTTATATATTTATTCAACAAATATAGGTACTGAATATTTTAAACATGGTGTACACTCTCCGTTTTTTTCTCTTCAAAATGCAGTTTGTTTCAAATTCTAACGTATTTGGTTCCTGTATTATTCACATTTTATATACAGGGTGTGCTAAAATTAAAATAATAATTCCGGCGCCAAAAGGTTAATCATTGTACGTACACCAACAACTGCACTGTAATTAGATACAATGATACAAAACATGTGGTAAAGCTCCTACATGTTTCGGCATTTTTTCGGCCATCTTCAGCGTGGTACTCAACAAAGAAAAATACAGTCATGGCTAGTTATATCAAAGAGGAGCAATAATGGAGTTACAGTACAGATGTTAAAATTTTAAATAATGTTTTAAAAAGAATAGTACAAAATGCATATCATAAGAGTTATTATTTTACAGCAAAAAAATATCTATTGCAGAAATTCATCTTCGTTTTCAGGGACAGGTCGATGCGGTTGTTTATAACGTCATTGATGACCGCTTTAATGCCATGTCCCGGCCGCTTAACCCCCGGGAAATACACCCGGTACCTATTGTACAGGAGGCTGGGAGGGCCTCGGGGCCTGTCTGACGGGTAGGAAAAATCTTGCCCTCATCGTGGTTCAGACCCCGGACCGTGCAGCTCGCAGTGAGTCGCTATACTCCCTATACTGCCGACCGCCGAAATGTATTATTCAGTGACAACAGTCACATTTTGCATGCAAAGTTAAAAGTGTTGCCGATCGGAGCTGCAAAGGCTCTGTGTCCATGGGCGCGTGTCGAGATTGACTGAGAAAATATCCGTTACACAGTGTTTCGCCAATTGGAAGAACTGACTGTCCACGAGTGTAACACGTCTTCACGGCATTTATTTTAAGATGTTTAGAGTGATGTGATGTCAATAGCTTTCAAAGACAAAGACATAAAATATTCAAAATTTGATGGCGGTGGAATCGATGTGTACTGTCTTGAGATGTTAAGTCACGTAGTTTGCAAAATAGGTACCAACGTTTCGAAGGGACTAGCTGCTCCATCCTCAGGGTACATTGCTGGATTAATCTTCTACCCTGAATACAGAGGTTGCTGATTCCTCCGGTATGATGGTATCTGCCTAACGAAAGCCACGGCGTCACATACCAGAAGGTAATATTCATGTATACCGCCATGAGAAGCTAAAATTGTCGCATGGCAAAATTATTTTATCGATTCAGGAAATAAAACATTCTGAAGAAGATTCACCTCACCTCTTCAATGACAGAGCGCCTCGGGCCGCGTAACGACAGTCTCTGCTTCCAGTCCCGGAAGGGGTTTTCGGTGGTGTGCACTGAGCCGGCCATTACATGCCGCCACTGCCTGTAACACGAAATATCAGCTGCTTAATTGTAAATCGTAAAACGATTCATTATGGTAAGATATGGCAGCATGATGCTGCGAAACTCTAGCACCAACCTACCATAATGCACGCATTTTCATTACCCAGGTGACCACAATACGAATTCCTTGTGATGCTTTGTTAGGCAAAAAAAAAAAAAGTCATTGTGCTTAAACATTGCATCATAGAAAGGTATGGGGAAGCAGAGCTAAGCTACACGAATTCTTAATTTCAGCACTGGGTCAGACTGAAATATCAGGTTCACGCCACGGTCAATTCATCCCAGGGGGAAATATATCCCAGCACACGATGCGGCGTGGAGGCCAGTGATAAGTAAATACAACACATGAATACGCAATATTTCAGTAGTCACGTGTTGTGTTTACTAATTTGATTATAACTGCTTAAATAACAGTGTAAATAACTGTTACGTAGCTAAATTTCTTTTGAAAAGAGCAAACCTGAAGACGGTGACTGATCCAGTCCTCGAAAAGCAGTACTGTTTTAAATGTGAATATATATGATGGATAAAATCAATAAAACCAATTAACTCTGATGTCATACACGATCGTCAGAACCCTATAGCATAATACTCTTCGTTAATGGCTTGAAAAAAGGCTGAGACATATTTGTGGTAACGAATTTACTGTATTTAGGTGGTGCAATTAGTTTAATTGCTTTGATGCTTTCTTTGCCGTTCAACATACGTACATTCAAAGGAGAAAAATTAAGACTTTTCCTCTCTGTTGTCACACAAAAAATGGGCAGCAGATTTTAGTACATATGCCAGTGCTACCAGCCATCCTGAAATGTTGAATTTCGTAAAGTCTCATTTAGCCATTCCTGCACATAATATGGATGTCAAGCGAGTTTTGTAACTAACGAGAAGTCAATTGAAAAAATAGGGGCAAGGGCTGTCTGATGAGTCAAAAAAGGGCCTCCTAACTGAGCAATATAATCTGAAGAATATGTCACGCGAACAATTTCATACTTCACATAAGAGGCATTCCAACAGTTTTTAAGGGAACCAATTCAACAGAAAAATGCGCTTGGACACAGATAATGTTTAAAAGTAAGGGTTTCGAAGACTTACCTACACACGTCAGGGGTTTTGTACTAAATTTGTCCAACAAATGAACAATATATGTTAACAATTATCTGTTAACATTTACTGTGCATTTATTGGAGAAAAACAGTAAAATTCTAAAAAATGCAAGGTACATATATCAAGATACCCCAGGGGTATTCTAAAGAAAATGAACAGTAACTGCAAAGTGTCTTTATTGCACAAACAAGTATGGTAACCCAATATATGCATCAATGTGGGATCGATATCAATGATAAAATCACATCGCAATTAACAAGTAAAATACACCACAAAAGATTAAATAAGATACTTTTTCAAGTCTGAAGTTTACAGCAGAGTTATAATAAATAATATATCTTGATTTGTCTGCTGCTTATGTAAGTTGGTGAAGGCACAGCACCACCTTTATGGGCTAATATTGGAACTGATTGGTTTACGTCTGACACAGCGATGAGATAAGGCCTGTTACTGATCCCGTAGACAATGCGAGAAGTTTTTACTTCTATACTGCACCAATCAAACACATAGACTTGCGGAAATTTCTTCGCAGAATCTAGTGATGCGCACAACTCAGATCTGAACAAAAATTAAAATTGCTGGATTTGATTTTGGTGGTCTGATATATTGTTGTGAGACATGGAAGTTATGTAAGCTGCCGTGTACATAAAGAAAATTCAATTGGATTCTCTGAGATACTGTATATAGACCTTATTAACGAGGCACTGAGCAGGACAGGATTGCAGAACTTGCAGGGCCAACGGTCATCCGCTGTACTGTGATAAGTCCCACTACGACAAAATAAAGCAGACCTGTATAGTAAAGACTTCATGCAGCACTCACTATATGCTGGGTTGTAGATTAAACCAGCGGGTTCTTCTTGATGCTGGAAACCCTGCGTTCAGTAAGGCTTGCTGACGATTAAGAAGCGTAAATTGAGCTTAGTAAAAGAAACATTGTAAAATTAACGTCACAATCAGTCTTACCGTGTATTTCATTGCGTACTCACTGCACTGAAAAATTAACCAAAATCAAGTCGCAAAACTCAATGCGATCTATAATTGTTACCCACCAAACTTCTGCATAACGAACGCTTTTTTAAATAAAAAACCTTAATATAATGTTTAAATAAAGTATGAACTATACCGCAGCGAAACCAACAGAAATTCAACTGTCCCCACAACATTTAATGTAAGGCCTCTGCATCTATTAGTTTCCGAGATAAAATAACTTTCCCATTAGACATTAATTTTAGGCGCAAGAAAGTATAAACAACGCAACTCTACAAACACGTTACTGGTGATCTAGAGTATCAACATTTAGAGGCCTAACGGTGGTCACAATTTAACTACGAAGAAGGCGGGGACGTTCTCTAACCACAAG
>Ga0136643_10010969_pt1 | contig 13413 bp, 6 predicted proteins | sample TergutLab28metaG_FD_96883 | JGI IMG/M metagenome (GOLD analysis project Ga0136643, IMG submission 96883) | Labiotermes labralis P1 segment gut microbial communities from Petit-Saut dam, French Guiana - Lab288 P1 (version 3) (version 3) | ecosystem: Host-associated > Arthropoda: Insects >...
CTAGTCAGCAGTCTGGCATCTAAAAGTAGATATTCTCTAACTCAATTCTGAAAAACACAGTTTTATTAACTCCTTTATTTGTCCAACTAATGCACACAAATTATTATAAAATTGTTAAACAGTTAAAATCATTTAAAATTATAATAGTTGCTCCAACATGTTTCGGTTTACACAAACCACGTTTTATGTAAACCGAAAAGTGTTGGAACAATTATTATAATTTTAAATTATTTTAACTGTTTAACAATTTTATAATAATTCGTATACATTAGTTGGACAAATAAAGGAGTTAATACTATCAACATGCACGGTGCAACTACGAAGATTATCGAAGAAGAACACAGTTTTTACTTATGCCACTATTGCATTCAGTGAGCAATATTATGCTCTCACGTAATTCACATCCGCAGTCACTAGGATGCCAAGTCAAGTTCATTCTGTAGCAACAAACACAGTTTTAAAGCTGAGCATATTTTAAATTTTAGCAATTTTTTTTTTGTGTTGAACTTCATATTACTGATATCTTTATGGAGGAATGATATGTGATGTACTACAATTCATACTAAAATGTAATAAATTACCGATGAAAATTAAGCTGTCCTGTAAGACTGTTGGAATTTTATGACCACGCATATTCTATAATAAGTGTCTTATCCCTCACGAGATAAAAGTTAGGAGAATCTATGAATTGAAGGGTCTCTCTGTAAATCATGGAGGTAGGAAGGAACTGTCAGATTTGAATGTTTAAATTTCAGTAGGGTTTTATCACTGTTAACATTCCCTAGTGAACTTGTGAACCAACAACTTAGTAAGTCATTTATGATAACATTAACAGTGATAATTACCAATAAATAGGAAATGTTAATAATTAACTGATTAAGAAGATAAAGAACGTTATTTAGACTAGTAGGCTCCTACCTTTAAATGTATTAAATCCTGCATTCTTGAGCTGTCAAATGCATGTGTGCCTGGTGGTCATATCACATGTGTTCTCCACTGCTGCATCTCTCTAATGTAGCCATACCGCAATTAAAGAATGGGCTATAGGTAAAAAAAATGCAAGCATTTTAAATTAATTTTTTACACCAACGTAAATAATAATTCATGAGAGCTCTTTAAAAAGTAATGTTAGACAGACGTCTGGAATCATATGAAATTTTTGCGTACCTCTTCAGTGATTTTTCTTCGTGTGATATTCGCTGAAACACGGAGTTTTGCGAAGTGCCACACCGCTAGTCGGCCAAATAAAACTGGTTTCTTTTCTTCGTTAATGCGCTGAACAAACCCTACACCTTCTGGATGCCGCGCCTTTCTTTTTTAACCTAGTGGAGCATGAAACATTTTATAAATTTTTTGTCCATCCTGAATACGGACAGCTGCATCCTTCACCGGCGGTCGTTTGCGTGTCGGTGATGTCTGCTATTCGTGTCAAGGCTAGAGATTCGTCGTAAGCGCCAACTTGCTTGTCTTATCTGTTATTTTCTGAACATAGTCAACTATGCAGCCCTTGAAAGCATAGCCATTTCCCTTCTGATTTGAGTTTGTGGTGTATTTTTTTTATAATATGGAACTGTTTAGGACAGCCATGTGTAGCGAAAAGAACGCAAATTTCTTAGTCCATTTCACGGTTTTTCTGTAGCACAGGTGTTAGTGCAAAGTTTGTTCTGCCCTATACACGCCTCGCATAAATTTTATAGTGTTTAATTAATTCTGGCTTCTTCGTTGTTTCGCACTTCCGGTCTTTTCTCTGTCTCCACAATCTTTTCGGTGTGTAGGGTCCCAGTAAGCTCCATGTTCCTCTTATTTCGCCATATTTTTACCATAACTTTGCCTTCATGACAGTAAGTGGACTAACGTTTCTTCAGGTATTTTATTTTGTTCCTTATTTTCCTTAGTCACTTCTCTGTCTAGACACAATGTACGACAGACGTGATTCCACCCTCCCAACAGCATTTAATTCACTTCTACACTGTCGTGGTACAAGTGGTATCATTTACTGAGCAGCTGAGTACTCAGAAATTCTAAAACCAGATATTTACTGGTCTTGGTTTGCCAGTATACACCTCGATATTACATATGTAATGCACTCTTGGACTCACATATCCGTTAGGCTTTGATGCCTTACGTGTTTGGTTTATAGGGTATATATATTTGAAAATGAGCACCAGGCCCTTCCAAGCAGTCATGCCCTTATTTTCAAGTTCATCGGGCTTGATACACCCTACTTTCTTACGCGAAGTCACATTGAAGCAGTTCCTACTCATGAGGTAAATATTTAAACACTGCTTCTTATTTCTTGTGATGTCTTCAGCCACCTAATACCGCAGGAAGTTTAGTGCGGTAACGAATAGCCCTTCGTTCACATACGGCAATGAATTAGGAGACTTGTGCTAAGTCTATGAGTTGCAGGAGCAGTCAAATTGCAGTGAAACATAAACATAGTTCCGGAAAGCGCCGAAACTAAGAACTCATATTATTTGTTATTCCAACAGTCAAATATCACGGCAGCTGACCAGACAAGAATTTCATGTTCAAGGTCAGACCCTTGTCGCTACACAACAGCGATTTCGTCAGTGTATGTTCAGTCATTGCAGGTTAGGACGTAGCAGAGTAAGCACTGCACCAAAGCGGAAAAATAGGTCAACCCCAAACAACGGGTGGAATTGCCTCGACGGAGAATTATGTCAACACCAGGGCAAGAGTTAAATACAAGTGCACAAAAAGCTTTACTCTCAAATTACTACGTATTTAATTTACACGAGATTTGATATGTTTCGACCGAACTTAGAATCATCTTCGCGGTCTTTAAATAAGTATTGATTATGTTGCCTTACAATGACTTTACAGAGCTTTAAAGGTACTTTTGTTTAGTACAGTTTTGAAATTATTACGATAAATGAATTTGAGCTTTAAAAATTTTGCAGGAGGCTTTTTTTACGTTGTTTCTTTTTATAATCCACAAACAACGTGCGTGAAGGCTTTCGGTGTCACTGTGCTACATGGAATCACGTCTCGGAAGACCACAGTCTTTAATAATTACCTTGCTGAGGACTTCAAAATCACTTTGGCGAAAATTAGTTATGCGACAGAAATTGTACTCTGCACGAAACAAGAGCAGTCCTCACAGCATAGCCGTCAAGTTGCATGTATATCTAAGACTACACAGTTTCGAAATTCTTTGCCATGGCACGTGACTCATGCCCTATCATCTGTGGTCAATAGCACCCTTTAGTGCGGGAAGTCTCAGTGTGTCTGCTTGCGAAATATGCCAATGTGGAACCTTACGTTTACGAGGCGTGTGTCTAAGGCAGGTACAGTGATCCCTCGTCCAGTACAGTTTTTATGTCAAGACTATGGGAGCAAAGATTACGCACAACTTTTCTATTTCCCAAAGTTTTACTTTCCATTGTCCATGACTTCTGCAACAGCCGATTTATTTATGGCAGAATTAAGTGGACGTTCGAGATACAGTTAGATATTATAGGTTAGACAGTCACGTTTCACCCTGCTGCAGCATACTTTAATACTCTGAAATAAATGGGTTTCAAAATATGTTCACTTACGTGAGTTGTAGCCTCTGTGCAAATATATAAACCGACATGATGTCCTTGGCATACTCGTATGGAAGTAGGGTCGCCCTAATGATAAACATTATATGCAACTGGACACTGATATTAATTACGTGATTTGCTCCCTCTTGTTCCAGGTTTTATGTTGGACAGTATGAACTAATGCATGGTGGTGATGTCATCAGTCATGTTAACATTACAAGTGTGCGAGTTGAAGACGGCGGTACATACCAGTGTGTGGCGTCCAACAGAGTTGGAGAGGTATCGCATGGAGCACGTCTTAATGTTTATGGTAAATTTTATAATTTGTAAAATGAAAAGTGCAATTTGTGATACTTGAAAATGTTTCAGTGCATATTAACAAAACTGACATACTGTTGAATCAATGGGAACGCCAAAATATTGAACCAAAAGAGATGAATTTTGCAAAGAAGATCTCTAAATATCAGTCCAATTATTTTGTCTCAGTATTATAAATTGATGTGGAACTGTAGTATAATTCGACAAAAGTTGGAGATACTTTTGAAAATAACAGGAAACTAAAGAAAGGAGGTCGCTGTATTTCAAATTGTTTGGGTTTTTGATAAATTATTATACTGTCTTTCAGGCAATGAGTACATCAGTAATAAACTTACATTGTATTGAACTTTGTAAAAAGAGGTGTTAAGAGAGGGTAATTGCATATATGGAACAATAAAGGTTACTTAAACAGCAAATCCTTAAATCTGTTTATTTGTACTACATTTGTCTACAAGTTATGTGGGTTACATTTTTACACATGTGTTATAATTTGTGACTGATATTTCATAAAAATAATTAAATTTCGTAAATTTAAAAATCGGTTTTCAGAGTGGTAGGTGATGTATTCAAATTCTAACAGGGTAGATGTCCCAAACACAATAAAAATAGGCAGTAAATATTTTATGCATTTATTTTCACTGAATCAAGGGATTTGTGTTTTTTACTCTAAAATACATGATGTACATACTTCTTTTACTAAGCAGGACATATATAAATTCTCTACATATGATATGCTTGATGCATGGACACATAATGATAATGCTAATATTTCTTGCGTGTCAGAGGTTTTAAGCTATGTATCTACAATAATTTTTTATGCTGGCCTACTGCGCTGTCAGAAATTCCAAGTGCTCATTCATCAGAGTTTCTTCTACCAGCCCTACATGACAGGAGATTCCTGGTAAATGTATATCAAAGGACTTTTACATAAAGAAATATTAACAGAGCTTTTCCTGCCCCAAAAGCCTGGGTCATCAAGAGTTAAAGCAAAAAGATGATCATTTTGAATAACATTTCTCTTCAGTAATCTACATATCCCTTTCTTTATGAGATCAAAGACATTTATCTACTTCATTACCTCGATATGTTTGTTCCACAGTTTTCTTCACAGCTATGTTTACCTCCAGTGATAGATAAGTGTTCTACATTGTCTGTTGTTGAGAATGTACATACAGTAAGGAAATTTCAGGCATATGGTTCCTTTGCACATTACTGGAGGATCTACTACACATATCAGGAACAAAGTTCTACTCATCCTTTAACCCCCACAGCATTTCTGTTACAAGAGATATTCAGCATTTAGCTGTGTAGTCTAATCTTATTTTATATATCATGCAAATTTTATTGTAATTTTTTATATCTTAAGATGTGAAAGTAAGTCTGTATGTATAAAATTAACATGTTACAAGAAGTTAACCTTCTTGTTGATTCACTGCTACTTGGGACTCCTTTACGCAGTGCATAATTTTAAAACAAATTTTTAGTAGCACCTTATTTAAATGCATTGGCAAAAAAAGTATTTTTGTGGTTCAGATTATTCAGAAAGCTCAGTTTTATAGATTATTCCTCATCTCTAGTCACCATGTGACCTGGTCCCCTCTGTACGCAGTGGCTGGGTTAGATAATTCAATTTATTTGATTGTAACTTACATACCCCTTTATAGAAGGAGTAAAAGACTTTCCCAGTCTGAATGGCATATTGAAATTTAGTATACGCTGTGACCTTTTGATCAGATTGGTATGTGGTAAGTAGTGCTGTTTATGTGTTAGGCTTTTTAGTCACAATTTATATTTGATGAAACGAGCAAGCTAAACCACAGGACAGACCAGCAAGGAACAAAGATCACATGGTATGAGACCTGGTTGACATTTTCAACATTGACCACCTTTCCAAGCTAAGCAACTCAAAACATTTTTGAGAGTTGACCCATCACCAACTTCAGGTGGAAAGGGGAGCAGGAGAACCTGCTGTGGTGGGCCATTTAGAAAAAGCTAGTCACTATCTCTAGAGCTGTAAAGAAGACATTGCTTGGGAAACCAGATGGAAGAAGAAAAGCAGGAAGATCAAATTGAAGAAGGCACTGGACCACGCTACAGTGACAGACAAAGACAAATGCAACCGTCAGAACACTGGGATTTTATCCTGAGACAATATACAGCGACCAGAATATTAGTCACATTAGTGTATTACGCCATAGTCACTATCTTCAAAGTTGACAAAAATCATGTGTATACATACTGAACTGTAATGGCAATTATTTTATAGGAATATTGTGTCCAGTTAGGATTACTGTACTTCATTTATGGCGTTTTTCCTTCATCTAGTATTCCAGCACCATCCCAACATTTCATGAAACTGGAACTGTTTCTGCCTTGAGGTGAGTGGGTGAGGGCACCCACTAGGTTAGGTTGAGTTAACAGAACTGTTGTCATTCTGCCAACCAATAGCTCTTTGTGTAAGATTTGCCTGAATAGTTGCCTCACCACCCTTTCATCTGAGAATGGAAACAATTCCAGTTTCTGAAATTTGTGGGTTTTGAAAATTAGATTCTTGACACTGTCCAGAAAATAAATAATCCTCATTTATGTGATTTTATTTGTGGTGTAGTGTAATAAATGTGACTGATATTTTAGACATTTTTGGTCATCTCTGGCCAAAAACCAGCAGTGTTTCAGCAAAGCATTATGTTCAGCTATAGATGAAAAGAGGAGAGGGAGAACTTACTCTGGTGGGTCTTTTAAAATGTCACTCATGCTTATTAAATAATTCTGAATGTCATACACCACCATTAGGACCTTTTAGAAATGAGTGATATATGCTGTACATGTTGATTACATCATGGTTTATTGCAGACCTAACGCTTAGTTTTACTCATCTGTGTTACAGGAACACCTTATATCCGTGTCATGGGTGAAATATCAGCTGTGGCTGGAGAAACCTTGCGAGTCACATGTCCAGTTGCCGGATATCCCATTGACAACATCAGGTGGTACCGAGGTGAGTAAATTATTATTCTAATATGGAAGCCTGTCACAGTGAACATGATGTTTGGTGTTTATTTATGTTGTAGTCTTTGGATTATGACATCATGTAGGCTGGTAGATAGATACCACACATTTCAGTCAAATATGTGCCTCCATCTTTACTTTTGCTGGGCAGAGGAAGGCAGTATATTCCTTTGGAAGGTTGATATCTGTGTACTGGACTAGTGCCGCAATATAAAAGACCAGATTGTGAGTTTTTACTGTTGGTTTTTCCTGTTCTGTGCAGGTGTGTATTGATGGAGAAACAACTCACACTATAATTCAGCTTCTTGACCTCGCATTTGATGCATGACTGTAAGAAATTTTGTACACTTACAGAAACAGTATAAAAAATATAGTGAATAAGAAGCAACAAAATAAAAGGAGTAAACGAAAAATATTACATAATGAGGGGCTTCATGCTTTGTTTTCCTCCCCAAATATTGTTAGGATGGTCAAATCAAATAGGGTAGGATGGGAGGTGTATGTGTGTGTAGCATGCAAGAAAGAGAAGAGGAATGCATATAATGTGTTGATGAGAATACCTGAAGGAAAGACTTCTCATGGAAAACCTAGTCATATATTGATGAATAATATTAAAATATATGTTGTAGAAAGGGGCTGAGGTGATGTGGAGTTTGTATGTCTCTCTCAGGATAGAGGTCAGTGACAGCCTACTCTGAACATCATAATGATCTCTTATATTAAGTGGAATTTCTTGACTAGCTGTGGAACTATCAGCTTTTTTGGGGAACTGTGTGCCATGGTGTTATTCATTTTGTTGGTCAGTTAGTGGGTTAGTGTAAAATTATTAAACAAGATATGTGTGTGTTTGTGTGTACGCTCACTCAGGTGTGTGCATGCATTCGTTCATGCAACCCTTCTTGTACATTCATAGACTAGTTGAGAAACTGTATTAAAGAATATTAAAATAAAAGGAATTACAAAAGCCAGAATCTTTTGACATTTAAAATTATATGTATTGCAGGAGATCGATTGTTGCCCATCAACAGGAGACATCTTGTTTTTTCAAATGGTACATTGGTTATTGAGAAGGTTCAGTCAGGAGTTGATGGTGGTTCCTACACGTGCGAGGCAACTAACAAACAAGGGGAAACGGCCCGTGGAACAGCACAGATAACGGTCATGGGTAAGTTATTGACGAGAATTTGCTACCCATTTACATTATTATTCCAGTAGAGTATAATTCCTATTCCTCTTACAACACTCTTCCATTTTGTACAGATTGATGGATGAGAGTCTTTAGTCTTGTCAGCCTTCCACAATCTTGCCTCCTCAATTTTTAGCTGCTTGTGCCCTATTTTTTATATCTTCTATCAACTCTCTTAACCATCCTGTTCTGAGTCATCCCACACATTTCTTCATTTAAAAATATCATACTATCCTACATCTATTCAATTCTGACCATTGTGATTTACTTCTCTCTTTAAAAAATTTTGATTTACAATTTCTCATCTATAAATGTAGTTTTAAATTTTGTCTTTTACTTTTTCCATCAATATGTGGCATGTCAAAACTGTAGTATTTTTTAAAATCAGTATATTTATCTTGTTTATTACATATGCATGTATCATGGACGAATTCTTTTAAATGCATCAAGAATTGAAACTCTTTTCTTATTCCAAATGTGTTAAAACCTTTTCAGTTTTATTTTGACATTCTAAGAATGTTGTAAACAAGGTTCTGAGTTTAACGAAGTGAGTTTAAATTTTTACTTCAGTATTCCTCCCTGCCATAGAGAGCTGTTAAGCAAAAAAACAGAGTAAATGACCCTGAAAGTGTTATCTTAGTAACTGACCAACTTAATGCACAAACTTTTGTTTTATAATAAGTTTATTATATTCCTCTACATGTTTTGAGAACTATGTGCTCATCATCAGGAAGTCAAAATTGTATTATACAGATCTTGTATCAACACACCTGTAGGTGGCTGTCCCCTGCACAGGTTGAGAGAGGAGTCCTTTCTCAACATGCGCATGGGACGGCCACCTACAGGTGTGATGAAAAAAAGATGCTGTATAATACAATTTTGACCTCCTGATGATGAGCACATAGTGCTCAAAACATGCAGAGGAATATAATAAACGTATTATAAAACATGAATTAGTGCATTAAATTGGTCAGTTACTAAGATTATACTGAGATGCACGGTCAGCAAAACATCAAAACCTGAAAGTGTTTTTTGTTTACTTACACTTTTTGATAGATGTATACTGTTTTACGGTAGAATATGATTTGGAAATTTTTAAAATAAATAATTTCACCAGAGTTCTTAAGAAGGTAATGCTTTTAAGATATTTCTGTTGTTCTATTAACTTTAACACCTTTGTCATTGGCTTTATTTATTATAGCAATGGTAGCTTGTGATTTGGACAGAAGTGTGTACATTTTTCTGAATATTTCAACAAAAAACAATTTGTAGTAAAATTACGTTATCCTTCAGTTTGGTAGAAAGAAATCAATGACTCATTATCCAAGTGACAGTGATCATGGAGTATATTTTGATGACCTTTTGTATGTTAATTATGAATTATATATGTATATGTATGTGCATATATATACATATATATGTGTGTGTGTGTGTGTGTGTGCATATATGTGTGTGTGTTTGTGTGTGTGTATATATATATATCAGTACAAACCAACTGAATGCAGTTTTTCAACATTTTGAATTTTGTCCTCTTGTCTGCTGTTTGTAAAGAATAAAATCGATGACAATCAAAGTGACAACATTTTTAGAATGTGTTTTGATGACTGTTACTGCAAGAATAAAAAATTGTTTATGTCAGAACTATTCAAACGAATACATTTTGTAAAGACGTAGTAATTTTTCCCCCTTTTCTGCTGTTTCCGGAGGATGAGATTAGTAACTTTTTGTCCAAGTGACAGTGTTCATAGAATGCATTTTGATTACTTTTACCATGTGAATAAAGAAATGTACATGTATCTGTCAGTACAAAAAAAATGAATGTAATTTTTAAAACTTCTGAATTTTGTCTTCTTGTTTACTGTTTCCATTAAGTATAACCAGCTCTTCTGTCATTCATGTAGAGTGTGTATTTATTTTGAAAGTACAAGTACTACAAGGGAGCCAGTTATTTTCTGCTAAACCTTAAAAGTTTAAATTGTTATTGTTGTAACTTGATGTGTAGAAGAATTGAATAGAATAGTTAATGGGTTCGAGCCCTTTTGTTCCCAATGCACATAGGCCTCTGACAGGCCCTATGTGCCCCTTAGACTGAAGTTCAAGTTATGGGAGCCCTGTCCCTTTAATATAGTTTCATATTACCCCCCAGGCATAGACTTCTGTCATCCTCAGGGTCCAAGAAAATGGAATCCAAATAAGTGTGTGTGTGATCATCGCCAAAGCTTCACACTCACACAAAACATGAGCCGAGGTCCTCTCATCTGCCCCACACCTTCTACACATGGGACTGTCAATCAGCGCCATTATGTAGATATGCTTCTCAGAGTGTCATGTCCAGTAAGCAGACAGTAACTACCCTGAGCTGCATCCTATTAAAAGACAGTAGCTTAGTCTTAGCAGCAGAACTAGGGCCCTAGATCAGTTCTCGAGCCTCTCTCTGAATGCTAGTTAGATCCTGCCACAATATCGTGTGCTGGTTAACAATACTTGATCTTTTTCTTTATATTCCTTGAGGTCTCCAAGGCTGGTTCCAGTCTAACAAACTGGTGAACAGAACCCTCCTTTGCAACGTCTTAAGCAGTTTCATTACCATGTATTCCAGAGTGTCTGTGGACCCAGAAGAGTCCCAGAGAATAGAAAACTTGATATGCAACTGAGTACAAAAATTGTTTGAGGTTTGTTGCAACTGAAACAGGTCTGGAATTAGAAAGTGTAATTTTTTTAGTTATTATTTAATTTATGCTAATACAGCTTTTATAGGACCGAAGTTTTGTCTAGTATTTAGTTTGTGAAATCATGTCAGTAACCCTATATTTAATTAAATAATGAAACTGAATAAGGAACTTAATTTTTAAAGGAAAATGTATTCGTATATGTTCACAATACTAACAGAATATTCAGACATGCAAACTAGATTACTGTGTCATGAAAATACTAGAGGTTCTGTCTTGACATGACGTGACTTAATTGTGCTTAAAACGGGAAAGGTAACTCTTGTGTGTGCTATATGTTACTGTCTCACTGCTTATCAGGTAAGTAATATTGTAGGGTGTAGCCTGCTACATTTTTAGACTGTGTAGTTGTGTGAACAGTTATCGTCACAACAGGAGAATTGACTGTCGTGATATTCCAGATAGAAGTTATACTGAGGCCATGGAGAGAAGTGCCATGGATTGGATGATAGGGATAATAGCACTCAGGATTTCCCACCCTGTGTTTGTGTTTGTGTTGTCTTCCAACCCTCTTTGGCCTGCCCAATCAGATTATAGCACTTTCCATGTGTGTAGGTTACCATGTGTTTATCACTTCCAGCATCAATGAGAATATGATGGTTAGCTGGCTGGAATGGAATACAGTGAAGTGTTGTGATTGTGGAAACATAACATTTGAGGAGAGATGTGGAGGAGACTGATCCATGGGACTTCTTGCTATTGCCTGAGAATATTACCATTCTTATGTGGTTGGGCTAAATAGGAAGTGTGAATGATTGTGTTCCCCATTTTCCATTTCCTGGACAGGTTTTATTTCCTGTCCCTATGTGGGACAATCTTCTTATTTACTTGGCCTGAACCACTCAATTGCTGTGTAACCTGATGTCCCAACTCCCCGTACTTCCACCCTAATGATGGAGGTAGCACCTACAAGGTCACATGGGATATGAAGCCTGAAAACTGCAGTCTAAATTCTTACTACCACAAAATATTTCAGTCATGCAATAAATTTTCAACTTCATTGATACATTACCTGCAATGATGGATGTCATGCCCTTAGCTTGCACCATGGCAGTCACAACTGACCCCTTTCTTATGCTTTGGTATGTTTCTGTTTCACTGTCTTGTGTTTGCTGCTTGCGTGCAATCTTTAAGACACTCTGCTACTGTGTGTTGGTACCACACCACCCCCCACCAGAACTCCTGGTTCTTGCGCATGTGAGATATGAACTTCACAGTCTTCTGGGCAGTGATGTTCTATAATTTGGTGGATAAGTACATTTTTCCCCACTAAGCTGACATTTCTAACCTGTAGTTGGAGGCACCATTTACCTCCCAAATACCATAGATCTGCATCTCAGAAAACCATAATTGTAATATCGACCACTATGAAAAACTGAAATTTTTCATGTGAAGGGGTTGGTCAGACTTCAAGTGGGGCATTTCCTCTGTGGTCATCTTTATAACCAGAGTGGGATAAAAGTAGAAAAATCTCTCAAAAGAAACTGACCAAATAATGCTGTCTTAAATAAGTTCCCAGCTACCACATCATTGCATACTGAGGGTTTTTCTGAAGTGAGTATGCAGTTTAAACAATGAACAAATTAGAGAATTTGACAGTTTTGCAGAATTTCAGCATTACATTAACTTTTATCATTTAAAAGACAAGAAGAAAACAGTGTAACTAGTCAAAAAATAGAGTATGAGAAGTTTTGGCTTATAATGCATGAATCATTGGATGCTGCAATTTGAGGAATTAAAAAGGTACTGAGGTACTGAAATGATGTGTGAGCATGAGCAGTGTGCATAATCACTTTCTGCATTAAAACTTTCATGGCCTGCCCTTAGACACAAGGCATCCAGCCATAAAACTGACATGAGTTGTGTGTGTGTGTGTGGGGGGGGGGATAACTACACATGAATGTTAATGTTTTTATAAAACATAGTGATATAGAAACAACCAAATCCACCCCTCCCCCCACATCTTTGGTCTCTCACAAATTACATAGATGGCAAAGCTGCCAATGATGAAAAATATTTTCCTTTTGATGCACGCTACATGAAATGAAAGTTACTGTCATTTCAAATGTAACACCTTGCAGTCTGTTAGAAATGTAACAGCATTTAAGGAGAACCTGCTGCACTCATCATCTTTTTACATTTTGCCTACCCTGTTGATGATTGATATTGATATTTTATTTGCGTTCCATAAGTCCAAGTAAGTACAATAAGTAGGATATAGAACATGTCAGTGTTTATACATATATATATATGGTTGGAGTCAAGCAACTGATTCCAAGTTTAGTACATGAGTTAATAGACAAATAGGTATAATATGTAATAGGTACAAAATCATAAGAGTGAAAACAGCAAATTTTCAGTAGTAAGACCATTTGTGGTACATTAGTCAGATTTATGTTGAAAATATTCTTCTATTGAATAAAAAGAATGTGTATGCAGAAATCGTTTTAAGCAGATTTCAAATTTTCTAGCTTTATTAGATACATCCTTAATGGAGTGAGGAAGATTGTTAAATATCTTAATACCCATGTGATGTATTCCCCTTTGGTATGTGGTAAAGGTTGTCATGGGCTGATAAAAATTATTCAGTTGTCTTGTACTTATTGTGTAATGGTCTGAG
>Ga0136643_10010970_pt1 | contig 13413 bp, 8 predicted proteins | sample TergutLab28metaG_FD_96883 | JGI IMG/M metagenome (GOLD analysis project Ga0136643, IMG submission 96883) | Labiotermes labralis P1 segment gut microbial communities from Petit-Saut dam, French Guiana - Lab288 P1 (version 3) (version 3) | ecosystem: Host-associated > Arthropoda: Insects >...
GAAGAACAAGAGGAGGATTGACGACATTTTTCTCCCCTGGCGTCAGTGATGTTCGTTTAGGCCACAGTTTATTTACATAGTGATTCTTCTTGTCCCGGCTGTCCCACTGACACAGGAAACAGCAGTATTTTGTGTACCTGAGTTGCATTCCCAGTAACAGTGCCACAACCTTAAGATCACCACATAACTTACACTTAAATTCGTCATATTTAATCTTTACCAAGAGTAGTTTCATGCCTTCATAACTTTCCTTCATGTTGGCTGCATGAGCCAAAGGAAAGGAGGGGAATTTATTTATTTATTTATTTCCATTGTGGAGTAGAACCACCTTCAAGCTCACTTTTGACGAATCAATGAACAAGCGCCACTGATCTGGGTTAAATTCATGACCAAGAACTTCCATAATGGAACAAACATCATTGCAAAACACTACACCATCTTCTTGGGAGAAGAAATCCTTGAATTCTTCATGGCGCCCACGGTTAAGCACACTTTAGCGTCATGGCGCAGAAGATTCCAGCCCTTTAACTTGGAGCGAAAGGTGTGGGTGATGGAGAAATTCTGGAAATATATTTGAATTCAGCGTCAAAAAATACATCAGAAACGACATTTTTCCTCATGGGCTAAAATCTTTGTTCACCAGTGTTATCTGTTCTTTTCTACACGTTCCGTGTTTATGTTTTGTGTGATCCTCAATAGACGTAACAATTTTTATCACATAAACCATCAACTGTCACCTACTGACCAACACTTATGCACCATTTTGTGTACACTAGAACGCGTTAAATATTGCTCCAACGCGTTTCGGTGTTCATCGACACCGTCTTCGGATGTGCCCTGTTTAACCGCAAGTTCTTTAAAAAATATCAAATGATTACAAGCACCTGTTGTCCACTTCACTGGTATATATATATATATATATATATATATATATATATATCACCTACACGTCAGTGACAGGCTGTTGTGATAATATTAAGGGCTGAGTTTTTGTGTGGAAAACTGCGATCTTATAACGAGCGGCCAGCAAGTGTTTGTGATCATTTGGTGTGTTTCAAAGAACTTACAGTTAAAGGGGGCTTCCTGAAGACGGTGTCAATGAAAATCTAAAAGCACTGGAGCTATATTTAATATGTGATCTAAGGTACATTGGATGGTGCATAAGTGGTGGTCAGTAAAAGTTATATGAACATGATGCGCGGTATATACTGTGTGAAGATGGCCTTAACTGATTTGTTTTTGCACTGTAGGCGGACTTGGTTTATTTGAAGTTAGTGGCTGCATTGTGAGATGTTATTTAGTTTAATTTTATCCTTCGAACTATGAACGATAATTTATTGCCTATACGTTTGATACTGAGTAATTCTTAAGTTTAAAGTTTAATGACAGATTCTTCTACATACTGTCATCATTGCTGACACAGTACACCCGAATAACGCCATGACGTTGGCTTGCTTAGTGACGTGGCAACCCACTCTACATCCGCGACGCAGTTTGTTCTACAGTTCCATTTATCTGTTCTACAGAGGCAGATCCCTGTGCGGATGCAACGCTATTTTCACGGTGGTTAAAACTGGACACAAGCGCGGATTGCGGGTGACTACGGACAAGCGGAACTTCGAATGTTTCGAGGGTCTGTCCGGTAGTGAATCTTCTCCAGCTGCAACACGTGCGATGTCAATGATCAAGACAGACGAAGCGTCTGCTGCGTGTTGTCAACAAACGAAAGATTTCCCTCATAAGATGTGTTACCATGTTAGCCTGTTTCATTCACGCCATCCCCATCTAGCGCTACAACTGAGAGAAGCTTCTCCACTGCAGGTCACGTGATTCATGACTGACGCACCTGTCTGAAACCGAGAGCAAGTGACAAAATCATTTTCATGAACAGCAGTTCCTCGGAGGAGACAAGTAAGGTGTATAGTAAATATTTGATTTTGCCATTGAATAAGCATTGCCGAGTGTGATGACACATTCTAACGACATGCATCTTTTACAGTGCTCGGGGTAGTGCTGACATTCTTAAATGACAGCCGATAACTTTTTAACCTGCAAGGACGATATAAATATAACTGTATTCTTTGGCCAGTATTTGGCAATACAATAATCGATATTATTTTCGTAGTTTCGGATGGGCATTATGGTAAACAAAATGTTACATGCTTTGCGTGATTTCAGGTTTCCGCTGCGGTATAAATGAGATCTGAACTCTTCTGGGATTTTATGCTTCGTAGAATGGTGGTTCGTTACCGATGTTTCTGGACAACATATCGGTCCCATCTTCAAGGTCCAAGCAGGGAGCCGATAGGTTGTCCCGAAACAGCGGTAAGAGACTTCTATTCTACGCTGCTAAAATCACAAAAGAGAGCAGATATCGTTTCTTAATATATGTCTATTATTTTTAATAAGTTCCTCCCATTTTATGAAACGTAGACACTTATAAAATTATGAATTACTTGGATTAAACTTACATTTGAATTATTACATGTTAATAGCACGGTATTTATTCTTATGATTATAATGGAATTTAAAATTACATCCGTGGATGCGAATAAGATTTTTCCGGTTGAGGGTACTGCGCTGTACATCCGCGTAGGGCTTTATTCATAGATGCTTCCATATTTTTAATCATTCACTCTCATTAATGCTTTGTAACGAAACGACAAAAGCCTGCTTAAGGGGTATTAATGATAACTGCATACATTTATTACAAGCAAATTTACGTTTCTGTATTTGATCATCTATGTTTATAAATGCTGATAAGAATGCGAGTCTTAGCAATCCATTGGTATGCTTTCACAACTACAGACGTCTGCCTTGTGGGTTATGTTAACGGCAGGAACGACTGGCACATCGCCTGATGAAGTATGTCAACTTGTACGCTTGAGAAGTTCGAACATCCAATTTCAAATTTCGGAATTCATTGTGTAGGCGAACACAGAATGAATGTGTCACAGAAAGCAGGCACGTATACGCCGAGCCTCTCAGCATCACAACAAATCAACTACCTTCTTTTTGGGATAAACTACAACTGACAACATTAAAGATACACAAATACCCGTCATCATTATAACGAACTCCGTTCAAGTACTATTGAATACCCACAGTCACCATCTGGTGTATTAATACACACAAGAATATAAAGGTTAAGATATATGAATCTAAAACACAAGTATGATATACGACAACAAATGAACCAGTGTGCCAGATTTGTGACTATGAAACTCAACAAATGTTAAATGTCAAATACATTATATTTTCAATCGCATAGATTTACTGCCAGCATAATAATTAATATATTATTGTCCATCCAGACCGAAGAGGATTTGTTACCAATACAAAATTTCTATAAAAATATTTTATAATATACTTTCAACATTTTCAATTTTATGTACATTTTAATGTAGGTAATATGGGATCCAATAATACACAAATATGGAGTGATTTTATCTTATGTTTCTATAAGCTGTCCTCAAGATGGTCAAGAATGACATAAACATGTAGCCACCATAAAAAATAAACTAATAACTAATATACTATTGTCGTGTTTAACGGCAAAATATCAACAATGCTTTTTTATCTTCAACCATCCAGTTTCAAATCTCGAAATTCATTGTGTATTCAAACAAAGAATGATTGTGGATGAAACTTGCAGCTGGTCCAAAATGTCTCGATTCTTTAGCAGCCAATTGCCAGGACAGTCAAATTCCACGATGAGAGTATTCTTAATTCTTCACCTTAACTCGTGACTTTAGACACGATTCACTGAACAGCAAAGATCTCCACCTAAATTTAGAAGGAAGAGTTGGAAATGAAGTTGGGACTTTCAAAACGCGACACTTTTAAAGTGGTCTGTGATGTCACAACTGTTTAAAAATATCTGACAGCATAACAAACAGAAATAAGAATATATGTTTCGTTTTGTTATAAACTTAAACTCAACTTACATAAAAATCTCCACATCCAGAATTTCACGCATTTAATTTTGCTGCTATCTCTAAATTTATATTCATATTTCCCTGCCTAATGGCCTAACCAGCTACTCTGGCTTTTGACCCAGTTATGTACACGGAGATAGCTACTGCACTTGCCCATTCATAATGTACAATTCAGAACTCAAACTGACATATCATATTATATAATATTTTACACTCCTCTACTCCATACATGGAGTACAGCAAAGTTACAAGATATTTCCTTGTTAATATAAAAGACTTATTAGCAAAATAATGTCCTACAATAAAAATAATTGTTCATATCTTAGGCCCATCTCACTATAATTCTTCACACCAGCGGCAGTTATGGGACATTAAACCGAAGATGGCATTGCACCTGATTGGTTATCAACGTCAGTTTTTCGTCCCATCACAGATAACCTTAATTTGCTCATATACATATCTGGTGGAAATTTTTTAAGGGGCACGCGCAGCTTACGGAGGATTATGCGGTAAAATGAAATTCGTGTGTTTGGAGAATATTTCCTTCGACGGAATACGCGCACCAGAACTGCTGTGCAATGATCTAACTCTGTCGCAGTCGTTTGCAGAATTAGTACTCTATTACTGGTCCTGTTGTTGGGTTTTGGCATTGCCTGCCACTGGAATATTTTACCGAAGTTTTCTTACAAATTTCCGCCTCCTTCTTCAGGACAGAAGTGACAAGGGAAAGCAAGTTTTTTTTTTAAATGTCCAGCTGGTCCTTCTGATAGACTTTGGAAGGGGGTGGTTGGAGAGGAGGGATTAGTGCTTGTTCCGTGCCAATATGAGCAATGGACACAATAAGCGGTCTTCTGAAACCTGAGTGACATTCTTTGAATATAGGATAGTTCGCAGCTTTGGGGTGCTGGGTAGCGCTAAACCTACACTTTGTTTGTCACAGCCCTTTAATTGCAGTCACAAACAGGGGATTTTTATTAGCTGGGATACTGCCAGCATCTCAAAAAGGACTGTGCTCAATATAGTTTGTTAACCTAGATTATTTGTTCCCTAACTCCTAGTGTAGACCTCTGTCACCAGTACCGTCCCTTTTTACTGACGGTTTGTCTCTTCCGGCCAAACAAACGTGACGTAAATAAATAACGTAAAAATTAAAATGTTTGTCGCGGAAATAGAGTAATTGAACAGCTCTGAAAAAGCCGTAATACCGCTGCAAATAATCAGCATGCCATTGGCCACACGCACGACTGTCTCTATACGTGTCCGATATCCCTTACCAGAGATCAAACCATCTGTGATCTCTAATCACAGAGAGGTCGAAAATTAAATCGCTGAAATATACATGAGCCGCGTTGCATAACAAATCATGCGTCACACAGACTACATGATTGGCAATTCTGATTCAGATGTTTTATTTATTGCAGCGGACCTCTCGACCTGTGTGTTCCCATCATCTGGACATTTGAAACAAAAGGATGATGCTTGTCGGGGAATTTACGAGGGTGGGGGAAATTTTTGAAGTTATTTCTGCTACATGCTTTATTTGTGTATATGTCGGAAAATCGATTGATGCAAGCATGATAAATGCTACCCTAAAAAGCTTATGAATGTGATTACATATTCTTAGTACTGTAGCTCGTAGGAAAGACAACGACTTTGTTTTTTCATAATTAAATAGTGCTCCAGGGAAAACTGTTTTAAGGACGAACAAATGTACTTACAACTTAATGCTATTACTGTCAACGCCAAGAAAACCCTGGGGAATGGAGGTATAGCTCCATTCATTCCTAACCATGGCACTGGGCGGAGGTGAGTGGTCAGCTTCACGCCAAGCTTACCTTAAGGCCTTGGAAAGCGCTTCCTTTAGCCAACGATTAGGTGGCTGAGTGGGCCTCAGACTCTGTCTGAGAATTCGGAAGGAAAGGAAAACTTCTTCTCCTTTGCCGCGAATCGAAGAGTGATTTCTCATTTGCTCAGCCCATAGCCTAATTCCTATTCCTACTGAGCTGTCCCTTTGAACGGCCGGCATCACGCTAAACGACGGTTTTTAAAATGTGCCGTTTTAATGACAGGAAGGGAGGGAATATGAATTTTGGAACCTCGAAAGTTTGGTGTTTATATTATTAATATTTAAAAATGTGCTCCTACCTCACAGAAAACACTCCATTACAAAACCTTATCACTTGTGCAGTTTAGGAAAATAGTTTTTCTTGAGAATTACACAAAAAGCACGAAATCATTCTCTGAAATAAAAGATGTACAGTTTTTTTAATATTAAAGCGAGAAAGCACGGTTTTTAAAGGGCCTATCGTACAATGCAGTGTTTAGGTAAACACATCATATTGACTAGTAGTCGATTCTCAGGTAATCCGCACGTTATTAAGGAATTAGCCGTGAGGCTGGAAGTAGGAATTGTCGCCGAAACTTTGGTATCTGCCTACACAACTACGCGATATCAGAGCTCAGAATACCGGAACATAAGTGCTTTGACAAAATAACAAAAATATGGGTCAGCTGGATAATTTATACCATTCCGAATGACTGTAAATACAGTAGAACATAACAATTGTTTATTCCATTGTTAAATCAACAAAATATTTCGGCCTGATAGGCCATCATGAGGTTGACCAACGATATAAGAGATATAAGAGTATGTACACAGTTATGTGGCAACTGCGAACTCAGATTCTTAAAATTTTATAACGTTATGTTGGCTACATGTAATGCACAAGAACAACCTCAAGGTTTCGTACGAATTCTTATATTGCTGTTCAAGCTGATGATGGCCTATCAGGCCGAAACATGTTGAATTAACACTGGAATAAACAATTGTTTTGGACTGGATTTACAGTGATTTTAATTGTCCATAGCACAACGGGGATGAATCATCTTAGGATAATGGCATTCCGCTTAAGGCAGTGCAAAGTAACACGGTATTTGCCACAAGATATTATAGTCTTTTCAAAATTCGAAACGTGTACGCGCCTAATGTAGGTTGTAAGCTCTGAAAAGAAGCCATGACCGCAAGACAAGTTAAAGAGCTTTGTAGGTGTTTGCGTCCTTGCTGACTTACGCAGCACACTGCAGGTGATAATTGGTGTGTCCTCAGACCGAACGGCAGGCAGTTCAAGCAGCGACAGCTCTGTATTGATGATGCAATCGCGATTTATTGAAAGACCTAACTCTTTTTTCATGGCGCAACACTCCCTAGTGGACAAGCACCTTCTCGTTACCAAGGCTTCACGTTCACACTCAGACACACCACAATCGGTGGGATTCCTCTGGACGAGTGATCAGCCCGACGCAGAGACCTCTACCCGACAACATGCAACACTCACAACAGATACATATCCCTGCCTTCTGCGTGATCCGAACCCATAATGCCAGAGAGCGGCTGCAGACCCACGCCTTAGACCGCGCGTTTACTGGGATCGGTAGATCTAAAGTTTAGTGATTCCTAATCAGATTATGCCGGGTTCAAATCTGGACAAAGTAATGTTCTGTCCCCATTGAAATTCTGTAGTTTATGTCAGACCTTCCGTGCAGTTTACAGGGCGGTACTATTAACACTTGAAATCTCAATGGTTTTTCAGGTCTGTACCACTTAATTTAACATAAACAAGAGAAGCAATGTACGTATAACGTAAAATTGAGGCGCGTTCGCGTAACAATTGTTGACACGAAAGAGCAATAAGTATTACATATTTTAGTGTGTGACTGTAGCTGTAATTATCTAGCTTGTAAAACGCATGCGCCGTATGTGCAATAATACCCTGCTTAACGTTCAGAATACGTTCCTAGAACGTGAAGCGCTAATCGAAAAACGATAAAGGGGGTCATTTTTACATTATATAAACGGGGATACTGTCATCTGCGACCTGTCCGACCCCACCATATTTTTCCACATTATCTCATAAATGACACGATTTTTGAAAAAAATTATTGAACATAAAATGTGTTTTTCGTTTTTCTCTACTACTTTTGTCTGAAATATTTCTTATACTGAGAAGAATAGGTATTCAAGTCAAGTATCCATTATTCATGCCATATATTATACAAATTTGAAATTTCCCGACATATTCGACAAATACTCGAATAAAAAGATTCATGAAAATTCGTCCAGTGGAAGCCGAGTTGCTCCATGCGGACGAATGGAAGGACAGACGTGACGAAGCTAGTAGTCACATCTCGTAATTTTGCGAAACACCTACAATATCTGACATTTTCCCCATATGTTACTTATTTCGTATGTTCCTCACATCGCAGCAGTATGTGTGTCCCATTCCTGGCCGAATGTTTTAATTAACGTCCGGTGTGTTCTCTGTGAGGTAGAATCTGGAGTGTTTTTTTAAAAGAACTACGTAGATTTATACATACTTCAAAGCGTGCCAAACTATTACAACCACTTGCTTCGACGACTTTGCTAATTCATAATCCTAAGTTCTGTGGACGCTATTTACACTATGCAGTTGTAAGCGAGTGTTACAATACCACAAAATAACAATTCAGGGTTTATATTGTAAAGTATTATCCACTCCTCAAAATGTGGTCACCACAGAACTTCTTTTGAATGGGGTAAAAGAAATTGATCCTTAAGGTAAGGATTTCTAAGGGCGAGTAAGCGTAAAGTACAGGCAGAGTTTTCCGTATGGATGCCCTGAATCCTTACAGGCGATCGAAGACATAGCTGCGTACATTCTTAACCGCGTCACTCTTTGGAGATGAGAGGTTGGCCTTTCGATGCGATCACTTCACTCCTGGGGAACTAAGTAGCCTCTACCAAAGTGTTCACGAGAATACTTCAAACTAACACAAACAAGAAGGAGAGAAAAGTTGATACTATACATTAAATAGCACATGGTTCGTCAAATATGAGAAAGTCACTTTAGCTCCCTCTGTTTGTCCGCTTCGTACATTTAAATCGACCTTCTTCCATTCTCGCGTTATTTTCCCATCATATTATCATTTCTCACTCCCTTTCTTCGTAGGTCTGGTTAATCTGAAAATAGTTCCCTCACACTCTTCTTCGTTTTCTTTATCCCTTCCTTATCTTAATCTTCTCCCTTCATTTTTTCTGTATTACATTGCATCCCTTCAATTTTTTCCGTCATATCGTTATTTCTTTCCATCTTTATTTCTCCCACTACTTCACCTTCAGCACTCTCACCCAGGTCATTCTTTCGCATATTATTTCTCATTTCATCTACTTCCCTTCTTTCTCTTTTATCACTTTTACACCCCTTATACTTCTTCATCCTACTGTCATTCTTATCCTTCCCACCCCCCTTCACAAGGTTGGATTTTTCCGTATTCTACCAACGACACTAGAACCAGGGTTCTGTTTTCCTCGGGCCAAAAGTTGTTTGGATTTTCGTCATATCCTGAAAATGGCGCCACGGTAGATCGTTGGGTTTTCCTCGACCTTGAATGAAATTGCCATTGATGTATACGTGAGATATTAATCGTAATCGGTGGTGAACAAAATAGCAATGGGGGGGAGGGTGTTTATTCCGCGTACTTCGGCTCTTCCCTTTCATTATCCTTCCACCGGTACTCTATGCTCATTCATTCATCTGTCACCGACGCTCTACAATCTCAGTAATTCACAGAGTCGTTTTTTCAGGTGAGACACCCCAGCTGGTTTTCAATAATCAAAAGAATATACATAATTTTACAGTCTAACACAACCTTTATTGTGTGAATACAGTTAAAAGAAAATTAAACGATCATAACAGCGATATATTTCGGCTTTTTTTTATAAAGCCTTCTTCAGGCTATAACATAAACAGTTTTTAGTATACAATTTAGTATACAATTAACAACGTCGTTGTTAATTGTATACTAAAATCTTTTTAGGTCACAGCCTGAAGACGGCTCTATGAAAAATCCGAAACATGTCGCTTTTATGATTGTTTAATTCCCTTTTAACTGTATTCATATAATGAAGTCTGTGTTAGACTGTAAATTTATATATATTTTATTGACAGCGTCGTTAGTTAATAAGCTAAAGATATTCATGATTATGAGAATATAATAATACTATTAGGCCAGTTACATCAATCATATTAAGGTGGGATGAACATAAAGTAGTTTAATCCACGTACAATATTGACATAGAAACTTCCGGAAGAACTGCTACTTGAAAAATCGAAAGATGAGAGGTAATTTTTTAAAATGGACCTTAAGAAGTTATTTTCTGCGACTGAGACTAATTTAAACTAGAAAACTCAGAATTTTATTAGGGACGGGTTTGCTGTCAACTTCGTTATGATTTTATGTTCTCTTTTCCTCTGCGGCGCAACAGCCCATTTCGGACCTAGGCCGCCTCGTCTTTGAGCGGTGTATATCACAAACAATTAGACACACACACACACACACACACACACACACTCGGCAGAGCTCCTCAGAACGAGTGATCAGCTCGTTGGAGACGTCGCTACCTACACAATGCTACAAACACAACAGACGTATATCTATTCCATCAGAGGGATTCGAACCCGAGATGGCAGCAATCAAGCAGCTTCAGACCGACGCCACCGCGCTCTATTAACACTGACTATTAAAAAGTGCGTTCTTGAGTTGACTAATATTGGGAATTACTATATTCGAGTCTCCAACGCAGCACTATCTGGGCTGTCGTTACTTCATAGATTCTACAACAAATATCCGGCGACATGTTAATTTGAGATCGAGTGCTAGTACTGATCAGACAGCCCTGTGGGATCGCCAAACCATGCGAAGTTTGAAACTTTGAGGTCTCCATGGTCCTCCATATGAAGGTTACTGTCTTCTGGGATGTGAACTATCTATCATACTACACGGCGTCACCTCCCGGAAGACAGTTATCTACGGGTTTAGTGTGTTGTGCGAAACGTGACACTGACAGGCGAGTGGCAGTCGAGTCTTCTGACTGGTTTGCGAACATTGCCTCAGGTTGGAAAGACCCTGACGTGAGTCTCTTCCAGTCTGGAGATGCACATAGCCTCGCTGTGCCTTGAACAGCTACACTCTTGATTCCTCTTCTGCATGTGGCCGTGAAGAGAACACAATAGAACGTCTACAGGAAATTACGAACGGCGACAGCTGGTGAGTAGAAACTTTGACACTAATTACATTTGAACAATAGAAATGTTTTATCATCATGAGTGTTACAGAAAGTAGCTAATTAGTACAGGACGTAAGTACATAAGCCTTTCTTGAAGAATTTTGCCTGGTATGAAATGTAATTATTTCTGTCATCATCGAATTACACTACCAAATATTTACTTCAGGTCTCTCACGTAATTAACTTCTACTATTCCCTTTAACCCGATGGTTATTACGTATATCTCTTACTTTACCATTAAAGAACACTGCACTTTGAATAAACATTCCATTTGTGTTTCGTAGATTTAAAATTAATGGCTGGGATTTTGTAAATTAGAATCAGTGTTGGTGTCATGGGAATTGAATATTGAGATATTATTTGAGACGAAGTTTAGGCTTAACACGGTTAGATGGTTTTTATTATGTTTCTCCTCATAGTTATCGTACATAACTGATTGTATCGGAGCGCTAATTATCTGAGGTGGAAATATTAATGCCTAATGAAAAATGTAGTGTTGGCTTTTCAATGTTTCATTATTAACGTCTCCCAATCAGCGCTGCCTTCCTTTTGAGTGCTCCAATAAAGACAATTTTACGTATGGTTTTAGTTCTATGTCTAAATGAAATGGTCCAGTGCGTAAACAATCGCTTTATGTGTGTGGATATAATGATATGTACAGTGTAGCAAGAAGTGAGTAAGTGCAGCTGTCGGGGTCGTGGGAAATGTGTAAATATTCAACTAATGTCACAGTTATTAGGACATAAAGGATGGTATGAATGGGGGTTGTATTCCCATAATGTGTGGGGATGCTGAGCAGTTCATCCAAAATTTAGCCTGAAATTATGAAAGGATGAGATCGAAAGGAATTTACAGTTAGGGTACTTAGTTTACATGTTGGTTTGTTTCACGGTGTTTTATTTCGCACTTAATAGCGAGGAATGGTACGATGAGTAAGGATTGAGGAATTTAAAGGAATATAGAAGCAAGCGAATGTGATTGAATTGAATTTGGAAGGAAGAGCATGTGGTCGAATTGAATTTGGAAGGAAGCGTATGTGATTGAATCGAGTATGGAAGGAAGAGGTTGTGGTTGAATTGAATTAGGAAGGAAGCGTTTATGGTTGAATAGAATTTGGAAGGAAGTGGAAATGGTTGAATTGAGACGTTATCCCACTACTTTCCAGGAGAATAGGAGAGACACCACAGAAAACCTCGGGTTTGGATGGGTGGTGTCCCTGAGCGGATTCGAAGCAGGAACATTCTGAATACTTTAAACGTGGGGTATGAGGGTATGGCCTAGTCATATATAGTCATAATTCAGCATATTATAAAATGGTGAACGTTTTTAGGAGCACCCACTTAACCGCTGAATTCTGAAAAGCTGAACGTTTGGCTCGGACTTAAAAGACACCCTGAGGATGCCGACGTTGGAGCAAATGAAATCTGCGTTTCCCACTGTGATTGGGGTATGCCGAGCGCCGCAATGCCTCCTTCTATATAGTAATTGAGGTGGAGGATGGCGTGGAATGTTGGTCGAATTCCGGTCCCTTATGACTGATAACGAGAGGCAGCTGTCTTTATGAGGTTTGCATAAGTCACATATGCAATTTTATTTTCATTGGCAGCAAGATATCTCAACAACATAACCTTGTTAGCAAGGTGAAATTCAATCAAACAGTCTGCAGTTTGCGCAACTTAACTTAAAGTTCCGTAATCGAGCTTCAAGAAAACGTAGACTGCATCATGTGAGCGGACTACCCCGAAGGTCACGGTATTAACCGGTTTCACAACAACGCAAAATGGAAGTAACCTGTCAGTGCCATGCTCTTAATGCTGCGCTATGCGCTTTACAGACATCACGCAGAAAGAGGGAACTTGATGGCAGGTCGGATGTGTAACACTGTGTTCCTCAAAACTTCTCTGATTGCTCCTAAGCAGTTTTTAGTGTTTTATTTACGACGCTGTCAGGAACACAAATCATATACGTCAGTGGTTATTAAGTGAGTATGGTTGTGGGGATTTGGTATAAAATTACTGATATGGGAAAACCGAAAGCACGGAAAAATCTTCTTCCAATACGCGTTTGGATACCATAAATTCCACACAGAGTGCCCTGTGATTGAATCCGAGGTTCTGTGGTGAAAAACCGGCGAAAAAATTTCAGAGATATAATATATAGTTTAATTTCTCGCAACACATAACTTCAAGTGTTACAACAATTCGTGTGTATGCATGTATGTATGTATATGTGTACGTATGCATGCATGTATGTATCTATGTATGTATGTATGCATGCATGTATGCATATATGTATGCATGTGTGTATGTATGTATGTATGTATGTATGTATGAATGTATGTATGTATGCATGTATGTATGTATGTATGCATGC
>Ga0136643_10010972_pt1 | contig 13412 bp, 4 predicted proteins | sample TergutLab28metaG_FD_96883 | JGI IMG/M metagenome (GOLD analysis project Ga0136643, IMG submission 96883) | Labiotermes labralis P1 segment gut microbial communities from Petit-Saut dam, French Guiana - Lab288 P1 (version 3) (version 3) | ecosystem: Host-associated > Arthropoda: Insects >...
AAAATGTTCCCAATTCACCATTTTACATGAGTTATGTCTCGTCTTGCGGGTGATATGAAGGGGTTTGTCGTGTTAGGTGTTTATAGGTCGACAGTGAAAAAGCAGAACAAGGAAAAAACACTGTTATGAGAAGTGGACGTTAGAGCAGAATGTGTTTAGGGCGTTTGTGGATGTATTTTTTATACTGATAGCGTAGATCGGATAAGGAATAGTTACCTATGGAGCTAATCTTTAAAAGAATAACAGTCTCAGGTTGTATGCGGTCTGATCAGAAATATTGGAATTTAGTGTTTTTAAGATGTCAATAAGTATTTTTTTTAACGAGGCAAAAGTATAAGCCTGTTATATTAATATCAGTGATACTAGTATAAAGGGCCAATTTGGGAATTATGCTGGTTGGTACTGAGAAATATACGGTTCATCACGAAGTTGCTATATTTAGAAGAAACAGAATCGTTACAGATTGTCACGGTGTGTTTGTACGATTCTGTTCTTTTTGTTCATTTGATTTGCGTTGTTAGCTTTTTAGTGAAAACAAAAGGCACTTACTACACATGCATCATAAATATTTAGACCTATTTATTAATGGCTTATTTAACGACGCTTTCAATCGCTCAAGATTTATAGCGTTGAATGTAGGGTGATTATCAGATAATGCTTTTGAAATTAAGTACAGAATGAAGCAGACATGACACAGCCTGTGTATTGTTATTATTATTATTATTATTATTATTATTGGGATGTTAAGTTTGCATGTTAATAAATACCCATTGAAATCACCTGAACTAAACTGAATTGAGTTGAATTATTATTATCAACTTTCCTCGGCTGGATCTCGAAAGAGTGCTCTCTCACTGACAAAGCACTTTTAATTAACTGTTCTGCCAAAAGGTTACAGACTGTTCAGCATATAATATATAAGCATTACTCCTTTCTGCATTAGAATGTACAGAGCAGGGCGGAGATTAAACGGTATTAAATTTCGTATAATTTGTTTGGAATAATTACTGTTCTGTATAGTAAAGGTAAAGCAGTCCCGTTACAGGCCTGGAGTGGCCCAGAGGTTTCCAGAAAGTTAAGGTTCCCAGATTTCATGACAACGGCACAGGGTTGTGGTAAGGTTGCCAGACTTGCGCACCGGCCGCCTTTACCCCCAGGAAATGCTCTTGGTACTCATTTATGTTAGAGGTTGAGTCGACCCCAGGGCCATAGTGCGATCGGAGGGATTTTATGTCAATGAAAGATCCACTGACACCAGCTGGGATCGAACCAGCGACCTTCCGATTTGTAACACAGTTTGTGGATAGTTTTAATTGTATTATAGAAGTCGTTTACAGTTCCCACATTTTTATAAGCTCTTTTTGATGTCTGTATATTTCTAGAGATTCGCGTTGATGGTGTTGTGAGTGTCTTGATTGTTGGCAATTGCTACATTGACATATTAAAGTACGTTTTTTTTATTTTTTTATCTGTAACTATGTTCGGTATAGCCCGGTCTATTGTTATGTATTATTGTTACTACTACTCTAAAATTTATTCTCGCCTATTAGTTATTAGCTGGCGGTCTTCTGGTAAGTCCAGACTACAAGAAGTGATCAAAGCGATTTACTCCAGCACTTTACGAATGCTGTGTGCAGTGCTCATTAATATGATTTTTTGAGCTCCATGGCAAACGGTGTAATCTAATCCACGTTTAATTATTCCTAGCGCTCCAAACATAACTTGCAAAATTTTTGTCCTCTCTTTCCACATCCTGCTGACCTCGTTCTGTAGGCCTTTTTACTTGCTTAGTTTTTCAGTTTCTTTTGTGTTAACGTTTGAATCAGCTGGATCAGTAGGCAAGTCTTCTCTTTATTATTATTATTATTATTATTAGGGCATAACAGTTGTGTCCGTCATAGAGTACAATAAAGACCTACAGCGTCATCACTGGTTGCGCCAGGCTGAGAATTCCAAAATGCGGCCCATCTGACCCTAGGTGCTTGACACCAGAAACTTACGTATGAGGAATAGGAAAGTATGCTGGTCGAGTTTGGATTAGAATTCCTTGTTTAATATAAAGTTAACTATTAACTGTCATTATGTCTAATGTAGATATAAATTGTAATGTAAATTAGAACGTGCGTGTATGTGTATGTGTGTGTGTGTGTGTGTGTGTGTGTATGTAGTAGTAGAAGTAGTAGTATAATAGTGCTAACTGACCTATCACACCAATTGCTACATTGAGGAAAGGACAAGAAGATTAATGATATTTTGGCTTGCAGAGTAATGGACTACCATGCATCATTGTCCGTCGTTTATGATACCGGCTATAGTGTGAAAAGAGGAAACACAGGCGAGGACTTTCAGACGGTACACCAGTGCCTGTAGTATCATTCTATGGATTATGCATGCCCGTCCATTCTGTGTAAAGTTAAGATGTTTCAGATGTAGGCTATTCACACGTATTTTTTAAAGAAAAAAACAACCTGACTGTAAAAACTGTCTTCTTGTAGGTCTTACAGATTTTATTGGAACAAAACTGATCGTTCCGTAACTCAGCAAAAAAGGAATCCTGTTGTGTGCATCACGTGACAGGTTGTTTCCTTTTTTGTTTAGGAGTGGGCGGATTCCGTCCGTGTATATTCTCATTTCCTCAAGTAAACCATAGTGTAATTCTGCTAGAAAAATATCGAACGTTAAACTTTACCGTATATAAGTTAAATAAGCTTATAACTAAGTTCATTCCAACGTTTGAACGTTTAGGGGCTTATAGTTACCGCCTGATTCACGTTTTAAAATTTCTCCATTTTATTCGGAGTTTGTAGGCCTGTTTACAGGTTTCGTGAGATGATCGGAATAAACAGCTTTTACTTCCCTGCAAGGCATCAAGGAATTTTTTTTACGACTGAAACAGAGTGAGGTTCCTCTGGCGACGCGTTGATAGTAATAACATCACACCGGCCTCGAAGACGATCACACCTTATTAGATAAACCTGAAGTCTTTCTCACACGTTAATTACAAACCAGCTTCATCGTGTTCGTATTATAATTTTTTTATGAGTGAGGCCTTCTAAATACATTAAAGAAACAAAACACTTTACATAATAGCAACTAAGACATGCTATTCAAAATATCCTTCTACCGACAAGCGTTGTTAATTTAAACGATTTTGTCCTCAGTGTTTTCTCGTGTAATTCAATGCTCTTCGTGTGAAGGAGTTGGAGCCCATAAATATGTTTCTAACTTTTAGTGCAGTAAATGCCCACAATAACTGGCCAACAAAGCTCAGGTAATTTTTAATAACTTCCCGGATCTTTATTTAATTCGAACTATAGCAGCGCGTTCAAATAATCCCGTCACTGGTCCTCATGTTGTGCCAGTTGAGTCCAGTCATCATACTGTTTCTTTAAGAAGTAGGTACCTAAAATCGATTTTTTTCCTACTTAGGCCTACGTAAACCCAGATTATTTCTTACTCTCAATTAGGTGCATGCCTAACTCTACAACACAGGCCTACAGCTATCTATTTGACCAGTTTTTCATTTTCGTACACCGAATTAAAGTACCCATTGTGTTTTAGTTTTGTCTTAGTGTTCTTTCAGATTTGTGTTGTATAGTAGTATTAGTAGTGGTAGTAAGCTGTAGCAGAAATAATAGTGGTTCTGAAATAGATTTTTATCCGTACAAGGATGACACAGTGGATATACTGACTTATATAATTTCATAGTATCTTGGGTTCGCAGATTACTTGGTTTTAGGAAAATAAAACATTTAACCAACTTTGGTAGCAGATCATAACCCCAACCAAGACCCCAGCAGACTTGAATCTTTTGACACTGATATGTGGACAGTGTTTAAAGGTGTTAATATAAACAACTTCTCGTTGAAGGTCATTACCTTTTGGGGTCGAGACTCCTCTCCTCTCCTCCACTCTCTCTCTGTCCTTAGACCCTCCCAGCCCTGTTCGACCACAGCTAGTCCACTTCGCCTCCCCTTCCACGCGTAAAGTCATCACCCCCCCCCTCCCGCCGGTCGAACGGTTTCACTCGACAGGACGAATTTGAAAGCGTTCGAAAACGGTTACGTAAAACACGCAGCGTTGGGAAATCCCTTTCGCACGAGTGACATCTGTTAGATATAGGCTTGTATATCGTAATTTTTAATCATATATATGTGATATAATTCTAAAACAGCAATTTACACTCATTTACCGTAGAGATGAAATGGAATACCTACTGGCGGTTGTTATTTAACGACAGTTACGATGCACTTCCACTTGCAGTTTGCAACGAACAAGTTACAGCAAGTTACACTGACAGCTGGAAGCGATACACAAACAGACGTGAAACCTAATTTGTTTTCTTGAGCCAACGTGGAGTGAATGTGGTGATGACGCAATTGGTCTGTTTTTTGCGTTGTGTTGTGATGACTTAATGTTGTGGCATGTTTTCGCACTGCAATGGCGCTGCGTCATGTTCGGTTTTTTTAAAATCGCTTCCCGCCTCACCCTCGTCTCCGCGCCTACTGCTCCAGCGTCAACAAACATGGCGGCTACTTCATGTGTTGGAATCAAAAGAAAGCAGATGGCTCTGTGCCTCTAGCCTGGATGAAAATGGCGCTGTTGTATGCAGGTTGGAAAACTGTAGTACTACTTTGTCAATATATTTTCAAAGAGGAAACAAGATGAATATATTTAAACATCTTGGATTTGAACATGTTCATTTAAAATTCAATTCATAAATAATCGTAACTTGTAAAATGACATAGCTAATGCAGAAGTATTTCATGTTAGGCATCTTTCCTATGTAGTGGTGGTATACAATACGTCGTTTTGACCCATATAAAAGCATGGATGTGTTTAAGTGTTTTCAATGTGGCGTCAACTACTGGGAGATTGGCCATTGCATACCATTACTTATCTATTATGCATGAGGCAGACAGGAAATAGTGTAATGGCTGAACACGTCATATTTAAAGGGAGTCTGATCGTGCAAAATATTAGCGGTCACAGTTTACATTAACATGCATAGGTCCAAGTCAAAAAAAATTTTCACTTCACTTTCGAATAACAGAAAATGACATGTGATTGAACCGTGATAGGTCCCACACTGGGTGTAATGATGGTGATAAGTCCTACGCTTTTGAAAAATGCACACTTCTTCGTTGTAATAAAAATAATATTACTTAAATGCAATAGCAAATAGTCAACAATTCCAGTAAATAGAAAGATAAAATAGTTACAGTTATATGGGCGTGATTACTTGGATTTTCTGAAAAATTAAGTTTGATCGGAACATCCTAATTTCAAGATCGAAATTTGTAAGAAATAAAGGTTGTTTTACTTTGAGACATACTGCGCTGGTTTTCCTGAGCTATGGGCTTATATTGTCTGATTTAATTTTGCTCGAATTTGCACATATGCCTTATTTTTTAGAGCAGTACATCGTTTTTTACAGCTTTTCCTAGAAATAAAATTTATACGAAGAAACGAAATTGACGGTATAATTTACAAAATTAATTCGAACCCACGTAGCTTCTTACAATATGAAATACCAAATTATCAATATTGATCACCGTAGTCAAAGCAGTTTAGGAAATCTTATGTTTTTGGTTTTCAATTCAAAGATGTGTTCACTGCACCAATTGAGCCTTCAAATACAATACACGTTGGTACATGGAATAGACCACTGTCTTTTCTCCATCAGTACAAGGAAGAAAAAATTGCAATAATGAAGTCTTATTCTACGACATTAAAAATATAAAACGTCCAGAATCTTGGTACGTTGCGTTTACAATAATACTCTTTCTTATTTTGGAGTGAAGTGTAAAAGCTGAAAACTCCTTTTACTTCACAGAATTTGGAACAGGTTAAGGCGAAACTGAAGTAGGTGCTTTGAGCTGAAAGAACAATTGGTTGGAAAACTCTTTTTGAGGAAGCCCGTCCTCGGATTTCAATTTAGGCTTCGGATTTTAGATTTTCAGCTTATAAGTGATTTTAATGGAATTCTGTCAGACGAATTGTTGCAAAAAATTAATTGCAATTTAAAAATTCCCATAAAATGAGCTGAAATATGTGAAATAAAGCCTTCGAGGTCCCGAATTGCAGACTGCTTGCTCTTTCATACTTGCATCCAGAAATCCATCTGTTTAAGTGTAGAAATAATTTGAATTTTATGCGCATTTTTTATTGGTTTTCAGGAATAATACTGCGAATATGTGAATTTTTTCCTATTAGCCTGCACAAGAATGCCGTGCCTTTATTACTTGTTTGGTAACGATGATTTCATAGGACATGTTCCTATTTAGAACTAGATTTATCTTGTGCCGAATTGTGTATTACAGGTGTATTAGTGTTTTGGTGCAGGTGATTTCAAAGACCGTCTTCCTACTTTACCTTTAGACTTAACCTGTGTAAGAATTTTGTATTAATATCACATGTTTAGTAAAGATGTTATGTGATCGTTCCTATTTTGAATTTCGTATTATCCTGCACCAATGTTATATTGACATCTGTTACTTAGTAAAGAAGATTTCATGGGACCGTAGTTTGTATTTTAAAATTTTAAATTATACCGACAGGAATGGTGGGAGAAGGAAGATGAGGGTGTAGAAGTGGTGACGTAGCAACGAAATGACAGTAGTTGGGTCGGGCGGGAGTAAAGCTGGATCGATCGAGCAGTGGTCGGGCACAGACCTTGCTCTCCTCCACCCCACCCACATTATCCATGGTATGTCTGCCTGCATGACTCTCTTACTCCACTCCTCTTTTTTTAAGACCTCTTTTATCCCTATTTATTTACCTTTTTCCCTTTCACACATACCTTTCCCCTGTAACAACACTTGGTTCAACATTCCATGCAACTAACAGAATGTCACATTTGCAGTCAGCATCCCTGTCAAAATAATCTCTAGTGGTGCCAGTATTATTGTGTATTCTGTGAGCGCTCGCGCGCGCGCGTATGTGTGTGTGTGAAATCAAATGTCACGGAAACAAGAATATTGTAGTAATTCGGTGGCGTAAACACTGGTGGTGATATGGTTGCTGTAGTGACGAACTCTTAGCTCACGACTGCGTTTCTTCCGACAAACAATTTTTGGTTCATCTGTGGTGAGGTTTGGTGATCTTCCCTTCGAATATGTGAGTCTGGTGTCATATTATTATTATTATTATTATTACGCTTATCATATCATCATCATCATCCCAATGTTTTATCGTTATAATAATATTTTCAGGAATTTAACTTTCATTTTAAGTTACAATGTTCATTGTTTTATTTATTCCTAAAAGACACTTGGAGTGCAATAATTGTAAACTGTGCTAATGACAATGAACAATTTATTTAATGTAAAAATATTTCATTATTATTAGGCAAGTCTGACATTCGAAACTGTCCGGTTGACTCTTATAATTTTTAAGTTATATGTATATAAAACGTATAAAAGTCTAACACATAAATCATCATAAATACTCTCCCACCCATTAACAACCTCAAATAAAGCACACAATTATGAAACTTTCAGAAGATTTAAATAATTAGTTAGTTCTATTTGTCACTCTACTTCGGCGAACATGATTCAGGTTGCTCTCCGGTTAACGCGGTAAACATTATCGTTCTGGGCATTATATTTAGCGGTTTAGGAGACTTCTTGTCGTCTAAAGGTGATAAGGCTGTAGACTACATTCGTCTTCTTTGTCTCTTCTTGTCATACCCTCGTCTAAGGTAAGCTTACGTACACACACATACATAACATTAGAACTGACTGAGTATTGCCGTAACAATAAACGCTAAAGTGAGGGAGAGCAACATTTTTGCTATTGGTGTATATTAAGCCATTCAACCGGTCAGGAATCCAAAACGACTTTTGATATAATTACTGTTTACTATAGTCTATTAAACCAAAGTAGAGAATATCATTAGCCTTAATTCCTATTTAATTCCCAAATGACCTTGGCTTCTTTTCTCACTAGCGAGTGGTCTAGTACTCTACAGAACTAATTATGTAAACGTGCTCTCCTTCCTGTTACTGTAGCTGTCTTCCACATTCTGTATTGTCTGTCTGTCTGTCTGTTATGTTTTTCATTTCGGTGGCAGTTATATACGTGACGACGGTTGATGAACCTGCTTTGGCCACCAGCATGCATCCTCGGACAGGCCTATTCCAGTCGTCACTTCCGATATGGAGAGAAGGGAGGGGAAGAAATTCAAAATGGCTGCCAAGTGAATCCATGTCAATTATATAATTTTCTACTTTGTTTCGTTTACTGTTGCGTTGCGAAGTGTGATTTGAAATTTTGGTTTCATGTACGGTTAATGTAACTGGTGTGTCAATATTGTGCTATTTGCCTTTGCAGTGCATTAAATATGTATCGTCTTTGTATTTTTATCCGTTGTGGGCAGAAATCAATAAGCCCAAATAACTAAATTGGTTTTGTTTAAAGTAATTTTGAAATCATTTGGTTTTATAAACACTATTGCGTTTTGCTTAGCAACAGACATTTATGTTAAATTGAAAATTGCCTAATTATAAATTTAACAGTTTTCAAATAATAATAATAATAATAATAATAATAATAATAATAATAATAATAGAGGATATGTCACCTGTTGGAAACAAAGAACCTCTTCTGATTTTATATATATATTTATTTATTTATAACAGAATGTGATATAGTCTTATTATTGTTAGTGGTGCAGTTTCTGTGAATGAAATTAAAATAAAACAACTGTCTGACAGGCGCTGATAAACTGGAACTTAGGTAGTTCCGTCCACACAATAGGTCTATAGGCCTGAATAGTATGTTATCTATCTGTGTTGCTTTAACATACTGGATTAACCCTTTAAACGCCGAGTTAAATCCCATCTGCCATTTTCTGGTATTATTAGGAGCTCACCATATTCTCCTCATTAGCAGAATAAAGGTTAATAAGTAACTATTTATGGGTAGGCCTATAATGCCGATAAGAAAGATAACATTGAATATTATTATGTGGATAATAAGAATGTACTAACTAGTTAAATACTTGGAACGTAATTTTTAAAAATAATCCAGGATAAACTTTTTACTTTTGAAGTATTTTCTTTCTAAAATAATTACACGACTTTCACGTAATTTAAATACTTCGGTGTACGTAAGAATTCATGCATATTTAATATTATAAATATGACGTCGTTTGAATGTGTGAGTGTAGTTTGTGCTGTACAATATTGTAGCTGCCTATATAATTTTGTGGATGGTGTATATCAGCTGTATAGTTGGGTACACGTAGGGTAAATTAGACGAATTGAGTAAATGATTTACCCTGTCGTAAATGTGAAAAATATTATTTTATTGTATGTTTAATTTGGATGGAAATTGAGAATGCAATAGAAATATTTTGTACAGTACATTTGGCTAAACAAGCAACAAATTATGCTGTTTAAAATATTGAAAATTTGATTGGTTTAAATTGCTCAGCTTCTGAAGAAAATCCCCAATCTTTTATGGAATACTGGCTCTCATTGCTGTGTTTAAAAATCCCTATTTTACGTCACAAACCGAACGTATAAAATCCATCCCATAAATGATGTCACATTTCTGTCAGATTCGTGTTCACATACTCTTGTTCATGCTTCAGTTTCCAAAGTAGGCTCCTCTACAGCGACTAAAGTTTGTAAGCACTCCATATCCATCCCTTGAGTCTTCAAATAACTTTGGTTTCAATTTTATTTAATCACGCTATAAATACTATCAATGTAAGTAGGGAATATTTGCATTTGAAAAGGATGAAATTGTTCCTGTCTTTAAGTAAGCACCACTTTTTCGCATACGGGGGATCGGAGTAATAGCACCACACCTATTTTTTATTTTTGAATCTGCTGTTTGGGGGAGAACCAATAAAACCTCGTGGCTACTTTAAAATTCCCGTAGGCATCATGTTTCTGACAGCATAACCGGTAAAATTTGTTTACCTGAAAGCAAAAGTATGTCACGCAGCAGCAGCTCATATGCACTACAGTTTAAATCTTAAGCGTTGCATACTTCGCTTATTTGCAATTTAGTGTTTACTAATAACTTTCTTGATGGATAATAATCATTGTACTACAGTTCGGGTCTGACATTACTGAAGACGTGTCATTTAACGAAACTCACGCTTTCTAAGTCAGGAGTGTACAAATCCCGGGCGCCAGGTCGTGGTGGCCAAGAAATATTGAATAGTGATGCCTAATATTTGTGGCTGTACAGTACGGAACTTGCGTTATGTCACCATTCTGACGCATTGAATTTTGAAGTGGCTCCTAGATTTTTGGAAAATTTGCTTGTGTATTGGTGTGAGGATATGAGAATTTATCATCTGCACAATATAAGTTAATCATTTCACAGAGTGAATTTATGATTTACAGAATTTCACTCAAATTTTGAAAAAGAGCTGCAGTATTTCAAGTAGTCTGATTAAGTAGTAGGATTTCTGTTGTAAATGACTTTATGCCTGAGAGCATGAAAATAACGACAGTATTATTTATGTTAGCTGTACAGGTCTGTGTAAAAATGATCTGGGTTTGAAGTAATACATGCGTGAAATAAAATACATATCTTATATGTATTCACACACGCGCGCGCACACACACACACACACACACACACACACACACACACACATATATATATATATATATATATATATATATATATATATATACGTGTGTGTGTGCGCGCACGCGCTTGTGTGTGTGTGTGACAAATACTGACACTCGTAGAAGTAGTATAGAAGGAAACATTGTTAATAAGAGTCCTGGCTTAATCATGGAGTTATTGTTTCCTTATTTGCATTTTTATGGGTTGTATTAAATGTTAGAAACAATGATTATTCTCTTCAGAATCTCGTCGGTCATAAGCTCGATGTGGTTAGTGAGAGGGATGACTTTGTGTAGTGAGTTTAGGACATGCAGGATTGGACGTTAGCAGGATGAGCGGCCAAGGTGAGCTAACGGTTCTTTCAAATACCCCGCGGCACAGCTACAAACCCAACACACATACGTAAGGCCTATACAAACCCTTAAGGAACAAGGTAGGGGAAAAAAGGAATAAAAAGAAACAAAACCTCTAACCTCTGTAGCTAGCTCCTGCCGCCATCTTAAATACCTTTAAGCTTTGCAGTTTCGCCTATTTTAGACGGGCCTCTTTGTTGAAATGTCCCTTGTTTCTTTTCTTTTTCTTATCTTTTTTTTTTGCGGAGGTGTCTTTCGTACTCCACCTCCGAATTCTACACGCCTGTAGGCCACTCTGTTAAGGGAAATTTGCTAAAAACTTTTATCTTCTCTTGTGGAGACATCTTCATGACTATGAAGGGCAATTTGTGAAAAATATTGCTGATTTAAAAATTAAACAATTTTTCATATTGTCCATCAAGTGAAGACTGCAATGTTTGTACTCTGGTGAAGTTTCCCCACAATAGCATTCATGATGTCGATTTACAGATATTTCGCTAAATCTAAGGCATTAATATCAACACTTTCTAATGCATATAGATCTGATAGTTATGTCCAGTTAGGGTGTCAGGCATACGAACATGTCTACAGAGAAATATTTATTAACATTTCACAAATTTCACATAACAACTGTTCCTCTTAACTTTAAGACCACCAATTATGTATATATATTCTATTTGCTATAATATTCTTACTCCTTTACGCCCCTACCAGCATCGTCAACAATTCCTATTTCTATCTGTTCTCCAATTTGTCTCAAAACTTCCTAACATGTACATGTTTAGTACCAAAGGACTTCCGGTACATGGGTGAAAATTGAAAATTTGGTACTTTTATAATAGTGGTACCAGGTGAATCAGTAGACGGTACAAGCCGTTAGTTAACGCCTACTTTGTGGTATGAATGTTAGTTCATTTAAATGATAAAGTTGCAATTGGCTGAGGAATTATTTTTACCATTTTTTAATTGCTGTAGGACATAATATTCTTTCATTTTGTGTTGGGCGTGCACATCTGTCGTTTCTCGTTTTGCTGATCTCGTCCTGCTGTTACTTTATAATAAGATACTTGATTTAGACAATACTGATCCTTTCTTAGATACAGAAGGATATAAACACCTGTACTCCTGCTGAAATGTCTGGTGCGGCATCGGAAGATGGATTGGAAATGAATGAAAAAATCAGCTTGTGTTTGAAGCTGATTAAGTAGAACACAGAACTCGCACATTATAGAATCAAGCACAAGAATCAAACATAAAATTTTGCTTGTATTTGTACTTTGTAAAAGCCCGAACAACTAACACTATTTTTAATAAATATTTTATGGAGAGAGCAAGTCCAATAAATTCAACACAAGTTCTCAGTAACTTCTCTCATTAGGCAAATTGAAGAATTTTTTTAAGGCACAGTACAACACGTCATTGAGTTTTACACAACAAGCCAGACAACATTTCTAATGGCGAACTCTTAAAACATAATTACAGTGAACACATCATAGAGAAAGAAGTGGCTGGAATTTGTAATGTATAAGGTTGAACGGATGTGTTCAAAATCTTCTTACGAAATATTAAAAATAACATTGAGGACCTAAATGAAGACGGGGATAATATTAACATACATAGTATATATGCGGGCTGTGAGGTTATAGATTGATTTAATCTGATTAAGGGTAGGTGCTTTTGGCAGTTTATTTTAAACACGTCACTTCGTACATATTCGAGTACCTCATGTTCCACAAGTTTCCAAGGTCTCTGCTACATGTAATTTGTTAAGTAATTTACTGTGTGTGCAAAAGAAACACGTGAGTATAGTTCAGTGTCGAAAAACGCCATAAGTCTATGAACGTTTAGGATGGGGAGAGCAGGTTATTTCATACAATAAAATCAACAACAGCCCTCATGTGAAAATTATATATTTTACACACGATTTGTCATCACTCCGACATGTTTCAATCTATCTTTATCATCTTCAGGGGTTTACTGGACCTCAATAAAGCCTATATAAAAATACAAGTGGATTATTTAATTCATTAAAATTTGTACATAATATATTGTTAGATATTATAAATTTTTTCTGCATTATTGCAGAACTGGTCCATAAGATGCGGACGTTGTTGTTTCGGAGGTTTATACAATGTTTCACATCAGGAGGATGTGAAGTATATGTTTTGGTAGTCACCACAGTACCGTGTTGGTTACCCTCATATAATCGATATTGGTCGATAAATCTGTTATTGATGTAAGGCAATTTAACTCTCCTAGGATCGAGGTATTAGATGGGCTGAGCATGTGGCGCGTTTGGGTGAGGAGAGGGGCGTGTATAGGTTCTTGGTGGGGAAACCAGAGGGAAAGAGACCACTGGGGAGACCTAGGCGTAGATGGGTGGATAATATTAGGACGGATCTCCAGGAGGTGGGATGTGGGTATATGGACTGGATTGGGCTGGACCAGGATAGAGACAGGTGG
>Ga0136643_10010973_pt1 | contig 13412 bp, 4 predicted proteins | sample TergutLab28metaG_FD_96883 | JGI IMG/M metagenome (GOLD analysis project Ga0136643, IMG submission 96883) | Labiotermes labralis P1 segment gut microbial communities from Petit-Saut dam, French Guiana - Lab288 P1 (version 3) (version 3) | ecosystem: Host-associated > Arthropoda: Insects >...
CGTTCTGTTCGGTACCACTGTTTTTGCTACATTTGTTTTTTTAAATTATCGCTGCGTTCCTTTTTGTTGTTTGTGCCCGTTTTTTACTTGCTGTGCCCTTTTTTTTTTTTTTCGGAATACAGTTTCATTAAGTCGAAAAAGATGTTGGACACCACGTGTCGTATTCAGGCCTGTCCGATCATCTGCCCACCTGAAACATCGCCCATGCTTTATCTACGTACTGTCCCTGACGTGCATTGGCTTTTTGTGAATGATTTCCAGACCCCACGTTCTTGCCGTATGGCGATTGACGACGGTTCGTAGAAATTTGACTTGGTTTCATCACAGAACACAGCATTGTTTCTTGTGGTATCGAACCCTGTTGTGTTTATTAATCAATGTCTGTATTTATTGTCAGAGCGAACACAACCCTTATAACACTATGCATCCATTTGTTATCTACCACATGTTTCGGCCATTTATGGCCATCGTCAGGTAGATTTCACAACGACACGCATGGAAAAGCCTTCCCTTCAGAATTTTTCGTGTGGTACTTCGACCCAATTCCGGGTCATGGCCCACCCGTACCGGACTTCGCGATCACACTTATTGGCCACACCAAACTCGGTAGGACTCTTCTGGTCGAGTGGTCAGTCTTACGCAGAGATTTCTAATTGGCAATTATCAACACTCAAAACAGATGCCCCCGTCGAGATTCGAACCCATAATCCAAGGAAGCAAGCGGCTCCAGGCGACCACTGAACCCGGCGCCCTTCGCAATGAATACAACAAAATGTACAAGTTTTGACTGTTATTCCTTGTAAGGAAATAATAAAATTCAATCTTAATTACATTTTCAGTTTTATATATATTTTACATAATTATATTCAATTATTACGTAATGTTTTAATTTTTAACCAATTTTAATCCCTATGTTTTAATTTTATTCCTTTGTAGGGAATAATAATGATAAAAATTTGTGTATTTTGGTGTATTAATTGTGAAGGGGAGGCGTTCACCTTGGTGTGCTTTTCCGTGTATGTTGTGAAATCTGCCTGATGATCGCCAAAAACGGCCGAAACATGCAGTAGATGACAAGTGAATGCATAGCGTCATAAGAGTTGTGTTCCCTCTGAAAATAAATAACAAACATTGGACGCAGTACTGGATAGTAAATCATCTCCAATATAAATATTATCCATAATTGCAAAACAAAATGTAGCATGCTTGACGCTACCACCTGATTTAAAGTGTTAAAAATTCGAAATTTTTAGCTTGTCAGTTGGAAATGTGTAAACCGACCGACAAATTTAGACTTCGGTGAATTGTGCCCCACCGCTAAACACAGGCGCTTCAGCAGCGGCCACTGGCTGCGAATTGATTGTGTCAAACATCAATGGAACATCCTGGTTTCGGCCCAAACTCTCTCATAGCTCTCTGTGCACTGCCGTCACTAATTTTCGCCACTTTAACCACGATATATTTCTCAGCTTTCTGGACTTGCTTCAACATTTTCTGTGCTGAGAATGCATTTCACGTCGCGGCCGTTGATGCATCCAACATATTATAAATCTCAATGGTGTGTATTAAATAAGTAACCATCAAAGGCGACTTCTCTATTTGTCCAACTGAATGCACAACTAGATTGTTCTAGAAATGTTTTAACTTACATTAAAATTTACATTAAAGTTTTAACATTTCTAGAACAATCTAGTTGTGCATTCAGTTAGATAAAAAAAAGAAGTGATTAATATCAAGATGCGCGGTAAAACTGTGAAGATCATCAAAGACAACTTTAAAATTGCATCGCATTATATTGAAATGTAAGAATTCTAAGTGGTGTTGTTTATGCGGTATAAATTTTATTATTGTTGGAGCTTAGTTTGCAGAATAAGTTGTTAAACGTATGAATGTTGTCTATGATCACCCTGTACGCACAGATAACAGTAATAAATGATCTGTTGTTCCGAAATAGTTAGAACTGGCGTATCGCGACGTGAGAAACACTGTTATAGACAGGCACACAATGTGTCTTTCCTTACGGAATTATGAAAGCAGTTACCACGTGACGTGACTCTTTGTTGCAGCGATCTTGCACCTCACTTGAAAGAGATATAACTGTACGCCACTAGCGAACAAAGTGCCAGGTCAATACTGCATGACAGTGCATCTTTATGACCCCAATTAACAATTTATGTTTAAATTTCGAAGCTTGGGTCATTTCCGCAATCAGAAGTGAATTCATTTTGGGTGTGGCATGATTCTGGTCACGGAATCCGACAATGGTGGATACTCGGTCAAAGGTCATGTTCCACAGCCACCGTTTGTAATGCATTGCAATGATTTCACAATTTTTATTGTTACGATAGACATGGCAATTCGTGACGGTTGCTGGCAGCTTTGTCACCCAGCCGTGCGTAGGTTTTTCCAAATCGCTGTGCAACGTTTCATTAAGAACCGGGAATTAACAATGGTAACAGGGCGCTGGCTTCCATATGGTGAAATGTTTCTGAAGTGGAGGTTACATAGTATGGAAAGGGTGGAATAGAAGAGGGGGGTGGGGAAGAAATGATGCGAAGTAAAAGAAATTAAGATAAATCAACAACAAGTAAATTAATAAATAACTTGAAAGAGGGAAGGAGATCAAGGATAAAAACAAACTCTTCCGGGATTATCGGTGACCTGCCAAGAATGAACTGTAATGCACGGAATGGAACAAGTGAAATTCTGCAAAGTACCTTTAGACATTAGTGTTAGTGATATTGGTGGGACAGAAAAATCGCCGCAGTGTAAATTTTGCCAGAACAATTGCGTCTCGGGTGCTAATTCGGACAGTCAGGCCTCGCCATAACACGGTCATTGACGATGTGTCTCACTTTAAGGTGAAAATGTCTTTGTTACGACGGTCATGAACATTCGTTTCTTAAAGAGTAGGATAATTTTTTATTAGTTGAGTGACTCTAAGCTTCTCGGAAAGGACCCTGCTCCATGGAGTCATATTGTTGGGTCTGTAATATGGGTCAAGGCAGGCGGTGCTCGAATGAACTAAATGCCGAATGTGAGCGGTACGTCTTGACGTAATGGGTGGGACTCCGGCTGTGGGTTAGGGAGATCCTGTTTCGATTCTGACCACTCAGCCCGCCTATCATACCTGAGGTTTTCGGATGTTTTTCCTGTGTCCTGGCAGATAAAGTGGGAACGATACGACGTAAGGAGTAGCAGCAACTATGTACATACTTCTGCCTATCTTACGTTTTGCTGACCGTGCATCCTAATATAATAATAGTCTTTTTTTACCAACTGATACACAAATTCTTTATTTTAATACATTTATTATACTCCTCTACATGTTTCGAGCACTGTTATGCTCATCTTCAGGAGGACAATTGTATTAGTACAGCATCTGGTATTGTCACTCTCTTAGGGTGACTGTTCAGTACACAGGTTACGAGAGGACGATACCAGATGCTGTGTTAATACAATTGTCCTCCTGAAGATGAGCACAATAGTGCTCGAAACATGTAGAGGAATATAATAAAGGTATTAAAATAGAGAATTTGTGCATCAAGTTGGTAAAAAAAAAAACTATCATTCTGCAATTCGTCTTGCACATTCATCCATGTGATGCATAAGCCACGCATTTTAAGAGATGTCATTAAATAACCCAAGACTTAACCTACAGAGATTCTGGCCTCGTTATGATACAGCGTGAACATTGTTCAGCAGTGGTGGCGTCCATGCGTCTTAAAGACAGCAGACGCAACGTTCTGCAGAGATTCGATATGGCTTTAAATTCAGCACTCGCTTAATCGTACGTAATCTTATGGCCTCACTGAGTGTCCCGTATGAAAGGAATCGTTCTACTTACCAACATTTAATATGGTTCACACTTGACTGGATACATCTGCTGCTTAACTGCCCACAGTTCCAGAAAATAGTTAAACCAATTCGGTAATATTTCTGTACGCGTAACCACAAATTATACGCCCCTATTAATAGCCTGCAGTGCGTAACAGCAGCACGTAAACGGGGCTTGTACTTCCAACAGACCAACTGGTTGTGACATGGCGTCAGTTATTGCTCCGTTTGTAATTGACTACTTTCTATTATTTTCGATAACCGTCTTGGACAAAAAAAGAGCAGAAATATGCGCTCCAGTTTCAGTAAGCGTCTTCCAGGTGTGCGCTGTGTTGTTTCCATACGTTATCAGTGGCAATAGCCAAATATTACAGGAACTCTTGGGAAGTACACTCCAGATACTACACTGTAAAGTCACAAAAAAAACCTTTCTAATGTATTTCTCGAAAATTTCGGGCATTATTTCGACTAAATGTCTTATATCATTATGAGTATTTTATCTGATGATGTCATTTTATTCGCGACCACCCACTTACCTTGTGTGTCCTCTGTAACTTAGGCTTATGCTAGATCTTTCGGCGTATTTACGTGTGTTGTGTGAGATATACTAGAGACTAGAAAGGTTTCACCTGCCAGGCGTAATAAGCGTAATATTGTTTGATGACTTTGAAGTCTAACGCCGGGTTTTATCCTTTTCATGAGCCATGGCACTCGTCTGACATAATACATAATTTACATCTCTTTCGTTTATGTATTAGATGCAGTCTACTTCGTAAACCCATGAGCGTTAGACGCTGCACGTGACTGGCGGTCAAGTATGAGTAGCTTGAGCAGTTCATGTGCCTACAATCCCACCACCAACACCACCGAGGTATATCCTATTCGAGTAGAATTCAGTCCACACACACTTTCACGTATCGTCTTTATAAGACCCATCTACAACAGTATGTCCGAAGTTCTCTTTCCTTTTGAGGTTTGCCGATTAAAGTTGTGTGTATATTTATCATGTGCCTCGTGCTGCAGCTCAACTCCAGCAGAAAGTAACTTAGTGTTCTGTCGACTGATGTTGCAGATGGTGCCGGAGAGGTGAGGTCATGGCGGCCACAGATGGACAGATTGTAGTGGCTGCTGCCCGCTGGGCGGACGAGGGCAGCTATCTGCGTGAATTCGTCGCCAAGCACAAACTTCCAGCCGTGGTGAAGATCATCAAGGGCCAGTACGGAGGACTGGGTGTGCCAACCCTGCCAAGCCCCGGGCTGCAGTCCACTGCGCTAATCGTGTCTGCTGGGCGCCGACACAAGATCGCAGCCCAGGCCGTGAAGCTGAAAGAGGGTCGAAGGGTGGCTGCGGTGGGTCCTCGCTTGGCCATCCCTGACACGTACCCCGGATACTTCGAGCTGCTGAGCGAGGAGGGACGAGCCGTGCGGTGCATAGAGGGCGTGGCGGAGCTCGCGCGACGTCGCCTGGATGCGGGCTGCCTTGTGCGGGACCCAATTCGGGCTATTGTTGCCCGTTACGATGATGATGGCGGCATCACGGCGGATGGGGCACGGACAGTGGCGGCAGGAGAGACGCTTGTACCCACTGGGGAGGTGCAACTCGGTGGCGGGACGAAAGGGCGATACCTGCGGTGCCAGGACTCGCGGGGTGACACGGTGTTGCTCGGCATGGACCAGCGCGGGCGGTTCAGTGCCCTCGCCCGAGAGGATAACATCAGTGGGGTGCACACGGCGCGCAACCTGTTGAGCAAACGCATGCCCATCACCGTGCGACTTGTGCACGGCTCGCCACCTCGGGGCCTCAAAACCCCCAGCCACTTCGTTCCGGAGCTGCGTCTGCTTTCCACGTTCGAGGAGGAACACGTGTTCGCGCTACCTTTGCAGAAGGAGACGGGAGCAGTCATAGCGCTACCGCTGGCTGCTCCACTCAAGCTGCAGCGCACGCGCAACGACGATCAGCTGAGAGCTCTCAAAGAATTTCAGCGGCTTGTTGACAAGTGCAATCGCCTGGTATCCGATGTGGCGGACCGAGTCCACGTTCTTGAGGGGAAACTGGGAGATTCAAAAGCATTACGCGCGAACAATCAGAGCTCTGTTATGAAGACTGGCTACTTTTTGCGGAGGAGCGCCTCATCAGATTCGGCTAATCACCACCATCACCATCACTACAGCCATCACAGTCACAGCCACAGTCACAGTCACAGCCACAGTCACAGCCGGGATGAGAATCGTATCCCGAGTTCGCACGTCGACGATTATGACGAGATCGACCAGATCTACGATTATGTCCGCGGTTTTGCCCCACTTCCCAAAAACATCCGATCACCGTTCGCAGACACCCCGACAGCCACGACTACAGCGTCTCTGGAGCCCGCTAATTCCCTTCCTGCCCTCGTGCCGTCCGCCGAGGATGAAATAAAACCGGAGCCCCCTCCGATCGAAACGATTCCGACCAAGAAACTGCAAGCCACGCAGAACAAAGCAGAGAAACGCACGCGCCCGGGTGCAGCAGCGGGAAATAAGGAATCATCAGCTTCTGTTAGCAGGGAGAAGTCGGCAGCTCCCGTGAAGCTGTATGTGAAGAACGGCAATACGCAGAGGGGACGCCTGTTCCGTCAAAAGGAGCAGACTGCGAGCCAGGCAGGAACTGTAACCAAAGCAACCTCTCCTCTCTTTAACATCCGCTACAAATCACTCAGCAACCTACAGCAAGCCATGGAGCTGGACGGTACGCTGGACTCCAGTCACTCAGGTGGCCGCACGTCAGGGGATTCTGGTGCTGGAGCCAAGTTGCCAGAGAAGAGGTCTCGTAGGCTTAGTCGCCCTCGGTCTCTCACAAATCTGGTGTGGGAGCTGCGGGGCGGGATAGGAGTGCCTCCCGTCACCCACCACGACGTAGAGCGCAAGTCAAAACCCAGCAAACTGGAGCCGGGTGTCCACCGTAACAACAGCAACAACAGCAAACTGACCCTTAAAGGCCAGAAGCGCATTGGAACCCTTTATCTGTGATTTAGTGCCAGGTACGTACTGAAATTACCTGTGTGTTCGTGACAGCAAACTATTGTCAGTGTCCATGTTAATCACAGTGTGTCAATACTCTGTCTACTGAGAATCATTGAGGTGAAACGTGTTTGCAAGGGGCTGAAATATGAAGGGCCGGTTTGATAGATATGGACTGCCCGTAACTTCCCATTTACGCCATCTGTGGGTTCAAATTTAAATTTAATTTATTTATGGATTCTCACGTACAGTTCTTTGGATGTGACAACCAACATAAGACTTTCATATGTGAGTTCATTCTGATCATTTGGGGGCGGGAGCGGGGCGGGGCGGGGAGGCGGAAGTAACGTGGATGGTAAATGGTAGTCTACTTAATTATCAGAGTAGCATAAAAACGCGTTCAATAAACAAACAAAACAGAAGTTGGCGGAGCACACTCACCTACAAATAAAGAGGAACAAAATTTGACTTTACTTACAGCAAATTTAATGTGTCATTTGCATTCGTCGTGTTCACAGACACTGGGCCTGACTGCATTAAATTTACCTGAAATAACGTCATTGATTCTAATCACCCTCATGCTTTTGTTTGATATGATAATATTAAAATGGCCTGTATATTCCCAGACATTCCACATGTCCAGCTCCGGTGTTTCAGTTAGTTTTAGCTATAGATGTCACCTGCGGTGCACAAATTGAATTACGCAACGCCACTTCTATCCATATATTACGATTATTCATCATCTAAGAATCCCACTTCAAAAGTTCGCATTGGCGATGTGTTGTGCTATCAGAAAATTAAAAGTTACCGTGGTGGGGTGATCTCCAATAGCGTGACGTTCTTACGGAATTTCTTGAGATTCCCATCTTCGTTAGTGAGCTATTTGGTTGCAAAAACATTAGTACAGGTACGGTGATTTATCAATCTTATATTGTCTAAAGGGCAGAGCAACTAGATGGAGATATGGTGATAAGTAAAGAAGAAAATTAATGCAACAAACGCGAAGAATGGAAGGGGCGGTGGAGAAGGGAAACAATGTAAAAATGTTGGGGTTTCTTTTCAAATTATGACGCTGCGAACGTGTTTGTACAAGTGTTCAGGCCTCAACTATTTCAGCCATTACGCCGGTCTTGTAGCGCCACATAATGTAGAGCCTGTATATCCTCTGCTTTGTCCAGTTACTACGTACATCCTTCGTGTCTCTGCTTCCCTCCAGCAGACATGTAATAGCGAATTGAGGTCATCTGACTTTCAGTGCTTCGTATTTAAAATATAGGCCCTTTTCACTTTCCTTCTGTGGTGTCGACAGAGCAGCAGAAGCTGGTCTGAATGAGATGTGCATGTAACCGGCTCACATGCATTGTTTCTGAAATGCATTATCAGCGTAGGTGATTTGCTACCCGTGCTGTAATCGATATCAATGAGGCTATCAAGAATCGTGAATCAACGATGATACAATTTAGTGAACCAGTTACATGCAATATTTCTTCAGCATGAAATGCAACCTAAATCTGACAATAGTTTCGGAGATGAAATTTGCTGTCGGTCGAATGTACAGACCTGCAGTCTCATATTACCCATAATGCACTTCGTTTCTTTGTTAATGGCTGTGTAGTTCATTACGTACTGCAGTGGTTATACGTTACTGCCAACACATTAAGCAACAAAATTATATTCAGAGCTACATTCAAGCCCTAAATGTAATTATATAATTCATTGCCCTTCTAATCCCTCGTCACGACCTGTATCGAAACCTCACAATTACACAGGAAGAGTGTAAATACGAAACTTCTCTTTTTTTTTATATATTCGTGGTTCCGTGCATCGTAATTCTGGGTTGAAGAAATCCAACGAGATGCAACAGTGTGCAGATATTTATTTACTACTAAATTATTCTACATGTTTCGGGCGTCCATCGCGCCCATCGTCAGGAATACATAAAACTGTAGTTGCAGCCTCCGGTACAGATCATATTATCTGGGGAGCAAGAGTCCTCAAACGTGACCTCTGGTCACGTTTGAGGACTCTTGCTCCCCAGATGGCGCGATGGACGCCCGAAACATGTAGAGTAATCTAGCAGTAAATAAATATCTGCACACTGTTGCATCTGGTTGGATTTCTTGATCCTAGAAACTTCTGTGTCGTGCATGGAGAACTCGGGGAGAATTATCAGTGTTCAGTTTCGAAAATTATCCATAATGTGTGCAAAGACATATCTGGAGCATCACGCTCAGTAAAAACCCGCACACTATAATTCACGAACTGATTAATCATAGGGTGCACAAAAATAGGAATCTCGAGCGACTCGTTTTGCCTTGTTGCAGTGGTTGCTGAAAATAATTAGTCAGGAGATGTTCAAAAATCCTATCTTGAACATCATGCTTGGTTGCCACCCACGGGCATGCAGATGAAACTAAATTTTTGGTAAGAAGTTCCCTACGCACCAGATAATGGTTATAGCGCCCATGTCTTGGCCAGTCTCTTTTCAGTTCGTCCATGTTATATAACAGTTAGTTGCCGTGACTCAGTCTCCAAAACCTCTTTTTTGATAGCGGGGAGCACGGCGTAAATCGAGGCTTAGCTTCAAGATTGAAAAGCGCTGCGCTTCCCACTCTTTCCACTCCCGTATTCACTGCATGCAAAGAACGAATACAAAGCGCATGCTTCCTATAGTTCCACAGATTTCGTGCGAATGGGATTGTAACGCAGAACCCTAACACAACAGTCTTAACAGATATGCCATTTCGACTAGTTGCAAGTAATTTCTTACGTACACATCGAAAGCTACTTTTCTTTCTGTGGGCCGGGTAGCTCAGTCGGCATAGCGACTGACTACGCGCTGGACAGTCCGGGATCGAATCCCGGTGGGGACGAGATTCTCCGCCCGTCCACACCGGCCCTGGGGCCCACCCAGCCTCCTGTAAAATGGGTACCGGGTCTTTCCCGGGGGTAAAGTGTGACCGGGGCGTGCTGCTGACCGCTCACCGCCTTCTAGTGCCGCGGTCATGGAAGAGTAGAGCTGTACCTCTACCCACCCTGTGGGCCACACCGGGCCTGTAACGGGAAAACTTCACCTTTTACTTTTCTTTGTATCTAACACAGACTTGAAAACATATCACTCGTGAGACGTGGACATAGATTGGAGGATGATATTAAAATATGCCTTCATTGTGGGTTTAGTGTGTGTGGATCGTATGCATCTGGTTCGGTATTGTGTCTAGTGAAAGTCTGTTGTAAACTAGGCCAACGGAGTGACTATTTCCGATGAAGCGTTGTTGAAATATTTGGTAAAAAGCTGCGTAGAACTAAAATATTTCGTCACCCTATAAAGATCAGTAGTTACAATGTGCTTTAAGTCACCATAAACACCACATATGTGGCTGTTTATATTGGAGATGCAGTGTGCTCTTTGCGTGGTACGAATGAAATTATGTGCATATTTTGTGTAGTGATTTGTAGTCATGTTGGACAAAAGATCTGTTTTTATACCAAATATATAGTCTGCTGGACCAAAAACACGTAGAATACAAAATTATGCCTTGACACAAAAACTCATGCCTTAATTTCGGGGTTGCGTCAACACTACAAAACCTTACGAAGGTTCATCGTTGAGTACACTGTGCCGGTTTCGGGCAACGAAAAAACTACAACGCTTCCAAAATGATGGTAAAGTGAGAGAGTGCACCATGAGCACATACCCTTCTCTCCTGATCCTTGTCACGACCTGGCCGCTTAATCTTCCAACGAAAGAGCTGCCGCTATCCGTTGAAAAGGATGGTGGCTGAGCTCTGAAGCCTGTCTGGCTGTTTTGGATAAAAGAGGAAACTTCCCTTCCTGCTGCCAATCAAATCACGATTTCTCGTACGTCCAGCCCATACCCAGCCGGTATAGTGATTGAGGTACCCCGACTCTTAACAAAATAATAGGCTATAATTTCCTTGACTGCTACAGAAACACTATTCCGATACCTGCATTATGCAATATAGTGGAATTTAATAGACGCCTGTTCATGCGAATATGCGACACAGTACAACTTGACCCGACGCTAAACAAATGTGGGAACTCGTGGATAGTATTGGGAAACTAGATCGTCGTTCACGGGTGTTCGCATAAGACGTTTCCCTGGTATGTATTGGTGCAGGAATAATTAATCATTGGGCTTTCAGGGGGACAGCACCCAGGGTAGTTGGTACGGTAATCAGATAGGGTGTTGTGGCTGCTGCCAAGACAGATGGCGAAGATAAGAGTAATGTAGCACGCATGGACTAGACATTAGTCAGTGGATGTGCAAGCAACAGATCAGTATCAACAACCTTGCCCACCTTGAGTGTGGCCAGGTTACCCCCCTGGCCCCCTTATTTTTGTACATTCCTTCTCTCCGTCCTCCCATGAGCGACCGTTTGGTATTTCTGTGCGTTCGAAATTAATTTAGATTCCCGATCGTTTGTGCTGTTCTTTTCTCACCTATTTGGAGATCACTGCTATATTGTGATAAGTGTGTTATGTTTTTTGACATGTAGTGTGCTTAGTTATCAGTGAAGGAACAGCACATATGTTACAGTAACCCAAGGGAATTCCATATGCTTACCGAAAAGCTGGCTAGAGTTTTGGGTAAATTCAAAAGGTCCTGCAAACGGCCCTCCCAACACACGTTTTCTTTATTTCGCCCTGTCTTCAAACAAATGCTGAGATGATTTCAATAGTTCAAAATTGCTACTGCATGCCTCTTGCACATGGCTGGCAATCTAAATTTATCAGAATATGTAGGCCGTGATCTTATCTTTTCAAATTAAGTCAAATCCCCACTCCTCTTACCTGAAGTCACGACTTTGCTTACAAAAGCTTTATTTCTTACAAAAGTTCACAAGACTTTCGAGCCAACGTGAATGAGCATACCTTTTTTGTGACGGCCATGCTAGTGCATGTAACTCAAGCCCTGGATATCTTCCATGTTCTAAACCCACGTACCAGTCTGTCGGCTTGATAGGTCCACTTCCGTGCTTCACAGAGTTAATGTGAACGTGCTCGTGGTAACTTTCATTAGAATATGACGCCAATTCATCCACGGCTCAGCCCCCTGCCTACGTTGCTCCTAAATGACAGATTCTTTTACTATGACTATTTACTTTACTAGCTCTGACAGCATAATACAAACACCATGATTACAGGTGTTCTGTACTGAACACTATCCTGAGCATGTTCCATCAAGTTTCAATCATAATAACTTATTTTCCTCGGAGATGCGTGTTAATGTTATCGTTCCTTCTTCTTTTACTTCTTTGAAATTACCACTTTCAAGATGTTTTCCTACCAAAATTCCGTGTGCACTTTCCCGTTCCTCTACAAAGAGCCAGTTACACCATACTTTATCTCGCCAACCTGACAATTTTATTTACCGATATTTAGATATTTAACGACCATGTTTGACGTTCATGGGTTAGTGTAATGTCAGAAGAGATGGGAAGGTGGTCGTGAAGTATTAGCAAGTACGGATTTTTGGAAGGACGGGATCACGGCCTCTTTGAAAGTTCAAACCAAACAGTTATTAGAGCAGACTGAAAATAAACATGGAAACAGAGTGATCGGTAATTTGAGGAGACTGGAGCGTAAAGTTTTGCGTTTCCTGCCTTCCGTCTCTCTCTCTCTCTCTCTCTTTTTCCCTGCAATATTTTTCTTGGCAGCGGTAAATGTAACAGTTCTGATACAAGATGCAGACTTAGACCTAACCATTTCACGGTGATACCTTAGTTCAGGCAATGTTACTGTTGCAGTATGGGCGGCCCGACATACTGCAGAGTTCTCTGCTCGTGACACACCTCACATATCAAGTTGGCCGACATTTCGTGCTCTATTACGCAGTAGATTTAACATGTCTGTGTCCATATGGATACGCCCATTCAACCGGTAGTGGCGTGCACGAGTTTGCAGAGAGATAACTCCGTTTCACATTACCGCATTCACCCACATTCCACCGCAGCTTGTGTCGTGAACTTGACATTAGTAGGTTTATAAACCGAACGTTAAATAGTTTATTTAACAAGCAGGTCCTCATAATATTAGTATCCAGTGGGTGTGGCTGATTTTTTTAAATGTTAGTCTGTTATTGTTTCCAAATTCCGTCACAGCCCCTATGAATTTATAATTCAGGCAACGGTCTTTTTAATCATCTTATCACCAGCAAAACTGCACACTTCAGCATCTGCAGTTTATTCTTTCTACGTCTTAGTGAGGCCTAAATTCTGCTAAGTGCCACTTCTCGCTTGTTTTCCAAGAAGCCCCTCACCCTTTGGAAAGAGTGAGAATGTATGGAGAAAGGAAATCAAGAGAGTGTAGTGATATATCGCTCATTTGCGACAACAGTGTCACAACTCAAAATGTTTGATTTTTCAGGAGAGACTTTTAAGGGTTTTGAAATGCTATAATTTTCTGTGATCTCCAGGAGGTGGGATGTGGGTATGTGGACTGGATTGGGTTGGCCCAGGATAGGGACAGGTGGCGGACGCTTGTGAGTGCGGTAATGAACCTTCGGGTTCCATGAAATGCTGGGAATTTCTTGACTAGCTGCAAACCAGTTAG
>Ga0136643_10010974_pt1 | contig 13412 bp, 6 predicted proteins | sample TergutLab28metaG_FD_96883 | JGI IMG/M metagenome (GOLD analysis project Ga0136643, IMG submission 96883) | Labiotermes labralis P1 segment gut microbial communities from Petit-Saut dam, French Guiana - Lab288 P1 (version 3) (version 3) | ecosystem: Host-associated > Arthropoda: Insects >...
AGGGGTGTCACGTGGTCAGCGCAACGGGTCCCCACAGCCGTTAATCTCTGTTTTCTAGACCTGGAGCAGCTACTTTTTTCATTCAAGTAGCTCCTCAATTGACCTCACGAGGCTGAGTGGACCTCGTTCCAGACCCACTACTACTCAGAAAATCTGGTAGCGCCGGGGATCGAACTCGGGACCTCTGTATCTGTAGCCAGAAACTCTGACCACTAGACCACTACATTCGTTAAATAACTGACAGTTGAGCCAGTAAGCTGTAACGGTAACTTTGCAAAGCTATGTTCGCTAGGAGATTTATTATGTCCCAGAAGGCTTGGATATTCGTAACACTACTGTGAGGACGTTAGGTCTTAACATTGAATTCAGAAGTTAACGGCTGAAGTCTTACTCGTGTTGTCGGCTGTCTCATCTTTGGAGTTTCGAGATTTGTCTCAGTGTCTCATGCGAATGCAGAACGTTTTACCTAGAAGACCTTGACTGTCACCTTCCCAATGCGTACAGTCTCGCTGTTCACACGTAATTAACTGTATGTTATTCGTCGGTATGTAAGGAGTGCAATTCCGAAGGTACCGTTCAGGAATCTGAGAGTTAAATAACCGGAAGGTACGTGGGAATCGTCTAATAACCGATCTGGTTGGTGCAGAATGTGCAGGTCATTGCCGGAACATCATTCGTACGTTGCATATTCAACGTCGTAAAATAATTGTCGTAGTACAGCCTTCCCTTCAAATCCCGTTCAACATCAGTTACGTAAATATCAGCACCACAACTATAAATATTGAGAACCCACTTTCTAATTTTTGATAATCATCTGGTTGTAATTTTATCATATTTGCAAGTTAGTTATAATTGCTGTAAACATGAGAACGACAACGAGATCTTGTTGAATTGATTTATGTAACTTATTTTATGACTTACATTGTACAGCTTCCTCAAAATTCATGCTTGTGAAGTCATGATTGCCCAATAACGGGGGCCGAAACATGTCGTCACCTTAAATAATAATAAATACCTAAAGATACTAGTTGTGTTTTGACTTATTTAAACCCGTTCCTTACTCATACTATTCTGAGCACAACGGGGATGACTCACCTAAAGACAGCCTTCCACGTTGTTACTTGTTCTTTTCATGAGTGCGTGCAGTTAACACAGTAACGGTCCAGCAAGTTTGTGTGTTATGTATATTGAAAATACTGTGTGGATTAGGATAGGATGGTATACTCAGGCTGTACATTAAAATTGGTGTAGTGAAATTATTGTCGACTTGTATTAGTGCGTAAAACCATGTATATGAAGTGAAATGTATGTATTACATAAAATATACATCGCATAAGACCACCACTTCTGCTTTACAGATATTTAATTTGATAAATATTAGGTTATAAGAGGAATATGGACATAATTAATGAATACACAGCCAGCCATGAAAGTAATATAAAGTTAAATATCTGGCTGCGAAAAGGTATACCCTCGGAAAGTCCCAATGAAGGAGTGCGTCACAAATTGTCTGCTACCAATCAAAAAAAGACGAAGATGTTTGGGGGGGATCCAGTAACACTTCTGCACATTCTGATGGTGGTAGCAGGCCACCAGGCGTATGTGTCAATGATGGTGATGTTCAATATATAATTTATCTCAACTGTTTATAACTTTGTAAGACAATAAACTGTTTGCATCTGCATTACTGTAATTTTAAGTGACGTATGAACGCGAAGGTCATTGGAGTATGCGAAATCCGAGAGCAGTAATTTATAAAATACTTCAATCAGCTCTAATTTGGAGGACGTCTTGCCACACATTTGCAGGTACATGCCGACGTCAGCCAGGATCCTAGTTCATGACACGTCAGCCAAATAGAGTGGCAGGCAATCCAAGGCAGTAGGACTTGTTGCTGTCCTTGCGCGCAGCGTGCTGGAAAGTTAACGGAGCTGCGGAATAAAGTAGGTCTTCAAGCAGTGTGTTACAACCAGCCACCTTACACTGCCTGTGTGATGCGTAGTACAGCTCAGACTAATTCACGACCCATTAACGGCACCACAAGTGCAAGTCAACCTCCTTTCCAAGAAGGATTTGCACAGTTATTTATGACGGAGTGTTACTGCTGTGAAATTGAGTATGTAAATCCAGCAGACGTTGTGCAGTACACGAATGGTTCGTATACTCTAGCCCAATGTCTCTCAACCTTTGTGAGACCGCGCCTCGGTAAATTCTTTTTTCATAAGACGACAGCCCGGTCCCAACAGATTTAGTCGTCAGTACCTTTCCAATTTTTTTTTAAGTTCATACATTAAACTAACACAAGGATTAATAATTAATTATGGCATAATCATAAAGAGTATTAGTACACTTATGTGCACGGTGTGGCATGTTAACAAATATAAAATTACATTTAAATTAGTTATAAATTCCAGGAGAATCTCTCGCGGTCCGGTATAATTGATGCCAGGGCCCGGTACCGGGCCGCGGCCCGGCAGTTGAGAAACATTGCTATAGTTCATTCGTATGACTTAATATCGATGTGCTGTTTGTGTTTGTTGACATCTTGGTGCTTAATCCGTGGGCACCATCACAACGCCAGTAGTAAGGGTTTAGAGGCTAAAAGCGCAATTCCAATAAGAATATGATTATTTCATCCTTAACAACAACCAAAAAAAAAACACGTGATCAAAAAATTACAAATAAGAGCAATTACAACGGGCGTATAGGACTCCAGCGGTCATCAGTTGTGATTAAAAACAGTTCGGACCACCGGTAAAAAAGGACTTTTATACTGATAACCTAGGCCGATTGCAGTTATTTCTGGGTCCAGTGCAAAAATAAATTTGGGGTCCTACCTGTGTGTGGCCCCGAGCTAAGAATGCAGAAAGAGCATAAGGTAGAGGTAAAAAAGTAAAATGGAAAGTTAACCCTTGAACAGGCCATGTTGGCTCAGAGGGGGAGAAGAGATATAGCTGTATCCTTTCCTTAACCTCGGCCCTAGATGGGGGTGGGTGGTCAACACCACGCCCCGGCCACTTTATCCCCGTGAAAGAGGCCCAGTACCAGGGGGCTGATGCAGGTAGAGAATGTATACAAAACACGTTTGATACAGAGATACAGACGGCCTTTTCGATACCCTCCGAACATTGTGAGTCCCGTCACACACCCCCGTACGCTGTGATAGCCATAACCGGTCCAGTTGACATTTATAAATAACGCAAGAGTCAAGACGAGCGGTTTCACAAAGAGCCCAAGCCTAGTGTGTACCCGGATATGTAGTAATGGTTGGGTACTACATCGTGACGGCGGAATACACAGTTAACAGTGTTAAGGGAGCCGGGGTAGCTCAGTCGCAGTAGTTAATATGCTACGGAAAAGGACGACAGAGGAATAGTTCGACTCCCGGCAAGACCACAAGACGTATGTTCCCCAGAACGTCCAGATTGGCTCTGGGGTCCATCCAGCTTTGTGTTCAATGGCTTCCGAGGGGGTTGTTTCCCCGGTAGCGAAGCGGCCGCGACGTGATGCTAACCACTCATATAAAGGTTAAAAATTCGTGGAATTCCACTCCCCGTATGCCTCGACAGGGATAACATTACCTTTACTAACATCTTAATGTAAATCTTACAACAATATGTCGAGATATCTGACCATTTACCCATATTATAATAATTATTAAATTGTTATTACGTATATGCATGATTATGTACCAGAAACAAATCACTTTTCTAGGGTGGCCTATATAGTGTTGCAACTGTTTTGTACTTACAATGTGTGCTGTATATAATGTTATTTCGCACTAAGTGTGTTTTGTACTTTTACATCAGTAATTTCCGAAGTATGTATGCAGAGCCCAATATGGCTGCTTTTTGTAGTTCTTGATTTATTATTATTATTATTATTATCATCATCATCATCATCATGGTTTCATTGATTGCTCCGAAGTGTGTATACAGAGCCCAATATGGCTGCTTTTTGTAGTTCTTGATTTATTATTATTATCATCATCATCATCATGATTTCATTGATTGCTGTACGTCGGTTACCATACGTTGTTAGGCGCGTTCGCAAAATTTCGAAATGGGACTGTTAACTTCCTCATGTCTCTCTCCGTCCGTTCGTCCGTCCGCACGGAACAACTCGACTCCCACTAGAAGGATTTTCATGAAATTTGATATTTGAGTATTTTTCGAAAAACTGTTGAGAAACGTACAGTTTTATTAAAATCTGACAATAATAAGGGGTACTTTACATGAATACCAATATACATTTTTTAATAAATGTTTGATCACTTTCTCTTAGAATGAGAAATGTTTTGAGTCAAAAGCTGTAGGGGAATCGAAATACACATTTTGCCTTCAATTGATTGTTTTATTTTTTGAAAATCATGATGTTTATGAGATAATGTAAAAAAAAATATAAGAGCCGGACTGGCCACATATAACAATACGGCTAATGCGCAGTTCTTGCTGGATACCTAAGGCTGCAAACACGCTCTCAGAATATGATGTTTATTGATTTGACACTGCAGCAATGTTTGCACGAACGTTATACGTATAGAGCCTGCCTCGTTATGGTCAAAATTCAAAGTCAGGTGTTCATGCAGCACGTGTCCACGTCCGTGGTGCCGCGGGATGAACATTTCCGCTTTCCATACCTGTCTTTTCGCCCTCCTTCTAATGTCATTAGTTTATGTTTGTGTGTGTGTGTGTTTTTTTTTTTCCTTCTTTTTCTTTTGGTGTTTTGGCGTATCCTTTCCCTGTGGCGACAAGAAAATTCCTTGTGTCATTAATTTCAAGGAAGACAATGCTAATTAGAATTACTGTTCACAGAAGGTAATTTTATGTTATTTGTCATTTTAATGCTGTGGTCACAAGGTCGATCTTTTTTCTGGACTTGTCAGAGCTTGGACCGGGATAGCTCAGTCGGTATAGCAACTTGCTACGGGCTGGACGGTCCGGGGATCGAATCCCGGTGGGGACGAGATTTTCCGCACCTGTTCAGACCGGCCCTTGGGCCCACCCAGCCTTCTGTACAATGGGTACCGGGTCTTTCCCGGGGATAAAGCGGCCGGGGTGTGGCGTTGACCACCCACCCCATCTAGCGCTGAGGTTAAAGAAAGGGTAGAGCTATACCTCTACTCCCCCTCTGTGTCTTCGTGACCTGTTCTAGCGTGAAATTTACCTTTACCTTGGCAGAGTTTGATTTAGAATGCTGTTGTTCGAGACATTATAATGCACGGTTTTTGGCCGGTGGAATTTTCAAACGGTAGGCTAAGCGTGAGTTACTGATGTAGCGACAGTTTCATGTTTGGTCTATTGCGGGACTGAAAAAAGTATGGCACGGGTGTCCAAAATGGGACGCGGCAAGACTTCCTTGGCGCACGGCATTACACTGCCGTCTCAATCTCCCCCCCCCCCCTTTGTCCGACCAGCTTCTCTGTTTTATGAACATATATATAAATATAAATAAAAATAGATATACATACATACGCGCGCGCGCACACACACACACACACAAACACACATATCTGACTGCTTATTGATTGTATGTGAGTTACCGTTGCTACCAAATAATATGGTAGTGCATAAGAAACGTTTTACACAAATAGGGGGCCGTGCGAAGTGTTGACTGGATATTTATCATTGGGTACCCCACCTGGCGGTGAATGGGCGTATACGTGACATTGGACGAAACGTTCTACAGTCTTCTTTTCAAACAGAAGCAGCAGCAGCCCCACATACTGCCACGTTTTCTTCCTTATCGCATTCCTCGACCAGGAGTTTATTAGGAATGTAATTCGATAATTATACTATACATTAATTATACAATAAAATTATAATATGCAATAATAATTAATAAATAATAATTATTATTATGGGAAGTTCAAAGACCTTATTTTGCTCTTTAAAATTCACATGGGTACGCGAAAGAATTTCTTCAAATTTATATACAATTTGGGCACGCGCCCTCAAAAAGTTTCGCCAGCCCTGGTCTAGTGTCTTCTCATCTCTTCTCCTTAAATGCACTTGACATTGTTACACTGAAGTTCGAAACAAATGAACACCCACCCCTCGCTAAGTCCTCCACCGGCCAAAAACGAAGCAACGTACTCTATCTGACTAATATGTGGCCTTTTTTTTTTCCTGCAGTGCCGTACAATCCACAAGCCAGAACCTCGTTTAAATGCTATTTGAAGTCAGGAAGGTCCATAAGAAACCCCACCCTCTCTGCTGAAACATTATCTAGGTAATCGTGCTCGGAAGAATTGTCACCGTTTATCCTGAAAGCGAACAAGAAATCACGAGCACGTTCTGCAGATCTTGCCGTGTTGTCTGCAGATTGGGGGTAGCTCAGCCATTACGGTCACTGGACAACCAGGGTCCGGTTTTCGGCAAAGATATGAATTGTGTGTGCTCTTCACCCTCCCTGCCCAACCGGGTGTGGTGGTCCTTCAGTCTGCTGTTCTGTTAAGACGGACTTAGCGTGAAGCTTACCACTCTACTCTCTCTGATAATAGCGCCGTGTTATTTTAAGCACGGGGTTGATTTCACATGTTGCTGTTATTGAATCTTAAAGAAGGTGGTGATATTCATCTGTTCGGTGCACGTAGGAGCTGTGATTTTACACTGTGTGATACAAAGAATGGAAACGTTAGCGTATCTGCCTCACAAAGCACAATGTAAATAAGAGATAACAGATGTAGTTATTTTTAGTTAGCAAACGTTTGTTTGCGATGTGAACTTAAAGGTATCAGTATGTTGTTGGACTCGAATAAGTGTGATATTTGCCGTTAACTAAGTAATCATTCGTATTCAGAAATTACGCGCGTCTCATGAAATAGAATTTGCCGATCGGACATATCGCTAAGTCGGAACCATCTGACAAGAAACGCTAATTTAAGTAGTTACAAACCGTTTTTGAAAGAGCCTAGTCTTTCCTAACTGTAGTTTGTGACTCGTGTTTTCAAGAATTGTAACCATACTTTGAACTATTATTCTCTAAGTCGCATGAGACCAGAGAATATCAATACAGAACTTGTTAGTGACGTAATTGTCCGTGTGACGTGTCGTATTGAAGAGGAGTTGAGTGTGAGACCCACTTTATAGTTGGGGAGTAGGCCAGGAAGTACCGTAAGGCAGCCACGGGTCGGGCGCTAAAGGAGGCGTTGGTATTTTGGATGTACTGAAGAAGAAAATTTCATGCATAAAATGTATTGAACACCAAGAAATGCACTTTAATTTTTTTTATGTACTCTCATTGTGTTATGGTCACCGACATGTTTCGGCCACTCATGTGGCCAGCTTCAGAGTGATTTCTTTGGGAAACAAGAGTACAGTTGTAATTTAAATGTATTTGAATCGCCTTACAGGATTAAAACCAATATAATTTGTGGTTAAAATTTACTGCTATAACCTGTTAATGCGCGGAATATGGAACAATTAAAATGTATTTGAATCGCCTTACAGTATTAAAACCCATATAATTTGTGGTTAAAACATACATTAGGCATAGCTGTTTCAGATTACTCAAATCAAGCCATTTTTAGGTCTGACCCACAAAAATACAAAACTCATTTTTTTTTTATTTTACATATAGTCTGTTCGGAATAATGGGATCTCAAATTTTACAGAGCTTACGGTAATGTAGATATATCGAATTGTGTTGTTTTTAATTAGTTGAATTTAAAGTTGTTTATAAACACGTTAATAAACTGTTTTAAGGCAGAAGTCAAGGTCGTTCATCTTCTTGTTCTTACTGATAACCAATTATACGCTACGAGTAAGGCTAGGGCACGTCCTCATCAGTAGTTTGCTAAATAACAGTACAGAGCGTTAACGGAATTGGTGAAACTTGAATACTTGGGAGTGAACGTAGTAAAATTATCTTCTGCATAATTTCTGTGCTTAGATGGAAAATTAATTGCGCTGGCTTGTGTTTCGAAAAATTTCGTAACACATATAACATTTTCTGAAGACGAGTTTTTAACCCTACGCCTTATGTCACTCGTGTAGCGTTAATTAAGAGATTAGTACAGAATTTTGATGGGAATACCTCTTTGAAATCGCCCACTTGGAGAACTTAGAAGAAGACAGGAAGGCATACATTAAGACACGTGCTAGGGAGATCGGTTGAAAGTATGGCATTTGGTTCGGAATAGCTCGGTCTTATCTTATGCGTATTGGACCGTGCATCATCTTGATATTTGAATAAAGGTTGACCAACTAGATGACACTTGCTTTATTATCTAACGGCTCAACATGTTTCAGACGTCTGAAAAATGTTGAGCAGTAGATAATAAAGCAAGTGTCATCTAGTTGGTCAACCTTTATTCAAGCTAGGTCTTATGTTCACTGATAGGGTTTTGGTATTAGCGGTATTGAGTCCATCGTCAAGGTATTTTTGAAAAGAATTAAATATGTAAATTCAGTAGACAGTAAGAGACAGAATTTGATATTTGACACTATACGTGTTTATATATATATATATATATATATATACACACACACACACACACACACACACATTGTAGTCGGTTTTGCGACTTGCTGCGAGCTGGACAGTCCGGGGTTCGAATTCCGCTGGGATGAGATTTTCTGTACCCGTCCAGACCGGCCACGAAGTCGATCCAGATTCCTATACAGTGGGTTCCTCGTATCTTTTCCCGGTGATGAAACAAGTGGGGCGTGGCGTTGCGGTGTGTTTCCATCTAGCACCGAGGTTAAAGAAGGGTTGATGTGTACCTCTACCGCATTCTGTGCCTTCATCCGCATGCTATATATGGTCGCGAGTTTGACTTCAGGTTGGTGCATGTGGGATTTTTGGTGGACAATGTGGAGCTGAGACAGGCTCTTCTCAGAGTACTTCGGTTTTACTTGTCAGAATATTCCAGCAATGCTGCTCACTCACCCTGATGCCACACATATCATAAGGACAAGCGGCAGAAGCTGGGGAACCATGAAACATAGCATTGCTTTTTCGGAAATCAGGCAGCATTGGGTAGAAAATAATTCTAATTTTTGTCATTCCTGAAGGGATGACTAACATGATTCCCTACAGAACGGTAATACCATCACGTCATCGTGTTAGACACCGCGTTCTATCGTTGGCTGTCCTACGGTATGTTCATGATGTCCGGGTTCAGATTTCCGGCCCATGTTCCTACCATTCTGATTTTTTTTTTACATTGACCTAATTGTCTGCAGTTACGCTATTATTGCATCAAGTCATTCACGCAGGTTGCTTTTCCAAATCTGTTCTAATTCGTAATTTGCAACAGTTATCCTACAAAGAGATTTTGAATGTGGGCACTGTATCTGACAGCTGAGACGTAACGGGATTGTGTTACAGTGTCAATCGACCCACGGAAATGGATGTCCCTAAATTGTATAATTATTAGTAGTTTCAAGGTACTCGCGCTACAAAATATACTGTGCACAGACCATGAGATGGTCCGTGATGAGAATGTAATGATGCGCATGCGCAAAATTGATACTACTACTCTTGAAAGCTCACGCACAGTGCACTCGCTTGCTGCGTGCTACTCGAAATGCTTGATGTTTCTAGTCTGTGTAGTAGTAGGAGGGAGTCTGTCCCTCCTGTTGGAGGAGTATAGCGTCTCTGCACCGTACCAGAGAAACCTGCACCCTCGCGGGGATTATCTCGAGGTTTGTGGTCGGCGGATTAACCGGTTTGAAGTAACTGCTTCCGTTTTATGATTATAGGACTAATGTGTCGGAAAATTTATTCGCATCCGTATTTGTACTATTAAGACATGCTAATATTAATCTGTAGAATTTAACGTGATTTACTTACTTCTATTTTCGCTGTAGTTTGAGCGTTCCCCTATACGCCGTATGTAAAAGAACTCGAAGTAAAATTGACCAACGAGCTAATCTGTTTCAAATGTGTCCATAATTTTGGGCTGACATCGACACGTGCATGTTTGTAGCATCACGTGAATATGATTATTGGTTTTGGTGCATTGTCTCATGCAGCTGGTGACGTATTCCAGGGAGCCCTTGACAGATAGCACTACTTCCCTCCTTGTTTCCCCTACACCTCTGCTTGCCTGCACATCACTTGGCTCTATATTGATTGCTGGGGTTGCATTTTATCATGGGAGGACTTTATTTTCATTTGGATTGGTTCCAGGATGTTTTGTGCAAACGCAGTGCGGTATTGCAGCCATTAGTTGTGTTGATTCTGATACAGTGTTATCTTAACAAGCACTGAGTGTGTGGTACGTTGAATATTCTCATATGTGTACTGATCGTGGGGTCAAGCCTACTGTCCATAGTAACCGTGCTTTTCCAAGTTCTGAAACCGTTGTAGCTTTCGAAATATCATCGTCATCACCATCATCATCATGCATCACGAGTTAGGCTTTGAGTGACCTTTTGGAATTTGAATGTAGTCATCCCGCTGTGTTTTATTCTTAGATATTTAATTTATATACAATTCAGTCAACACAATAATAATATTAAAATATCAACTACGTTTATAGCGACATGTTTCGGCTCGAAGGAGCCATCATCAGGCTATGTTTAGAACCACATATGTTTTTAAACATATGTGGTTCTAAACATAGCCTGATGATAACTCCTTCGAGTCGAAAAATGTCACTATAAACATAGTTGATATTTTAATATTATTAAATATCTTGACTGACCTGTTTCGGCCTCGTCTAATAGTCTCTTCAAATGTCTTCCAAGTCGTCTTCGTCCGTTCGGTCTATAATTCAGCATTATTTTTGGCATCCTGTTGTTTTTCATTCTTGTTACATGGCGTAGCCTCGACATAATATTTGGGACCCGAATATTGATATTTAACTTATGAAAGCCATAAAATATATTACTGGTGTGGAATGTGTTTCTATGGAACATCCAACTTATTGGTCACTAGAGTGACAAACGCATAGTTGTTAATAATAATGATAATGATAATAAATCCTTTATTATTAATGTGCTGACAGAACATCCATAAGGCCAGTTAGAGAGACAACAAGAACATGAAACCAAATACACGACAACCCCTAAACGAAGAGGTGCCAGAAGTCACAGCAGGTAACAAACAGCCTGAATATGAGCGTAATTAAATTAATAGCAGAGCCAGAACAAGGAGGACCAGCAATAGCAATAAAGCTTTACAGTTATTTAATTAGAAGCCAAAGTCCAAGCTAGAGAAAATGTACGTGACTGTAATGAGTGCATTGTAATCCCATGATACCACATTTCATGAATAATACACCACTAAATTAACCCTTGTCCTGCTAACGTGGAGAATATGGTGAGCTCCTAATAATGCCAGCAAATGGCAGATGGGATTTAATTCGGCGTTTAAAGGGTTAAAATGCAATAATGTTAAAGAATTTATCAGCAATTAACAACAATAATAATAATAAGATTAATAATAATTCTTAGCGGCATAAATTCACCATAACAATAATGATAATAATACGTGCATGCTCAGCACATAATAAACGTTTCAGATCTGAACTGTTGAATCGAAATTATAAATTAATAAAATCTTCACACGAAACATTCCACGATGCGGGGGCAGAAGTCTGGACAGTGACTTCAGAGAAAATGAATGCTCGCGGAGTATTCGGAAGGAAGATTGTAAGAAAACCCCGAGGCTGCATAAGAGAAGAAGAAACTGGAGAACAACAACAAATAAGGAGATACTGGACACATTACAAGGGCCAGACATTGTAAAATGTATAAAATCGTTTAGATTAAGATGATACGAACATGCAGACAGGATGACTAACGAAAGAATACCAAAAATAGTAACATCCAGAATGGAAGTAACCAGAAAAGAAGTAGACCTTGGAAAAGATGTGAATTTGTGATTGTGAACTGCAAGAAACACGCACCAAATTGTTCTGGTCGTTGAATTTGGGTTCCAGAAACGCAAGGATGTCATAAGGCGCGCATAGTTTGTTATTTGTCGTCGTAGCTCGTCATTTTAAATATCAGCTTGATCGCTTTGTGCGTTTAAATTTCATCGGTTACCGATCGACGAAACACGAATTTGAGACGGATCGTTACTAGCATTGTACCTTCTTCTCTCTCGTAATAACCACGAGGCGCAGAGGAAGGAAACTGAGAGATTGAAGGGACATCGTAATCACTATGGCAACTCGATACGGTCTCGAATGTCCGGGATTCGAAACCCGGTGGAGGCGAGATTTTCCGCACCCGTCAAGGCCAGCCCTGGGGCCCACGCGGCCTCCTATACAATGGATACCGGTTCTTTCCCGGGGGTGAAGCTGCCGGAGCCTGGTGTTAACCACCCACTCCCTCTACCGTCGAGGTTAAAGAAAGAGTAGCGCTATACCTCTGCTACTACCCTTCTGTGCTTTCATGACAGGCTGTATGGTGATTTTTGCCTTTTTTATTAGATACTCTGGACAATACTGTAGGCCTGTTTTCGGAACAGAGGAATTACTCTTTTGTGATTTGGTTTCTTTTGTTAAGACTGTACATTCGTGCGTTCCTTAGAGATTTGAAGCAACATGGCTGCCAGACACTTTCACCGTGTGCGTTTTATAATATGGGATTTCTGTTTCACCTCGCTGCCGCTGCTGTCCTCTTCTCCCCCACCCTGAGCTTCCCTTCTCTTTTGTGGCTTCAAATCATTTCTGTGACGTCACTGACAGCAACTGGCGAGTCGTGATGGGTGTTTACGCTATGTGGGTACCGCAGTACTCTTGTGGACTCATACAGAGAGAAAATTATTTATCATTTGTGCTTTTCATTTTGTCGTTGTTTTTAGAATCACGTTCTCATCAGATTTTAAGAGAGCACAGATGCAGACAGACAATTTTCTTAAGTGTCACTCGGTCCTTATACGTTATGCCAGACCTGCTCTGTGTATTTCGGGTAACTTCGGCAACGTCATTTCTTCTTGTATTCTTTCTTGTGGGTGATTCCCCGGCGTCTGAATTTTATATTCCGACGTTTCGAAACACTGTGTTCCAGAACGTTGGCATGTAAAATTCAGACGCCCGTGAATCACCCAAAAGAAAGAAAACAAAACTCAGAACACGGAGAAAGTTTGAAATCAATAATAACATTTATTCTGCATGTGGGCAACATGAAATTCAACACAAAAAAAAAAGCATAATGATTAGGTATAAGCATTTTTGTAACTGTATCTACGTATTTTTCTGTGTATTATTTGCAATAAAATATGTTGATGATGATGGAACGGAAAAATTGTAAGCAGTGCAATTCATAACCTGGGCTTACGGTGCCGCTGTTTCAGCTCTTTTTTTTTTTTTTTTTTTAAAAAATTAATTAGTAATGTATTGTGTTTTTTTGTAAATAAATTATTTATTTGTTTTCAAAATCTTTTGGGCGGTTTATCTCGGCTTTTCCAAGGAAAGGGTTAAAATACGTTTGTTTATTTCAAATGTCTCCGCG
>Ga0136643_10010975_pt1 | contig 13412 bp, 5 predicted proteins | sample TergutLab28metaG_FD_96883 | JGI IMG/M metagenome (GOLD analysis project Ga0136643, IMG submission 96883) | Labiotermes labralis P1 segment gut microbial communities from Petit-Saut dam, French Guiana - Lab288 P1 (version 3) (version 3) | ecosystem: Host-associated > Arthropoda: Insects >...
GTAGTTTGTTTAAGTAACACACCAACAAATGCACATATATAGTCTTTAATAATCTAAAATTTACATTAAAACACTTAAAACGCTACTACATGTTTCGATCATACGATGAACTTAAAGTTAGAGTTTAATTTCAGCAAGGAACAAAGTATGCTCCCTGAGGGTGATCGTATGATCGAAATATGAGGAGTGTTTTGAGTGTTTTAATGTGAATTTTAGATTATTAAAGACTATATTTGTGCATTTGTTGGTGTGTTACTTAAATAAAATGTGCCTGCATTTATTAAGCCTAAGTTTAATAATAATATTTACTAACTGCAATTGGGTTGTCACCCGGTGGCAGTTTAACAGCACGGAACTCCCAGCTGATGTCAATGTATAGCGTGTCAAGACAGCAAGCACCGGAGATCGTAGGGCAAATCTGCAAAATACGTCATCAGCTGTCATCAGGTCGTCATTACTTTAAACTCCGAAAACTCGGTTCATCTTAAAGCGTGTCTTGTAATGGACGTCAGGGCTTTCAAGTCGACGTCACGAGTGGGTTGAATGTCTTACCTAGCTACAACAGACCATCGTCTGCGTTATGCAGAACATTCAACATTAACCAAGGAAATTAATGTAGAAACATAATTACTGTTTATGGGGTGTGACGCCGTGTAGTCGTGTAGAAATATACCGACGTTTCATAGCAACCTACTTCCTCCAACATCAGGACAGATCTTGGCAACAGATGGAGATGAATAACAAGCTTGAAGATTCTGCCGCTTTACCTCCGGGATATAGAATCCAAGTAATTCTATCCGTAGCAGGCTGGGTGGTCGTAAAAGCCGACAATGGAATATATTCCGTTTCTTGTACGGAATCATGCCCCATGCGATGAATTAGCTGAGGAGGGCCTAATGTATTCCGATTTGTATGTGAACACCGTAAGACTGTCGGTTGTCCGTTAGCTAGTATACCTGACAGCTGTTCTGTGCTCGTACAAATAGCCTAGGATGATCATACTGCACTAAAAGCGAAGAGACCGGGTCCTAATCGAACTAATCCAATCGTAAATTTCAGAGTGAAGCTAATTAATAAGATTTTTTACCATGGCGCAACAGCCCGCAGTGTCCCAAGGCCTGCTCATTATCGAGGATTCACGATCACACTCAGACACACCACACTCGGTAGGACTTTTCTGGATGAGTGATCAGCCCGTCGCAGAGACCTCTACATGACAAAACACAACACTCGCAAGAGACATGCCCCCGGCGGGATTCGAGCCCACAAACCCAGCAAGCGAGGGGCCGCAGACCCACGCCTTAGACCGCGCGACCACTGGGTTTGGCAATTAATAAGATTACAGGCAAGAAATCTTTAATTACATGCATTTATCAATAATTACAAGCCTCTCTTTGATTTCTAAAAGACATCCGTTAATAGAAAAAGCCTGTCTTGATTTGGGGAAACCTGATGTTCAAAAACCATATTTTTTAAAATAAAATCACCTCTTACCATACAAATACCATGTTATGTTGTGCCCCCATTGGAAGACTTCTACAGGTCAACCTACGCGAAAGATTGGGTAAAATGCCTGCGGGAGGTCCCAGGTTCAAATCTTGACCCATACCTCGAGTAATGTGATTTTCATGTTTTTGTGAGGGAGGCCTTCGCTCTTCAGGGTTGCTACGCGTACGCTTCACGGGTTTTCTTAATATTTTCACTCAGATACCCAAGTAGTAAGCTTCCTCTGTTTATAACACGACATCTAACTTCCACATGCTCACCAAATCATTACAGTCATTCTGTCATTATATACTAGACTTTAAAATACACAAATAATATAACGATCATCTGTTTTTTTTTTAAAGTTACTTTCAACTCTCTCACGTGTTTCTTCAGTAAAATGAATTACCACCAGCTTAAAGAACAATCATACCTTATGACTTGGCCTCGAGGTTTCTTTTCCCGTCTTCGTTTAAACTACATGCAGGTTTGAAACTGAAACCTAATTCGTAAACGCATGTCATTTATACAAATTCAGAACTTCCGACACTTCATTAAACCCCATCCCGCACCCCCACCCCACGCCACAAAAAAAATTCAGGCCCTCACGTAATCTCTTATTAGAATCTCGTCATGATCATTTCGCTACTAAAAATCAATGGAACAGCAGCTCATCGTTAAATCCATGGCAGTAACATGGTTTGTACCGTCGTCTGTCCGCTGGATGCCACCCTATCACGTTGCCAAGCGACGGCCGAATGACGAGCTGCAGTCACAATCGCGGACGTCTGATGTCTACCGATCGTGCGCCGTGCAATACTCGTGTGAGAGAAGTGGGGAAACTCCGCTACAATTCTCTCCTCCACGCCCCGCAATACACCGACCGTTTCAAACAACTAGAACATTTTATCACCTCTCCATATCATATGGAAGGTAGGGGAAAAGGGAGGAAGTCTGAGAGCAGGGGGCGTGGCATCCAACAGAGTTACAATCCTATCAGAAACCCCGGTGTAATCTCCCCAAAACCTCGACCACCAATCCTGGAGAAACCCGCGCTCCGCTTTGCGAGATCGATCATATTGGTGCGGAAGAAAAATTCGCGATTCTGTACAAGCTATAAGTGATCAAGAAAAAAAAATAATAATAAATAACTTATTTCATTAATAAAAATAACTTATAAACTTATTTAGCGAAAAATGTTCGATTCTATAAATAAGATAAATGGATAATTCCAAAATTCGCCGTCCAAAATATTGATACCAACAATAATTGACAAATTTTGAAATAAGATTAATAAATGTTAAACTTCGGATTTAACGTGAACTAAAACTGGCGATTTGATGTATAATCGTGTGGGGTCCGTAATGAGAATGACTGGATGCAGAGGTATGGGTTGGTCTGTGGGTCAGACAGGCAGGCAGGCAACCACTGCGAGAGGATGATTTCTACGTCCTTCCCCGCCGACTCACCCCTCCTCCTGCTGCCTCACTGTCTATGTCGCGTAACTGCAGTGACAATCTGTTGACGTACTTGGCAGTGGGAGGCACCTCATCCACCGCTCTGAAAACGGGCATCGGCATACACGAGATTATGCTAAATTACATACAAGAAGAAGAAACTCATAGAGACCAAGTTCCTGTGATATCATTTACTGAGATGAACCATACGGCCACCTTTGTGAGGGGAGTTAGAAATAATGGGCATGGCCAGCATGAAGACGGTGTGTACTTGGTTGGTGCAAAAACCAACAGTGACTCCACGAACGATTGAGAGGTTGGTTGTTTAACGACTTCTACAGAAATCTTCAAGAACTGTAAACGTCACCGACGTAGTTACCAGCTACCATCAACGCTGTGTCGTAGCCTACTTCGTTACGTTGGTGACCTCGGGGGAGGAAGATGTGAAACATAGGCTTATATTTTCAACAAATTATGTTTTGCCGCTACAGAGAACGTGCGAGTGCGTTGGTTCACTAGGGCGAAACGTAAAGGTGAATTGACGAACAGGTAAACGCAAGAAACAAGCTATCGACTGTCCGATACGTACGGTGTCAACTTGGGAAAAAACGCACTTTCATACGGTTACTGCATAACAGAAAGGCAGAGCACTGGGAAAATAAATTCAGGAAATTTAGGAAAGTGAGTGGTGTGTGGATATAAACAGGAAGAACTTGGCGAATTAATTTATTCTTCAATTGTTCCCAATAAATTTCCGTCAATTGTGTGATATCAGGCGTTGATGCATCGTCACTTAACAAAACATCCTGTGGAACCAATTATAATAGACGGATAATTGTGGATGAATTACGCAGGCGGAGATAAGTGAAGATAATGTGATAATCGGAACACGGAACAGAGTTGCCCTTAGCGATCTGGACTCGGATTAACGCTATGGAAGTGTCAGTTCCTGCTCCAATGCCTCTAGACTTCAGCATTACGGTCAAGTCCCGGCAGGATCCACCGCCGTCGAGTTCGCCGGCCACCGGCATGGTCCTGCCCGCCAGTGTCGCTTCCTCCAGCGCCGGACTTCTGAAACTGCTCAAGGAATCGGGGGCCCCACGTTCGGGAGGGGCGACTGCTGCTGGGGAATCGAGCAGCGCCTTCAGGGTCGTCACCCCGAAGGGGAAATTTGAAGGTAGGCCTAAACCATTTAAACTGTCTTTAGCGACAGATGACGGTGTAATGCAATAACCCCGCCGAGAGTCAACTCTGCAGAAAAAAAAATATTCGGGTAAAGGGGCAGGGTTTCTTTTGATTTATTTGTGTATTCTAAGCACATTTTAATGACACTGCATCGACTGTAGACATTATATATATAAAAAAGTGTGTAGTAGTTAAGGAAGAGACCTGCCGAAAACGGAAAAAATCATCGGTGCTGTGTGTTTGTCTGTCTGTCTGTTAGTTTGTACCTGTAGGAAGGGCGGATAAATACTCGGTCCCTCTTCCAGGATTCAAAGCAGCCAGGTAAATAGGTTGACTCCTTAACTCTGAGCTAGCCTGTTCGGTCATGAAACTATAGGACCGGCCCTCTTTAGCAGTGGTAAGACATCCTTATTCGCATAGTGACAGGTCTGTCATTAACAGTCACCACATTCCGGATCCTTTAAAATTCCGCCTTTTCCCAACACGATGACTTACTTAGCACGAATCTCCGAACAAGCAGCGATTATTTCCGTAACCATTCTTAACTGACTGGTCTTTATATTGAAGACGAACTCTTCTCTGTGAGGTAGGAACTACAAGTATCAATATTTACCGTTCTTATAAGAATGTCGCATTATATAGGTAATGTTTATATCATGTGACGTATTCTCTCACGTTCGGATATTTTGCCGGATATTTTGCTTGAAGTAAACCATACGTTATTTCCATTTCAAAACACAATACACTAAGAGCAGCTGACCATCAAATACTGAGACACAAATCTTCTGTAGGAATAAAACTAAGAATTGCTGAAATTAAGTTCCCTGTATCTGCATAATGACGCTACAACTTAAGTAAAAATTCACCCTCTCAAATTGTATGGAAGCCAGCCCCTGGTTTTAAGTACCTAAATAAATTACGCTTACTGCGTCGAACACAACACAGGTTTTTCCTTAGTACTGGTAAAGTTGGCTGCGGAACAAGAATTTGGAACCTGAATTCGATCATCCTTGGGAAACAGTCCTCTATTAGGAGTTTGTTTGTTATAATATATTTTAGAATTATATTTTAGGACCTTCTGTCTTAGATTCTCTAACCGACAGATGGAAAAATACTGACTGTTAACAGCAGTGTTCATGGAAGCCAATCTGTTCCTGTCAGAATCTCAAACAAATTGTAGGGTCTTCAGTCCATATGGAATATTGCATCGATATCGAATATGTTCAAGTCGATGTAGTATGTTTTAATTGTTGGTAGACGTTTTGCTTTATTCTAGCAGCACTGTTCAGTCTTAAGCCCTGTACATATCAGGATGCAGGGCAAAATGCTTGGGCCTGAGTGGGAGGCAGTACAAAGGTGGCTGAACAAAACGACGTAAAGTGGAGTTTCGTGATTTTTTACTATTCACTAAATATCGTTAGATTAATATTGATAAGGGGGGGGGGCACATGGCACGTGCAGCGTAGAAGATTAATGCATGCAGAATGTTGCCAGGGCACTGTGTAGGAGAAAAAGACCTCTTTGAAAGCCTAGGCGTTCGTGGGGATTTAGCATCAATATGAATCTTAAAGATCTGTGATGGAATGGCGTAAAACTGAATTTATCCGGCGGAGGACAAGCACAAGTCGCGGGCTGTTGTTGTAACGGTAATTAACATTTGGATCCAAAGATTGTGGGGGAATTTCTTGAATATCTGATCGATGGTCTGGGCCTACACAGGCCTAAACACACCTGCACAGGCTTACACAGGCCTATGCGCAGTCTTAATTTATCCGTATCAACTGATATAACTGAAATACTGACTGACAGCTGTGGTCTTCAACGACGCTATGTCGCTTAAAATGAAAATTTAGCGTCAGTACTAAAATTCAAGCTGTGTGCAAAAGAAGGGGAAAACACCTAGAAATATCCATATGTCTATTTTTTTTAAAAGTAAAACATAGGTACGTGGAGTACTGATCCCAGGTCTATGAGATGTTCTAATCAGGTGTTACTACGAGTAGAAATTTAGTTACACATCTGATGCTTATAGGCCTGTCTATTTTATGGTGCCTTATCTTTCGTACTGTGTTTTGGTTCAAAGTGACACAGGCACACTCAGCTGATAAAAGCCCTTAAAGTTACATTATTAACAGAAGCCCGCTTCTGGAATAGTTTGGTAATAGTCTGTTATTCTAAGGTTAATTTCAATAGTATTAGTATAGCGATTCAGACGTAAGGGTTAACGGGGTATTGGCAAAGTAATGCAGTTCACATAGACCTAGGGACTTGTTTTGAAGTAATATGCAACTCACTTAGACCCAGGTACTTGTGCTGAAGTAATATGTAACTCACAGAGACCTAGGGACTTGTGCTGAAGTAATATGTAACTCACAGAGACCTAGGGACTTGTGCTGAAGTAATATGTAACTCACAGAGACCTAAGGACCTGTGATGAAGTAATATGTAACGCACAGAGACCTAGGGATTTGTGATGAAGTAATACGTAACTCACCTAATTAGTACGTAAATTAAAGTCAAAGATCTCTTAACTGATAATTAAAATTGAAATGGTTATTAAAAAGAAAATTTCTAACCTCGTATTTTTCAGAATTTATTTATTTAGTTTTTGAAATTAACTTCAGCAAAATGTTCAAACATATTTACGGGCGGTTTAGGAGTTTTCCTATGGAACATTCTCATAATAAAATTTGGAAATCTGAAAAAAAAAATAATCGGCCAGTTTCAAAATGTCTTTCCAAAACTCGTGCATTTCATACCGTATACATTAAAATATACAGTGAAGCTTATTTATATACCTGTATGTCTGCCCGCTGTACATCCAATCCCCAAACCCAAGTCCAAACGAAAACAAGTAACAAAAATTGTTACAGCTGTCTTCTAAAGACACGGGAAATTTTTCATTACAACCTTCAAGCAAGTTTACCTCAGATACAGTTTCATATATTGTAGACTGCTTGTGAAGTATCTACGAAGCACATAACTGCTTCAAAAACAGCACACCTTAACTCTCTGAAGAACAAAACATGTAGAATTTTATGTTTTGTTGACCGTATTTCTCCATATAAACGTGCAAAGAAAAACCAACTTGATGCACAACTTATTCTTAGTGTATTTCGTCAACCTCTACATGTTTCGGACGTATCTAGGCCCATCATCAGGAGGTACAACCGTATGTATACAACAGCTGGTACTTATTATTCTTTTTAGGTGACTGTCTGTTGTCCTGCAGGACAACAGACAGTCATATAAGTTGAAGAATAAGAGACCAACTTGATGTCACTAGTTATTAAGTTTTATTTCACTTCTTCTATGCCCAACATGTTTCGGACATTAATACATCCATCATCAGAAGCCTGCGACTTTTCTATTGTATCACCACATTTGTCGTGTGTTCTTGTTTCGATGTGTGTTGGAGTTTCGGTGTGGCTGGGTTGGGGTGGTATCCGTGTAGCAGGCTTCAGCCTGCTACACGGATACCACCCCACCATGCCACGGATATATAACTAGTGACATCAAGTTGGTCTCTTATTCTTCAACAATCACAACGATGCACGATCCAATATACATAAGAGTTATATATGCCTTCACGCTCTAACATCTAACATCTAACAATTAGGCCTACTTTATGGGCCCAAATACGTCTTTTACGCTGTTCATCGTCTTAGTGTCATCTTCAGGCGTGTGGACCAATTATGACGGTGTAATGCAAAAAGAGCTATAGATAAAATAGTACAGAATATTAGTGCGGAATTTATGTGAAGCGAAATTACAAGAATTATTACGATTGAAATACTTAAAAATATGTTCTAACTCTTCACAGAGCTTCTTGCTCATCAATAATGATCCATATCAAAGTTCATGATTCAGTTCCTACCTCTCAGAGAACACAGTATTTTTCTATTAAAAAGAAAAGCTTGTTTGTGTTGCTGTTTAGTGGGAGATAATAATGAAATTGCAGCCACGTTAACTAGGAAAGCTCAGAGCTCTGGGGTCATTATACACACCACCTGGTTCGAAACTGGCAATGGGTATAGTTACCCCAGAGCTGGTTAAAACACTAAAATCATTTGAAGATGGAAGAGTGGAAAGGTAGACAGAAACACGGGACGTCATTATACTGTAGGCTCAGGCGAGACAATAAAACCTTGCCTGCCAAACCTATGAAGCCTGTTTATCACATCAAAACCTGTCGTCATGTCGTACACGAGACAACCGGAACAGTCTGAAATAACCCCACAGCACCGGACACCGTGCTGTTCGTAACTGAATATAATGGTTAAGGAATACAGCAAAGAAGCAAGTATTAATTGCTGATGAGGAAACGTGACGCGTGATTTGAGGTTCGAAGAGCGGCGTCGCTGAGGATTCAAGTTTTAAGGGAAGTGACGCTGAGTCGTTGGACTGTCCTAGATCCCTACGAAACGTCGGGAACTACTAGCCCAATAACACAGTGTCACTTCCCAGGACATTATATCTTCAAGAAATAAATACTACAATATTGTGTCCTCCATTCCCATCTGCGAACAGCGTTTTGTAATTGACATTAACTATACTCCAGGGGTATTTGATAGAAACAGTTAGGTTACATATTGAGCACAAAGCGACGCTTAAAATTATATGGGAAAATCCAATAATCTCTTGTTTCAAAGTTCTAAAATAACATTCCCACTGAAAAATTTGCCCAATCTTTAATATATATGTATATATATACACACACACAAACTGAAAGACTGTCGTCTTATATTCTTTGTCTCTTCTAAAATTCAGAGTCATTAGTAGTTACGAATGGGACCACATTGACGACAATAACATGAATTGAGAGATACCAATATAGCAGTTTCGAATTTCGCCTTACGTACTGTGCATATTCACTAAAAACGCGATTCAAAGTATTTCAGTATCCTTCAGTTCAAATAATATACGTTATTCAATCGCTGGTAGATTTACAAATACATGGAAAGCGTAGCGAGAAATGGGAATCATCGGACATTTCCCGTTAAAGTTCATCGGGCTTTACACTAAATAATTCTATAATAGCTTAGGCGGGAGGACAATATTAAGATGGATCTTCAGGAAGTGGGATGTGAGGGCATGGACTAGATCGATGTGGGTCAGGATGGGGACAGGTGGCGGGCACTTGTGAATGCGGTAATGAACCTTCGGGTTCCATAAAATGCGGGGAATTTTTTGACTAGCTGAAAACCGGTGAAGTTCTCAAGAAGAATTCTGCTCCACGGAGTAAGTAAGTAAGTAATTACATAATAGTTAGACAATTCGACTGAGACAAAATGGCACATAAGTATCTCCGGTTACTTCAATTTATCAACCAACGAATGCACATATAATTTCACATAAGACACCTTTAAAACACTTTAAAACGCTCCGACATGTTTCGATCTTGTCAGATCATCATCAGGGAGCTTAGTTCCTTGCTAAAGTTATGTTACAGTATTCACAATTCAATTCATATTTGCAAACGAGGTGTTGTGACAGCATATCATGTTGTGTAGGAATGTGTTGTGGAGCAGTGGCTAGGTGTGCTTCGCATGCATACGAAGCACACCGAGCCACTGCTCCACAACACATTCCTACACAACACGAAGCACACCTAGCCACTGCTCCACAACACATTCCTACACAACATGATATGCTGCCACAACACCTCGTTTGCAAATATGAATTGAATTGTGAATACTGTAACATAACTTTAGCAAGGAACAAAGCTCCCTGATGATAATCTGACAAGATCGAAACATGTCGGAGTGTTTTAAAATGTCTTAAAAGTGTTCTATGTGAAATTATATGTGCATTAGTTGGTTGATAAATTGAAGTGATTCTACAAAAAAAATGCACGGTGCTACAATAAGATTCGTATATCTCCGTTTAATTCGAGAAAGAAGACGCGAATTTTTTCCTAGTCTCTCCGAAGTCATGACTCAAGAACCGCGCCTTAGTCTTATATTTTGCCACAAAACGTCCCCAACCTTAGAAGTTTCGGACAGTGACATCTGGCTATACCACGCGCAGAACGTACTCTAAACGTGAAAAAATAACGAACAACGAGGCATGCTTAGTAGAAACAGATTTGAACTGCGCTTCACATACGCTCATTTGTCTTCCGTAACCGGACGTTTGTTCGGCAGTTGCTTATACTGCAGAGACCATCTCCCTTATTTTTAAGTATTTCGAACGGCCATGACATACTACATCCTACTGTGACGTGTAATACTTTGCGACACTTCCATCTGTCTATTCCGTATTAACTGAATACAGTGCAAACCATGTTTACCGGGCTTTAAATTAAATCGAAAGAGACTATTTTACCGATATCATTTCAAGAAATTGATACGATTAGGCCTAGAGGATTTTCAGTGATTTTCCTAATACTTGTCATATAAATAGACTGCGTTCATGATCAATCACACAAGATACAATTCATCTGCCAACGAGCCAATTATGACACCTTTTCAATAACAGCACAACGAGCAATCTGTATTTACTCACAGGAACTGAAATATATCAGATAAATTTGAGAAGGATTTGATTTACACGAACAGTTGTTTCCAGTTTTTGTACCTTCTGTAGCACTATAATTTATTCGCCGGTGTCAGAAAATTTATTCCTGAAAATATAGTACGTTACTCTTAAAATAATTTTATTAGGATTGAAACATTTCATTATCCAACATATGCACAAATATATAATTCGTAGATACAATTATAATTATTATAAATATTTAAAAATATTTAAAATTGCTCCAACATGTTTCGGATCACAAGGGACCCATCATCAGGGAGCTTTATACAGTGCTTGGCTAAAATAAAGTAATGGTTCTGTATAAAGCTCCCTGATGATGGATTCCTTGTGATCCGAAATATGTTGGAGCAATTTTAAATATTTTTTAAAAATATTTTATAATAATTCTAATTGTGTCTACGAATTATATATTTGTGCTTCTGTTGGATAATAAAGTGTTTTAATCGTCATTGGTGCGCGGTACAAACATGAAGAATTTGATTAGGCTTGCAGTCCGAACAGAAAATATCATATTAACTATACTTTATATATGATCAATTGCAAGGGTTCTGTATGACTCTATACGAACATTTTATTTCCTCATACTTTTTAAAAGAAACACAAAAATTAATTTATTTTATGTAACGCAGTTTTGTTGCCACTCTTGCAGTTTCTAAAACTGAATGTTAACAAGCACTTCCCGAATTTGATACCTTCCTAATCTCCTCCCGAAAACTTGAAAATATTTATCTCTGCTCTGGATTATTGAAACAAGCACAAAAGTGTAACGAATTTTTTGTAACCCTGTTATCACAGTACCGATTAAATTTTAAGCAAAAACAAAAAGAGGGTGGGGGGGGGGGCTTGAGCAAAAGAAACCTCATCTGAATAACAGATATAGAGTTTTCGAAAATCAAACTGAAATCGTTTCGAAAATCAAACCGAAGTCATTTCGAAAATCAAATTGAAGTCATTTCAAAAATCAAACTGAAGTCATTTCGAAAATCAAACTGAAGTCATTTCGAAAATCAAACCGAAGTCATTTCGAAAATCAAATTGAAGTCATTTCAAAAATCAAACTGTAGTTATTTCGAAAATCAGACTGAAGTTATTTAGAAAATCAAACTGAAGTCATTTAGAAAATCAAATTGAAGTCATTCCATTATAATATCTTTAAATCTAAGACAAAGTCTGGTTGGTTTTAAATTCCTGACTTCATTCCAAAATTTCTTCCACATTCCATACAGCGTTAATACTGTGTGGCAGTGCAAAGAACTGAAAAGGCAGTCAAGATAAATTATGTTATAATGTCCATGCCATTTTCCGTTAACCGTTTTATTTGGTACAAAAATACGACAGTAAGACCGGCCCTAAATTTCCATCACATTACTTAACACTGATAAAAAAAGACGATCCGGAATTTTGGAGCTTAGTTTCAGGGCGAGCCGGAATTCCGTGACATTAGTTTATGTAGTTTACTGAGGACTGTTATCTGGTCAATCAGTAAATAAGTAAAATAGTGGAAAAATTTACAAAATAGTCCATATGGTAACGTACTACCGTTAGTGACGTTAGAAAAAGGATGTTAGAAACATTTACTTTCAAAGTTAAACGAATTGGCGTGAAAAAATTACTGCGAAAGGCGTTTTCATTTACACGTAGGTTAGACAATGCCGCAAAATTAACCCTCTGAAAGCAGAGACTAAAATTATTTTTAACATGTCGCAAACACGCCGCGTCTATCCGGCACCCAAGGTGAGGAGTGACATCCACGCTGTGTTTAGTCAGGTGGTTTGTGTGTTTATGAACAAAGTGGCACAGAAAATGTTAGTTGTTATACTGATTACACTAAGCGATTGGTTTCTCCTGCCCTCCTTATTCGTTCTCTGCTATAGCCAGCACAAAAACAATGATGCATATGTCCCTGTTGTCTCCAAGAATGACGTAGTATGTGTCTCTGGATTACAGTCGTCTCCAGGTGGATGTGAAAAGGGAGTGTCAAGTAATTTATGAAGCGTTCGAATAAAGATTCAGTTCATTAACTACTTGAATGCGTTCGGGAGAACGGGGAACGTCGCAGCAACTGAAAGTACGAGAAACAGCTGTGTCACTTCTCAGTAAATGTGTGTACGGACAGACAGAAAACACGTGACGGGCACAGCGCTATTGTTGCGACATGTCTGTGACAGTGGCACTTCTCTCGTTACACCACTGTGGTTCTTCATTCTACGATTAAAATCTTCAATAAAACGGAGAAGAAAAAAATTCTTTGGCCTTTTCAGTAGCAAGAAACTATTAAATATGCAACTGATTTGATGTCAAACAACCCGATATTTCGTCTAGAGATTAATGGACTGTTTCAAACGTTTCTCAGTATGAATAACCACCAAAATATATATATTTTTTTGTTCAAATTACTTTAGTCGACTTCAAGTTCATAACGGATAGGAGGTGTATTTTCTCAGAGAAAAGAAACAAGTTTCTGTATAGTTACTAGCCACGTAAAACACTTTATTATCCAACAGATGCACAAATATATGATTCGTAGATACAATTAGAATTATTATAAAATATTTCAAAGTATTTAAAATTGCTCCAACATGTTTCGGATGACAAAGGATCCATAATGAGAGAGCTTTTTACAGTGCCTCTCTAGACTGTGCAGTACACACACAGTGCCTCTCTAGACTGTGCAGTACACACACAGTGCCTCTCTAGACTGTGCAGTACACACAGTGCCTCTCTAGACTGTGCAGTACACACACA
>Ga0136643_10010976_pt1 | contig 13411 bp, 6 predicted proteins | sample TergutLab28metaG_FD_96883 | JGI IMG/M metagenome (GOLD analysis project Ga0136643, IMG submission 96883) | Labiotermes labralis P1 segment gut microbial communities from Petit-Saut dam, French Guiana - Lab288 P1 (version 3) (version 3) | ecosystem: Host-associated > Arthropoda: Insects >...
GATTTTTATCTTTTTTTTTTTTTTTTTTTTTATTTAGTCCTCTCCCCTTTTCTCGAAGTTAGAGGTGTCGTGTGTGGGGGGGGGGGGGGGAGGAGGAGGTTGGGGGCCCCGGGGGGGGGGGGGGGGGGCAGCCCAGCAAAGGCGGAGCAGCTAAAAATCTTTATAATGAATAAAAGAGCCTGACTCTCAGTTGCAGCGTGACTTGTGTGCTTGGCCTGAAAGGGTTAATTTGTAAAATCGATAAATAATGATACTACTGAGAGAAAAACAAAAAAACTTAAGCAACTTAATTCGGCACCGGGCCCCCTACCGGGCGGTTTGTCCCATTAATTTTTACCGGCTTCCCTTTCCTCCCGTCGGCACTGATTAAAGCTTATTTTAATATTGAAAGAAATTCTGGGCACAGCAAATTCACTGTCGCCTTGTGAAAGAATATCGTCACATTCAGGTGAGACATCCCCATCGTGTTGATAGGAGCATAAGTATAATTAAACTGCAGTCAGACACAACTTTTAATATTTATATTGCTAAGAGGTGCTTCTACATAGCTTGTCTTAACAGCTACATGTTTCGGCCTCTATATCGGTCATCATCAGGTTTACACTTTCTTATTATAAACAAACTATACAGTGTACAATGTTTTGTTTTTGTCGACGATTTCTCGTTCACATCTGCAAAATTTGCATTTAAAATAATTACACTAGCGGTAGAATTAAAAAGTTATTCTAATGTAAAAGATACAAACATTATAAAACATTAGAAAAAAAAGTTGGGTGTTGTGCTTTCGGGAGGGGGGGGGGTTTAGTGTCGAACTGGGGGGTATTCCTTTATGGCAATGCTGGTTTCTTTGTTTCGTTTTCATTAGTGCAACAGTGAATTTTTCTAATGTTTTCTAATGTTTGTATCTTTTACATTAGAGTAACTTTTTAATTCTACCACTAATGTAAATATTTTAAATGCAAATTTTTACAGATGTGAACGAGATATCGTCGACAAAAACAAAACATTGTACATTGTATAGTTTGCTTTATAATAAGAAAGTGTACAACATGATGATGGTCGATATAGAGGCCGAAACATGTAGCTGTTAAGACAGGCTATGTAGAAGCACCTCTTAGCAATATAAATATTAAAAGTTGTGTCTGACTGCAGTTTAACAATGCTTGTGAATGTCATCATTCTATGTCTCTCTCCTTAAACTAAAAAGTATTCTCTAGCATTTTCTAATGTATTTCACTTTAAAATAAAATTTTGGCAGTGACGATTTAAAATTTCACATGTTCTTAATATCTACAGCCTACCACAGGATTTCCAGGTGGAATGGGAAACCGCTGATAGAGTCTACAAACACCTTCCCAAATCTACATTAACAATCTGCAGTGTAAAGCTTTATTACTTCATTAGCCTGTATATTCAACTGAATATATGATTCTGCACAATTGGTACTAAAAAAAATCTTAAATCTTTGCCTTAAAATCCACCCAATAAACGTCACAGTGTGGTGGTCAGCTCCTCCGATTCATCATCCAGATATTCCTGGGTCAATTTCCTCATCCGCAGATTGATTGTTCTGATATTTTAGGTCTTCTTCCATCCCTCAGACAACATGTGGGAAAGTACGTACCTTTCTGTGGGCTGGGACCATTTGCTTACACATTTTTCCTGGTGCATAATTCACAACCATTCCCATCTACGTCACACGCACAAGTTATTAAATAAGTCTCAAAATAAAATTCCTCTCACAAATATCCTGGTGCAGTGGCTGATCTTCCTGGTTTGCTTTCGATAACTGCTGGTTTCTAATACTCCTACGTAATAGACTACCGTGTTTGAAGTTTTCGCGGTTTTTCTCTGGGTCTCCAGGCAATTTCTGATACATGAATTTAAAACAAGGTATGACTACTTCCTTGTCTATCGTTCCCAATCCCTTACATATATTAGTATTTGATGAAATACATCCCCTTCAGCCGACAGTAAATCGAAACACTACACATACCCTGGACTTACCTCAGAACGGCCTCCCTCGTCACGGTGCTGCATACACACTGGGGCGTGCGTGCGGCAGTGTCTGTCTGTCAAGAGTCATCGCCTAAGTCTATTTTGTAATCAGTAGTCGTAGAGGAATTCACACAACCTAGCCAATCAGAACTTAACACACAATGGAACGGTACGTGGTAAGACAATATATTTTTGTAATCCGACTGAATCAGCTCTATCCCCCACCTCCGGGAATTTCCCACTCGTAAAACGGACAGTGGTAACTGACCCTGCAAAGTGTCTTCGGGGTCATTCCCGCCCTGTTATTTCCCGCTACGTCCTCTTTTCACCATGTCAGTTTCCGGTCGAGTAATTTCTGCAGCGAGCCAACTCCACCACACGCAAGCGGTCCTTGCTTGGAGGATGCATTCAGAGACACTGTCCATACAATCAGGCCTCTCGCGGGTCGCTCTGTCATATATTTATGCGTATTTACCAGTCAGCCCTCATATAAAAGCAAAATGTATCTTACAAAGAGAGCGGTGTTTAACAGGATACCTTCAGATGATATTCAGATGTGACGTAATTTCACTACAAAACATCAAATCGTTTGTAGAAGCGTTCGCATAGTCGCGAAAGGCGCCTGTTAATTTCGTCATATACATCAGTCCTTCCGTCTGTCTGTCTGTTCTTCTGCCCGTCTGTCCGTCTGTCCGCATGTAAGAGTGTGACTCCTACTAGATGGATTTCTATAAAATTTGATAACTGGGGGGCTTCTAAAAGTCTGTCAACGAACTCCAAATTTTGTCAAAATCGGACAAATATATCGAGCACTTTGCATGAAGACCTAAGCACGTTTTATTTGTGCCGGCGGCATAAATCCGCCATTAACCCTTTACCTGCTAACGTGGTGAACACGGTGAGCTCCGAATAATCCTAGCAAAGGGCAGATGGGATTTAACTCGGTGTGTAAAGTGTTAAATTGTGTTTGTGCAACACAGCAACTGTGTATTGTTGACAGGGATAGGCAGCTCAACACGACACACAAAATTCATTTTTGCTTTTTTTATTGCAACAATGGTTACGCGCAAGCGCCATAATGTTACGTCACAGTGCATTGCCTATCTTGTTGGATCTTGAAGCCTGTTTTCCTTCTTTGTAATTGCACAGACATAAATTAATAACTGTCTAACTAAACTAACTGTAGGTGGCACAGTCATTCCTGAAAAACTTATTGTGGCTCAGATGTTCAAGAAAGTCCGTCCTTCATGCCATATCTGTTTTCATTACACTAAAACCAAAGCACACCATTCGTATTTAATCTCCGCCCTTCTAAAATTTTCTCAAGTTTCAATTTAACAATATCCTCCCATCTGCTCTTAGGTCTCCACATAAATAACTAATAATTATAAATTCTACACCTTGAAACTTACTCAAGCGAAAAGAATTTCTATCTGCTATAATTCTTTGCTCTCTTCATTTCTCCTGAAAATAGCCCTCTGGCCTGTTCCGATTCAGAAAGAACGTCTAAAACAGTGGTTCGCAAAGTTTGTGTGCTCGCGGCACCTTCGACATTAGTTGCTTTCGTGAAAAAACTAGAATTAAAATAGATAACTAAATTAACAAGATCACGACACCTGCTTCTAAATAATACGATTTATTATTGAAAAATATAGTTACAGTAAAGCAGAAAGATGTTTCCATAGGAATATAAATTTATATAGTTTGTATAAATTCGGCGGTTTCCCAGCGCTGTATAACGTTACAACTTCAGCTTGGCAAAGACTCCATTCAACCTCCATTTCGTGCAGTATCTTTTGTCTTTCAGCTTGTTGACCAAAAATATAAAGATTAAGATACACAGAAATATAATTTTGCTTGTTGTTTTGTACGGGTGTGAAACATGGTCGCTTACATTGAGAGAGGGAAGTAGGCTGAGGGTGTTAGACAATAGGGTGCTAAAGATAATATTTGGGCCTAAGAAGGATGAGGTAAGAGGGGAGTAGAGACGACTGCATACGGGGAGCTTCATGATCTGTACTGTTCACGAAATATTATTCGTGTGATAAAGTCAAGAAGAGTGATATGGACGGAGCATGTAGCATGCATGGGCGACAGAAGAGGTGCGTACAGAGTGTTGATGGGGAGACCCGAGGGATGGAGGACACTTGGAAAACCTAGGCATTGATGGAATGATAATATAAATATGGATCTTTAAGAAGTAGGATGGGGCACGGACTAGCTTGATCTTGTTCAGTATAAGGGACCGGTAGAAAGCTGTTTCAAATGCAGTAGTAAACCTTCTGATTCCATAAAATGCGGGGAATTTCTCGAATAGATGAGGACTAGTTAGCTTGTCAGGACAGAGTCTGATCCACGGAGTTAGTTAGTTAGATAGTTAGTTAGGTAGGTAGGTAGGTAGGTAGGTAGTGCGACTGAATGTAAGGAACTTCTTTATAATTTTCTCGTTTTCCGACAGACACTTGTTGCCGGCATGTTACTGATTATCAGTTCCTATTTAGAAGATCTTGTGGGCCGGGTAGCTCAGTCGGTATAACGACTGACTACGGGCTGGACGGTCCGGGATCGAATCCCGGTGGGGACGAGATTTTCCGCTCATCCAGACCGGCCCTGGGGCCCACCTAGCCTCCTGTAAAATGGGTACCGAGTTTTTCCCGGGGGTAAAGTGCGGCCAGGGCGTGCTGCTGATCACTCACCCCCTTCTAGTGCCGCGGTCATGGAAGAGTAGAGCTATACCTCTACCCAACCTCTGGGCTACACCTGTAACGGGATCACTTTACCTTTTTTTGTATAGAAGATCTTAAGCGTGCACCCTGTTGAATATGAAAGTGAAACGTGGTCTGTTACACTAGACGGGCCATTAAGAGTGGGCGTGGGATAATTGCTTAGGGGTCCGTTAAAATAGCAGTTAAATAAAAAATAGATGCTGTTAGGCCTATCCGTGGGTAGAATGTCAGTGAAGAGGGGCTTCCATTGAATCCATCGCAAATTGTGGAAAGAAGATACGAATCCTTAAAAAAGTACAAACATTTTTTAAAAGTTAAAAGCATACGAATTCACTTCAAAAAGAGTAACTGGAATACGGACAATGCTGCCATATAAAGCAGGTCAGCATTCATATTGAGATCTGAATTCCTGAGAGTATTACATGCACAGCATGCTATCTCACTTTTTAGAACTCGTCGAGTTAGCGCAGAGTACACAGTGCAAAATCGAAATAATTGATAAAACTTTGGAGAAATAAACGTTTAATAAGATATTTTTATTGTTTGCTTCTTCTTGATGATTTGGGAAGGGGTTGGGAATAAATGGCCTCGACTAAATCGAGATACTATTCCGACATTTTCCTAGAGGGACTGCGGAAAACCACAAAAAATTCAGCAGAACAGACGGTGTGTTGGCCGATTTTGAAGCCGGACACGTACCGAATAAAATCCTACAGCATTACAGCTACACCATACTGCTCAATCGACAAAGATGCTAAATCTAACATAGATGATGTACGAAAGGGATGCACAGAACTGCATAAAGAGAACCTTCCAAACCTGTGGACCTACTCTGCGAGATGGTGACATCTAGCATGCCTACGGTATATAAAAATTCATACTAAATTTTGGTAGAAAAATCTCACTGCAAAATAATTATATGGAAACTAGACAGAGAGGAGGATATTATTACAATAGATACAAGAATGATAGGGTTTCACAGTCTAATCTTGATGGTAGTGGCAGTTCAGTATAGGGTCCAGTGGTTGGATTCTGTGAACCTGGCAATGAATTTCCAAGTGCCATACAAATTAGGATATCAACTCAATATGAACCGGCTACTCAAGAAAAATTTGCAAGGCCTTGGAGTTGTTAACATGTCAATATACGCTCAGTATGTCTGTGGTACTCAAATCAAAACATTATTGCCTTCCTTCAGCACAGCAAGCCAATTCACAATAGTCAGTCTAGGGGTACGCATTCGTTTGACAGGGCTGATCAATAACATTTCTACAACGCGAATGGATAATGTAGAGACGAATGTTCAAGAAATATGAAGTGGAGTTGTTGGTAAATATTCATAGAATGTTCAAAGAATTTTGGCACCAAGTCCGTACCTACGTACTTTGTATTTAATTTATGTTAGATTTCAGGCAATTACGTGCGAGATTTATAGTAGAAAAAGTGGCACTGGGACACGTCTTATCCCTTGTCAGTATCATTGCCCCTTTGCTCCGTACTCTCATTTCATTCACCGATCTTCTTTTTCCCCCACCCCATGGTGCAACAACCCCAAGTGGGACAGGGCCTCCTCATTACAGAGGCTTCACGATCACACAAGCACAAGCACACACACACATACACTCGTTTGGAGTCCTCAGGACGAGTGGCCAGGCCGACGAAGAGACCTCTACTTGGCAACACACAACACTCATAAGAGACAGACATCCTTGCGCCCGGCGGGTTTCGAACCCCCAATCCTGTCAAGCAAGCGGCCGCACACCCACGCCTGAGGCCTTCGCCGACCATAGACGCTACCTAATCTTAGCTAATGACAGTGCTGTTAAATAAAACACTTTCCTGTCTTTCTCCAATGTAAAAATGTTTTATAAAATGGAGAGGTTATTTAATGATTCACAATAGAATGATTCTAAATTCCTATGGAAAAGAGCGGGAAATATTAGTGTCCAAATTTAGAATACCATTCCAGAATATTTAGGCAGCGAATGAGGAATACAAAAAAATAGTAATAATAAAATGAAATTCGAATGCTCGGTTATATAGTGAAAGCTCCAAAATACGAATAAGAAATTCAATCTTGCTACACCGTGACGCTGTCTTACAACTCCTTGGCGTAATTCCTTCACTGAGCATTTGGCTGCACGCAAAGCACTTGACCTTCACTAGAAAAGCGGATGACTAGACCGTATCCTGAACCAGTTCGAAAAGATCAAGCGTCAATTCCCAACAACGCCCCGGTTTTCAAATGGTGATTAGTATATAGCCTATATAATTTAAATCTTATTTTCGTAGTAATTTATTTAGTGCCTAATAAATGGTTGTATATACACGAGAGAAATTATAAATTTTTTCCTCAAGCATGGAACGTCTGCAGGAAAATTCGAATGTAATATTCAGCGAAGCTTCTTGTGTATTTGTGGGATATTTAGGGACACTTCGGGAACTTCAAGATGACATAGTTGCTAAAAATTATGAGCTAGGAGGGCACTCTATTTCAAAGGACCCGTAACAATAACCTGTACAGACACTCCCCCAGTTGACGCTGTTGTTACGTTCCGGGAGGTCCGACGCAAGTCGACCTTGAGTGCGCACACGGACAGCTGTATACATAGGCCTGTATATAAGGGGTTTTTGATAAATAAGTGGACAACGTCTATGGTCGGTTTATGTGTGCTGTTAAGTTCATCATTGTTCGTGAAACTGGAATACCTGCCTCAACAACCATGGGGCGTATGCCAAACACCCTGGATCATGACGCTGTGTGATGCGTAGGGCTACAGTTCGCTTGTTTATCAAATAACCCTTTATAATGAAGTATAGTCAAAATCCAAACTCCCATCACACTGGAACCCGATTCCTGGCTGCGAAGTCGAAATATTTATCTGCCTTATCTGACGAACATTTTACATCAACCGTGATTATCTACAATACAACGTTCAGGTTAAATTGAAGAATAGCTGACAAACACATCACGGGTTTAATTTCACATTCAGCCGTATCATGTTAAGCGCGTTTGCTAAGTTGCAACAACAGTTACTTTTGTCATGTCTGTCCGTATGCTCCCACTGCACGTATTTTTGTGAAATTTCATACTGGGGACTTCTATTAAAATCTGTCGAAAAATAGAATATAGTTGAAATTAGAGAAAAATATCACACTCATTACATACACACCTAAGTATATTTATGACACCTTGTTGAATTCTTCCATAAATGGAAAATGTTTCAGATAAATGTTCAAGATGAAAATATACATTTCATTTCAAATGCAGTATTTTAATAGAAAATCGTGCTGTTTACTACTACATAATTACGAAAAATAAGGCACAGCCAGACAGGCCACAGATGAATGTGCCAAGATGCAATTTGCATTCTCAATATTTAAGACAGAAATAGAGTAATTAACTGACACTTATTTCTTCTGACAGGAATCTTTTAAGTTAAGATGCAATTTGTATGAGGGATAACTACGGCAAAAGACAGTCATAATATTTAATTCCTACTGTTGTACTACTGATTATAATTGCATTGGCTCCACACACTGTAGATTGAAATTTGTAACATAATAATCGAAGATGCAGTCTCGTGTGGTGATATACTTTCCTGCGCAGTTACAGATTTTTATTGCCATTTACATGGTGCATACATAAGAAAAATAAAAAAGTGATCATTATATTTATTGCTTATATCTACACACACATAACATTTAGTATGTAAATAGATTATAAATATACCTACCAATTGTGCAGGAAATATTTGTAAGTTAGGAATTACAAAACGTTTTGTCAGGCCCAAATTTTGAGGTTATAATATCACTGATAAACGTAACAAATACAGTCCACATAGATGCAAGTTTTTCCAAGAAATATAACAGCATGCCTAATAACATTTATAACATTCTATAATATGTGCACACCATGTACACAACAAAAAGTGAGACTCCCTTGCATTTAAATGGTATGATCTGAGAAGAGTGGGAGGATGTGAAGATCCTAGTGTGCATTTCTGATATTGTTCATTAAAATGTTTATTCAGTTGCTGAATATTTGGATTTTGAGTTGTGCAACAATTGTAACATTTTTAGAACACAATGCCCATTGAAATATCAAGTTTGCTATTCAGTTTTACACCCCCTATCTCCCACAAAACAAAACACATGTCCATTATAAAAACAATCAGTTAAAGTTAGGGAATCAGTCACCATGTATTCTGATAACCAAACAAATCATAAAAAAGGTGGTGAAATTCCAAGATATTTCCATAATGATTTAGGACTCACCTGCTTTCATGAACATGCTATTTCACTCATACCATTTTCATAGACTTTTTTATTTTTAACCCTTATCCTGCTGATGTGGAGAATATGGTCAACTTCTAATAATTCCTAAAAATCGCAGATGGGATTTAACTCACCGTTTAAAGGGTTAAAGCAGTACTATTTCATATGAAAAATCAGACAACAGATAACATTGTACATACACACAGATATGAAAAAGGTGCTTTAATTGCAACATAATTTTTACAAATATTTACAGATATGAAACATAAATCATTTGATTGTTGTTTCTATTGCTGTCATCTGCCCATCCTCTACAGCACCTTCTGGTTCCCTGTCTTCAGGGCTGTCACTTGAAGGAGACCCATCACAGACAGTCACCACATCATCATATGCTCCTTGACTACTAACTGTAATTCCTCCACGTTTAACTGATGTTTCTGGCTGAATGTCATCACCAGAATCACTGTTGCTGTCTGAGGAACTTAAACACTCCTCATCAGCATCCACCCTGAAATAAAAATCCCACATGTAACAGTAAGTGCTGAAAGAATCTCTTGTTATACTGGTACATTTCAAGAGCTCTAAGCCATTTTTCACTAAGGCTTTAAAATCATTATTATTACTAATGATTTTCGCATGTAAAGTTATACTGTTGCATCACTGACCATGATCACAACATGGTAATTCATATCAATTGTACATGGTTCTAACAAAATCGGTATTCAAGACTAAGTAGCTTTTGGACTTTGTCCACTGGATGGTTTAAAAAAAAAAATAAATAAATAAATTTAAAAAAACCCAAAAGTAAAGCAATGTTCAGAAACTGGTTGTTTCTGTCCTCACACAAAAAAAGTATGCTGACATATACACTTTGTTGGGTCCTTGGGGATTTTCTCCATCTCTGGGGCTCAATCAAACTCAAAACTTGGTAGGAGCCATTTTTGCTCACAATGGCTACAAAACTACTTAAATCTTTAGACTTGCCATAAGCATCCTTTCTTCTTCTTTACTGCATTTGTTGCCGTGTTCAATGCTTTTCGTTTCTGGCTACACCCCGCACTGCCATTATTCTTTGTTGCAATCTGGAAACCTAGACAGCAATATCAACAAATTATTATAACACAGTATTTTAAAAAATGGACACCCTATGTTCTTACAGGACACCTCACTAAGAACTCACAGGTTTAAACCCTCAACAGACCTGGCTAGTCTTCGTGCATAGACTGAAGGCTCCATTTATGCCATGGCTCTGAGAGCAGGGATATAGAGAACATTAGGCTTTGACAATGGTTCAGAGTTCATGTTGACCCACCATAATACTCTTGGACAATCATCTGTGTCAAATTTGAGTTAAAATCTACTGTGTTTGGGACCTGATCTATCTCCACTATCAGGGTCAGTGTTGGGAATGATAAAAATATCTCAGTCAGTCACTGTAACAACTCTACCTACTGGCACATTGGGGAGCAAGATGACAGAATAAAACTGGGAGATCCCTACTCCAACTTCAGCTCTGGTATCCTGTTGCTTAACCTGAAGAAACACAATACAGTAGTAACTGCAAAGTTAAGAAGGCTATGAAGCATGAATCATGATCAGAATGTAACTTTCAGTATACAAAATGGTTTCATTTAAGCTGGTACCTTTTTCAACAGCATCACTGACACTCTCTGTCAGCTGGGAGCGTTCTTTCTCATAAGTCTGATCATGGAAGTTATGTTTTGGTTGCTCTTGAAGTCGCTCTAACTTTCTTCTTTTACGTTCTGCTGCCTCTCTTTCTCGTTCTGCCTGCTGTGCTATCCAGTTTTTCAACCTGAATACAGAAAAATTAGTGCCCACCTCAAACAAAGTTTGGATAATGCAGGGTATAACCGAAGGCCTTGAAAACTGATAGTACTGTTCATCTGTAGATCAGAAATGAATATGGTGTGATCAGAACAGAGAATCAAAATGTGATAGGGAAAAAGGAAGGATTTTATTACCAGGGATGATGACACAGTTCAGACCTATATCGTACACTCATCTTAAAAAGTCATGTTTCACTATATCTACTAATTTTTCCTTCATTTCAAAGAAAATGACAAATTCATTACATTAATCAAAATGTTTTAATTGTACATGAACACAGACTAAGCTGTGTTACTTCACAACTCTGCATATATGCAAATGGACCCACACCAGATTATTATTATCTAGTGTTTATATTGAAATTATAGCTCAAACAAGTTTATTTTAAGACAATCTGCACTTTATGGCTCTATGAGCTTTCAGACTTTAGAAGTGGTGCAAGTGAGGACTCGTTCTCCTGGCATATTGCACTTCATTATTACATGATCAATGCCCAGTGTTTTTGGACTGTGTAAGAGCCTTATGTGGAAATTTATTTCAGCAAAGTGCAAGGGCAAGAAATTGAAATTTCTGCATAATAAAGGTTATTAGTGTCAATTATATGATACCCAAGGGCCCCTAAAGTAACTTGCCATTCCTTTCTTCATACCTTACCTCTTCTCTTCATTTATATCTCTCAACCGCCTCCCACTCAAGTCTCGACATGCTTCCCTGTTTGTTGTCTTTTCAATTTGTGCTCCAATAGCACGCAACATGGAGCCAAAACCTGAAACAGTACAATTAATAAAATGAAAGTAGTGGCTGAACAATTATTACTTTACCAGTCAAAGAATATTTGACACAGGTACTCTGCATTCAACATATAACCTTAGTGTCTCCCATTGGCACGTACACTCTGGAGACTGCATGACCTGAGATCACTATAATAGCAGAGACAGCCAATCAGGAACTCCAACCACGGCTAGTAACGTAATGGTCTGGTCCACTAAGTTTAGGGGTTATGCATCAGGTTTGTGACCTGCCCATGTAAAAAACTTAGGTAATCCAAAATTGTTTACATTATTCTTCAAATCCTTCTGGAACAAACTAGGACAAGGTCTGATACATGACCACCTCTTCCTCTATTCTTATCATTTGAAAAAAGTAGTCACCTTGTCAACTCTTTAAACATTATGCTGTCTCTACAGCTGATCAAATATCATTAAACAATCTGTATACAAACAATTCAGATGCAAGTCTAACCTCTCAAGGTTGTCAGTGTTATCATTGGTATTCTGCACTGTATCTGTCTAATGTAGTTATACTTTGTGTAATGCAAGTTTTATTAGAGATCAATTTCTCTTTAACAAGGCACAAAACTGAACATTGCAAACTACAACACAAAACCACACACATAAATGAGATGAGTTTTGATGCAATCCTTGCATTTTACTACTTTGTTTGTTACTTGTATACACACAGGTGCCAAGCACATAAAGCAACCTGGGGAACAAACTAAAGTAATTTCCCTGTGCACAAATTCAAGATGAGGTTCCATTCAAACTGTAAATCCCATGATATTCAATCCTTTAAATATGTGAGTTCAGTTACAAAATGTATGTATGTGTGGGGGAGAACTGCCACTGATAAGTGGGTCCCTGTCACCACAGCATGGTACACCCTCAGGTTGCGAATGGAGGAATGGCCTCCAATATGGAAGGTAGCTATGAATATATTGAATATGCAGTTGCAGACAGCGTGGGGGTTGGGCGAGATGCTAACAACTCCTCACCGCAAAAATGTATCTTGTTACGAAATGTTCATGCAGAAAGCCTCGGACCTGGACTGATACTTCGGTACGACCTAAGCAACTGAGCTTCAGGAAGTGGGATGTGGGGGCATGGACTGGACTGAGCTGGCTCAGGATAGGAACAGGTGGCAGGCACTTGTGAATGTGGTAATGAACCTTTGGATTCCATAAAATGCGGGGAATTTGACTAGCTGAAAACCAGTTAGCTTCTCAAGAAGGACTCTGCTCCATGGAGTATGAGTAAGTAAGGAAGTGGAAGAACTGGACTAAAGTAAATGCTGATAAAATTAAGTACATGGTCATGTCTCCAGGCCAGAATACAGGATAAAGTCACAACATAAAGATTCATAATAGTTCCTTTGAAAGGTAAAATGCTTGGGAACAACCTTAAAAAATCACAATTCTATTCAGGAGAAATTCACTGCATAATGAAGTCAGGGAATGCTGGCTATCATTCGGCACAGAATCTTTTGTCTTCCAGTTTGCTATCCAAAAACATAAAGCTTAAGACACACAGAACTATAATCTTAACTGCTGTTGTGTATGGGTGTGAAACTTGATCACTCACATTGAAGGAGGAATGCAGTCTGAGGGTGTTTGAGAATAGGGTGCTGAAGAAAATATTTGGACCTATGGGGGACGAGGTCACAGGGGGGAGAAAAAAAAAACATAATGAGAAGCAATGATCGGTTTTCCTAACCCAACATTGTTTGGGTGATCAAATAAAGAAAATAAGAGGGGGGGACCATGAAGAATGTATGGGGGGGGGGAA
>Ga0136643_10010977_pt1 | contig 13411 bp, 7 predicted proteins | sample TergutLab28metaG_FD_96883 | JGI IMG/M metagenome (GOLD analysis project Ga0136643, IMG submission 96883) | Labiotermes labralis P1 segment gut microbial communities from Petit-Saut dam, French Guiana - Lab288 P1 (version 3) (version 3) | ecosystem: Host-associated > Arthropoda: Insects >...
CCCCCCCCCCCCCCCCAAACGCCTCAAGCCACGCTTTATACTCAAGCTGGTTGCTTTGACAAGGAATCGTCTTCCATTTGGCAGCGAACAACTGCGTGACGTCACAGTTTAGAGAAAGGAAGCTCTCATTTTTATTTCCACAAAATGGATCCTGATATGACAGTCGCCAATCCTCGTTTTATGACCACTTCAGATTTTATCCAGTTACTTGCGCAGAGTGAGCACAGCGTGTTAAGTCGCGCAAATTACTAAGGACAGTTGGTATTTACGAATGAACAAGCCTCCATCGTTGTCTTATTAGCCTTATATGCGAGGGGTCTGACAAGCTCGAGTACCAGCAGTCAGTGTCTGAGGAAGGACACGCCCCGTGGGTTTAGTTACTTGGGTGGTTGGCTATTGGGATGGAACTCCACACACGAGGTACAAATGCGAGCGTTTGGAAGTCACCATACCGACCACATTCACGTTTTAGAGAAAATGCAGCGTCTCTTAAATACATTGTTACTATTTATTTATATAATCGTTAAAAAAAACAGCAAGTTTAACCAGCGTGCAAAATGCGTGGCAAAAAAATAAACAGAAAAAACAAAAATAATTGCCGAAAAATACGACAATAGTTCGGTGACGTAACGTAATCCCAAACGAGCGCAGCCGATATATTTGTGGAACTCTCTCGAGCGGGAGAATTATCGCATTATATACTCTCACACACGAACTGCACCAGTACAAAACATGGTACTACGGTATAAGGTGCCGATCCCGGTGGCCGTGCAGCCTAAGGCGTCGGTCTGTAACTGCTTGCCTCCTTGTATCGTTGGTTCGAGCCCCACTGAGGACATGGATGTTCGTTGCTTGTGTCTGTTATGCGTTGTGTGGGTAGCGGCCTCTGCGACGAGCTGATCACTCGTTTAGAGGAGGCCTACCGGGTATGTGTGTGTGTGTGTGTGTGTGTGCGCGCGTGCGTGTGTGTGTATGATCTAGAAAACTCCACAATGAGGCGGTCTAGGCTCCAGTTGAGCTGTTGCGCCACAAGAAAAGGATAAGGTATATACCTCTGCTAGTTGCTGCAATGTGATACACAGGCATAATCATCGGTCGCACAGTGACGCTGCATAGTTTGTAATCAACGACGGCCAACTGCGAAATGAGGTTACCCCAGCGGTGCTGTTTTATGTCCCCGTCGTCTGTGTGACGTTACGCCTTGGCAATTGATAAATGGCTAGCGACCTCTCGAACAAATATTTTCACGGTCAGGCACGCCAAGAAGATTCTTTAGACTATCTGACCTTGAAAATGAAAGCTCTCCGATTCTCTGCAAGGTGGCTAACCATTTACTAATCTGCAGCGCATACAACAGGGCATCACAAATCCCTGGCACCAGGTGGCCGTGGAGACTAAATTTCGTACCGTAGCGTCTAATATCCGCGGGTCCCCACTATGGAACTCGCTGTATGTCACGTTTCTAGTGCGTACTATTTTGAGGTGGCTCCCAGATTTTTGGAAAATCTGTGCACCCCTGGCGTAACGTCCCAGAAGACTTAACGTTTCGTAACGTGAATCATTTCCGCTAACTCGCCAAAATAACGAGATAAAGCCTGTGCCGAGTTTTTAGAGAAAGCTATCTGTGTGAATGGATCGATCCTAGAGCGGTGTATCAACTGAAACGTTTACTCGGCGTCGAATATCTAGAACGGGCGATAGAATTTAGTGAATCACACCTGGTGCAAGGAAGGACGCACGGCACCGGTATTCCCTTGCTGAACGAAGGAAGCTAAGACTGTCAGTGACCACGCCGACAGTCAAAATGGACGTCTGCCCAGTGCAAGTCGGCAGCGTCGGCTCTTGAACAAACCTGCTCTCGGAATTGTGTGTATAATGTGGGCAAAATTATTACGGTAGGTCTGTGCTGGAATTTTGTACCAAATGCATTCAATCCTGCAAGGCTGAGTGCCAACAGTATCCGTTTTTGTGACGTCACACTGTCATCAGTAGATGGGGCATCGTGTATCGTGTGAGCAAAAGCACATTCTAGACTTTCTACAACTATGCCAGAAATCGGTATAACATCACTTGTGCTTTTTATAGTTACTTGACTGTTTGCTATTCATTACAAACATGTACTACGACTACTCCTACTGCTGCTACTATTACTACTACTACTATTACTGCTGCTACTATTGCTACGACTACTACTGCTATTACTATTGCTACTACTCCTACTACTATTATTACTACTACTATTGCTACTACTACTACTACTGCTACTATTACTGCTACAACTGCTACTAGTACTAATACTACTAATACTACTACTACTTCTATTACTACTATTGCTACTACTACTACTACTACTACTACTATTGCTACTACTACTACTACTACTACTATTGCTACTACTACTGCTAAAATTACTGCTGCTATTACTATTACTACTGCTACTACAACTACTAATACTACTACTACTACTACTACTACTACAAGCTTATTCAAGCGCTGGGACATTAATTAAAATCCAATAGCGGACAAATTATGTACCGTTCCTATTTCTCTATGATTCCACAGCCGATGACACATTTTAAGCCAGTCATCAGAATGAACATTTCCACTTCTTGATCTGGGCCACCTACAGGGTACAACGATGTCTCGAGACATTGACAGCACCATAACCTGCGCCATATCATGTACACTAGACAATTCTCCATTTTAAAATCGACAGACGGAACATATTAAGTTTCGCGGTGAACGGTATCAAGCACGCGTCTCTGTATGGAACTGTGAAACCCACACTTCAAGGCCTTTCTTATGCCTATCCGCATTTTGTGAGACCTTCGAAACGGCCCAGTCCGATATTAACTAAATTGACGCTACATTTCTAATGTGTAAAAACCAACATTTACACATACAATATACAAGGAGGTAAAATTTTACATTCTTTGCGCCGTGCATCGTCATACACGTTCGTGAGAGAGACCAATAAGATGCACACTTTTCTTAATTTCTTTCATGTAATTTATACTCGACATGTTTCGAAACATGTCGAGTATAAGTTGCCATAAATTATTAAGATAAGTGTGCATCTTGTTGGTTTTTCTCACGTAAGAGGTAAAATTTCTTATTGTTTCTTACACGTTTCGGCTGTTAACCGCCATCATCGCAGAATACACACACCAAAATATTTAAAACACAATAAAATACGACAAATTCTTAAAATAAAACCAACTAAATGCACTAATTTATCTAATTTATTTTTGGAATAAAACTCTACATGTTTCGGACAGTTCCCCCGTCCATCATCGGGAGTTTTTGAAGGTTCCGTCCTGATCCTGCTCGCAAGCTGTCAGTAAACCTGTAAGACATATACCATTGCTGTGTGTACAGTGAAGAACTCCTGATGATGGACAGAGGAACTGTCCGAAACATGTAGAGTTTCATCCCAAAAATAAATTTGAGAAATCAGAGCATGTAACTGGTTTAATTTAAGTATGTATCAAGACACACGGTCACCTGAACGTCAAAAATATGACAACTGTATCATATTACATTTCAAAGATATTGGTGTTTACAGTCCCTGATGATGGAGGTTAGCCGCTGAAACATGTTGTTGGAAATAAGAAATTTTACAGCTATGCATACTGTAAGTGCAAATGTTGCTGGTACAAACACGAAATATGAACTCGTTGCACGGAATAACGATACGAAACCTGAAGCTCTGTCACCTACTGCAATCCACCCACTGTAAAGTTATTAAACGGTCTTCTGAATTCGAGTACAGATGAAACTGGTAGATTGATAGCAATGTATAAGTGTGGTTAATTAGATCTCCGTATATAAACATATACCCAACTGATCGGCGAACAATACACGTCAGAGTTTTGCCACTAGTATAGCTCAATAAAATCTTATCAGACTGCCAGCCCGAGGAGATTTTACTGAATTCTATCGCCGCGAAAACACTAAGACTATAACACCAGTACAGACAGCACACGAAACAGAGACTCTCCTGAGAAGTTGAGTCTGCCAACGGATTGAGAAATGTCCCTCTTTTTATGAAGCCAGAACGTTAATTACCACGCGCGAAAGATTCCGATAGTGGATCGTACGCTAAGCTCCTTGATTTCAGACAATGGAATCGTACTATTAGGTCACCGAAGTGTCCTATCTCCTAAGTCTGTTTACGACTAGTACTAGTCACTAGTAACAAGAATGTTTTATATTGAGCAAATCGTATTTGTAATCATCATCATCATCATCATCATCCGTAATGAGTTAGGCGTTAATAGACTTGTTTAGACTTCGTCTCGTATTTTCCTCAAAGGTCTTACAAGTCGTCTTCGTTAATCCGGCCTACAATTCAGAATTATTTTGGCATCCTGTTGTGTTCATTCTTGTTACATGTCGTATCCAATTGGATCATATGTGTTTTCCCCTATATACGTATATATATATATATATAGGAAAACATATTTTATATATATATATAAAGGTAAAGCAGTTCCGTTACAGGCCTGGACAGACCCAGAGGGTTCCAGGAAGTTCAGGTTCCAAGATTTCGCGACAACGGCACAGGATGGTGGTAAGGTTGTCAGCCTTACGCACCGGCCGTCTTTACCCCCAGGAAATGCTCCTGGTACTCATTTCTGTTAGAGGCTGAGTCGACCCCAGGATTTTATGTCAATGAAATTTCCAACAATCTGGGATCGAACCAACACAGCACCTTAACCACTGTGCCACCGCGGTCCCTTTCCAATACATATATATATATATATATATATAAAATATATGTATACTGTAATTACTATCGTGTACTGAATTCGATTATATAAATACTCTGACACGTGACACGTTGTGTGTGCATTTGAGCACCGACTCCGTCCTTTTTTTAAGTACAAATAGGGTTTAAGGAAGCTTCAGCACTGTACTGTCTCATCTTATTACAAATTTTGTTCAAAATTTTCATTTAGCTGCAAAAGGGGAGTGCAGGTGTCCCGGATTACACTGTTAGCATTCCACGCCGACCATCTGTCCAGCACTCCCTCAATCGTTCATTTGTTCACTAGGCTTATAGACCCAGAAGCATAAAAAATCCATGAGTCACTCCACAACCCATTGGACGAGTCGTTCAGGCGTGCACCAACCCCAGTTAACGACTCGACCTGAATAAAAACAGCGCGACGCACTTTTAATCACACTGCAACCCAATTACCAAGTGCGCAGCCACACAGCTGTGCAACCTAGTGGAAGAATTAGAAACTACAGGGCACACACATTTGGAACACACACGTTTTAATCAAAGTGCGACCACAAACAAACACTTCCAGCATTAACCCGTAAGAGTAAAATTTACGTCACTAAGGTTGACTTCATACACATTTGTACCATATAGTGAACCTTACTGGTTTTGGAACGGTCCCTAATTAATAGCATCCCGTTACGCCGTCTCTGAGAAATTGTGTACATTAATTCTGATGTCACAACGCTGCATCAAACCTCCTCGTATAGACAAGAAAAGATTTATATTACTCACTAACAAAAATAATCACTGCTGCCAACTTAACAATAATCTCTTGGTGACACGACATGATGTGACTGGAAGAACGTTTGCAGGGGAAATTTTGTTGGCTGGAAGAAAAATGGGGATTAAAAAACCGAGTTCGCTGTCTTAGTTTATCTACAGCTGTTTATTTCGTTACCCAAAACAAAACATTCCTGCAAATAATCTAAAGATTCGCAGTTGTAACGTTACGTCAACTGCGAACTAGCGCAAACTGGCCGGCTGTGATGTCTGCCGCCCGAGCAACACAGCTTCTAGTCACGTGACAACCGACAGCACATGGCAATCCAAGTAAGAACTGCAAAGGAAGCAGTCCACCCACCGTGAAGACACGAAGCTAACTAGGTGCAAGCACGAGGACTGCTACTGAGATTGTCAATCGGGCAGAAGTAAATTGTGGTGTCTTTATTCAATTTGTTTGGTGATTTATACGCCTACCACCACAAGTTCTTTCTTTACACAAATCCGTTCCCCCATGTTACGCGGGTACTTGCGGAGCACCGATTAGACCCAACCTGAAAGTTAAGCGCAAGTGACCAGACATTGAGTTGTGAATGTTTGATTGAAATGCTATACAACCGCCACAACAGCAGACAAACAAATGGCATTTCCAACGATAACGTTAGACAGCATCTGGTCTACGTAAACCAAGCGTGGATAAAAGAAAGGTATAAGGAATAACAAACTGAAATTTGCAACATACATTCAAGGTTAGGCGAGAGATGTTATAAAATGAATTTCGGATACATGAAAACAGTTTAAAAAATAAATTAAATTGACATAAAATATATATTTCGCGAAACACAGCTATCTTATATCTTAAGACAGATGTGTTTGACAAAGTGTACATTTGATTTCATTTTAATATTATACTTGAACACAACGGGATGTCCTCTACTAATATTAAAAAAATATGAGTTGGAGATGTCTAAACAAGAAATACATAACTCCCCGAAAATCCATTTGTAATTAATGCTAATTCTTATCTAGGTTAATCAGGTAAAACTTATGTTTAAAATGTGCACCTCCAGGTTCAACAATAAGAGATGTACGCTTTCCACACAGGGTGCTTATGGTTAGTGTTTTTCTCACAACGAACAGCCACTACTTCTCTGCACAACAATTACTGACTAGTCTTTCTACGAATAATGAACACGTACTGTGCTCTCTCTGAGGTCCAAACTAAATATTCGTACAAAATGTATATTAACCTTTTGGCGGCGGAATTATTTTTTTTTAAATTTTAGCACATCCTGTATATAAAATGTGAATAATACAGGAACCAAAAACGTTAGAATTATGAAACAAAGTGCATTTTGAAGAGGAAAAATGTTTAAAATATTCAGTAACTATATTTGTTGAATAAATATATAAAGTGCAACTTTAGAGGTTAGCTGTGCGGTACGACCACTATAGTTGATATTAGGCGTCAAAAGGTTTATTTTAGTCTTCAAAGAATTAAAGCCACAGCACACCAAACTACGCTACTAAATACGTCGGTCTGCAAAAAAATTTCCGAAATTTATACATTTCGAAAGCGGCAATTTTCAAACTCAACTTCCGATACGAATCAACGCCTACAGTACTGATCAGCCACCATATATTCACTGTCAGTGTACAAGACAAATAAATGTACACACAGTCTTATGCAAGAATATACGAATAAATGTGTTGCCATCTATATACCTGTAATCAACCGGATTGATAAACCTAAAATACACACAGAAGCGTATATCTTGTTAAACATCGCCGATTTCCAAGCAGAAATTCATCGTGCAATTATTAACTTACGAAACAGTGACTATTTCCATACATCCCAAATCAGTCGCGTTGAAAACAATGCTTTTTTTAACTATCCGCACCTACAAGTAACAAATATTACGGTAACAAAAACCGTCCCATCTTTCGGCCGCGTTGATTGAAAGCTAAAGATCGACGTTTCGAAGATCGTCTTTCATCAGAGTCCTCGCGACAGGTTCAGCCCTTATACAGGATTTCATAGGAAACGTATCTTAAACTTCAGGTGATTCTTCATTCGCTGATAGTGGAGAAAAATGTCCGATTAAGACGTGTCCAAATCTCAACCGACCGGACGTACTGCCTATTGCGGCGCGTGCAGTTGTCTGCGCCTTGCCTGCCGCTTGGCGAGTACTCTCCTATCAGTCGTCGTCGAATAGAAGACCCTTCCTTGTATGGTTTTCCGTGAGCGAAGATGAACACAGATTTACCACTGCTGAGTACAGACATGTACATTATTTTATGAGTTCTGTGACTGAAAACATGGATATCGCTGCAGAACACAGGCATCGGTTTACCGGCCGTCGCCACACATGCAGTGATGTATTCAGCAACGTAACACAGTGGCTATAACGCATGGGTTCGTTCACAACATGCATGTTACAGTATGGCGTAAGACTACGTATTCACGTGCAGGAACAGATAAAGCTTAGAAAGTCCAACCAGTCTCATTTTTTTTTAAATCCACTTGAGTATTACGCTTCAATCTACATCTACGTCTCCTCAGAGGTAACTTTCCCTGAGTATTTCCCACCAAGAACCACTGACGCATAACTCTTCTTCGCATGACGGCCACACTTTGTGTCTGTTTCAGCATACGCGATTATCGTGATGCAGTCACTGTCCTCTTAATGCCAGCGGGCGAACCAATCTAGTTTCTCGGACGAGTGGGTCGCATAGTCAGGCAGGCAAAAAATTCCTACCATTTCCTCCACTCCATGCCACCAAAGCCCCCAGCTGGCCACGGCCTCCTAATTATCGAGGCTTCAAGATCACACTAACACAAAACACTCAGTAGTACTCCTCTGGATGAGGGATCAGCCCGACGAAGAGAACTCTACCTCACAACACACAACACTCACAAGAGAAAGACAGCCATACCCCTGGCGGGATTCGAACCCGCAATCCCAGCAAGCGAGAGGCGGCAGATGGACGCCTTAGACGACGCGGCCATTGATACCTGTTGTAAACAAGAGAAAAACAGTAGAATGGTGCGCGCAACTGCGAAGCGACTACGTAGGTGCAAAGTAGCAAAATATAATGGACCCAGTGCGCGCATGCGTGCGTGTAATCCTATCACATCGGACCGACGTCCTAAGTAGGAATTAGGATGACTTAGAACAAACACACCTAATTTGCGCGAAAGCCGATCTGAACTCCGAAACGCGAGACTGAGTCCTGCTGCAGATATCGGTTTGGTTCCTAAGGCTCAGGAAGCAACTTTCCCTGGGAAAACAACTACTTGACAGCTACAGTGAGTTGTGAGAATGCAATTATCAACTTGAATGAATGTTTTACTGGTGGCCGTTTAACTGTTCTGAAGGAAGGAATTTATCCACTATTGTATTGTCAGCATTCACTGATTGGTTTTTCAGGCGCGTTCGCAAAATTGCGAAAAGAAACTATTAGCTTCGTCATGTCTGTCCGTCAATCGTTCAGTTTTTCCTAGAATGAGAAATGTTTCAAACAAACGTCGTACAAAAAATCCAACCACACAATTTATTTTCAAAAACCCCCCCCCCCCCAAAAAAAAAAAATGTGCCGTTTATGAGATAATGTGCCGAAGAATGGCACAGCCATACAGGCGCACGCGCATAGTATGCTGGATACCAAAGTTACAAACACACACACTCAGAATATGTAATATTTACTGCTTTTCCATACTAACAATGGTTCCACGAACGCGCCTACACTTTACATTATACATACATTTCCAGTCTTGTTTATAACCGAGATGGAGACTGTTTACTGCGCGGTATGAACTGGGTCCTTATATAAAACAAACTGCGTTTGGTCCTTAAAGGTTTAAATGATGCACCTTAAATTGCTGCATGCTATATTAATAACTGTCCAACTAGATGCAACACAAAGCAGTCTATTTATTAATCTGCAAGTTCACTCTACATGTTTCGGGTGTCAACCACACCCATCATCAGGAGTACAATGTGGCCAAGCTAGCTTGGCCGCGTTGGAGGGAGGAAGATGCACAGTACCGGCGGCTGTAGTATTTTTTGTGCAGCTACCTCCCTCTAACGTGGCCAAGCTAGTTTGGCCACGTTGGAGGGAGGTAGCTGCACACTACCGGCGGCAGTAGTTACAGTTTTGTTTACTCCTGACGATGGGGTGTGGTTGACATCCGAAACATGTAGTGTAAACTTGCAGATTAATAAATAGATTGCTTTGTGTTGCATCTCTTTGGACAATTGTTAATACAGATCAGCGATGCACGGAACCATAAACATAAAATACTGCATACTGTTTCTGTTTGCAGTTTAACAACGCTGCCACTCACTCAGACAAGCCAGCGGTCTAAATTAAAGTGACATAGAAATTATTTGCAAGCAATTGCTACTAACCAGGTACTGTCCGGAAAACTGAGGCAACAAAGAAAATCTTGTATTTGTAGTTGCCTAAGTCGAGATTCGAACCGGACACTTCATCGGTATATTATCGCTTTCGCCAGTTCCGTGTGCAGAATGTCGAAGTGCAGCGTGAATGCCAACGAAGGAGCTGAGCATGAAAGGAAAAGTCATGGCACTTTCTAAGATACTGCTATAGTATTTTCCTACAGGAAATGAGGAAACTGATGGCAAGGTCTCAGTAATGACATGTGAACCTCGAACAGAGGTTCGAAGTCAGGACCTCAGAATTAAAAAGGAGGGTTTAGTACCTCACCGTAATTGTCGCCATTTGCTTTCTACCCAATTATGTCTAAGAACACTGCCACTTCGGAAATTTGAGTTCTCCGTTTACCACTTCACCTTGCAGCTAATTCAGTCGCTAACGAGTCGTGCATAAATCACATTTCTCCCCACCCCCAACCCCCCCAACACACACACACGTAACCTCTCTTTATCAGCATTCCGTATTTATTAAACTTTCACCTCATTTCCAATGCTAGCAACTCGATATAGAGACATTATCTCCGTATGAATGTGAAGAGAAATATTAATTTTCATACCGAAATCCGCTTATAAGAATCTAATAAATCATCTAACTGGCTGGAAGTTAAATAACTTTAACCTGGAGGGGAAATATTTTCATTAAATGCTGCGGCTTAATTTTCTGCTTTCATAAAAAAGGACGATAGATGTATCTATTATAAATGTGTAGCTATAAACCACAGTTACAGAAAAATTAATAAAATCCTTCTTCAGAATTTTGTCCTAAGAGTTAATAACTTTTAACTTTCGGCTTACACAACGCGGGTAAATTCCCGAAGACAAAGTTACGTGCTTCTTCAGAACATTTGGAACTACTGCCAGATATTCATCTTTCATTCCGTCTATCCGCACTTCCTTCACTCACTCGACCCGAGAACTGTTATATGAAGCTTATACATCTGTCACATTACTGACTGTCATGCGGTAAGACGGACGGCTATTTACTCTCGGTCTAATTGGAAACTACCGACTATTCCAAAAAGATAAGCGACGCAAAAACTGTCGGTGCGATTTCCCAGTTTCAGACTGAGTACCTCCTTGTTTCTACTCAGTTACACAAGCATGAATTCATGTAAGATGACAACACACAATTCAATGAAACCGAACTAATCAAACATTTGTTACCACCATGTCGACCTTCATTAAGTCAATTGACGAATATAATTTAAATAATCAGGTGATCAACTTAAATAAAGTGACGTCCCGCACGTTCACGACAGGTAGCAGTAACGGTCTCATTAACCTTTAGATGCCTAACGTCAACTATAGTTGACGTACCGCACCGCTAACCTCTAAAGTTGCATTTTATATATTTATTCAACAAATATATGTATTGAAAATTTTAAACATGGCATATACTCTCCGTTTTTTTTTCTTCAACATGCAGTTTGTTTCATAATTCTAACGTATTTGGTTCCTGTATTATTCACATTTTATATACAGGATGTGCTAAAATTAAAAAATAATTCCGGCGCCAAAGTGTTAATGCCAGATACTGTAGATACAGTGTTATGAGTTCCTTATGATGGGTGGTGATACCACCCGAAACATGTTGAGCAGCTGACAGATTTAAATAAACTGTATTCTGTTGCATCTTGTTGGATAATTATTGCCATAAGATAAACGTTTTGGAATAGCTGAAAGACTGGAGGGGAGGCAGTTGTGGTAACAAGACAAAGAAGTGTGCACTTCACAAGGTACGGTAAAGAATTACCAACATTTTTTACAGTTTATTAAGCTCACTTTATGCTGGACTACAAACAAACAAAATAATATTAACGGGCGTGATGACAATTCCTTAGCCCGACCAGGAAGGAAACAAGCTAATGTTTTTGTCAGAATTTCCTTCGGCGCCTTGCCTTGCAGGAAAAGAAACTTGATGACAGCTTGCGGCTCGATGTTGTTGAAATCGCGCGCGTCCCTAACATGCTTCTGAGCTTGTTTCCTTCCTGGCCGGGCTAAGGACTTGCCAGCACACCGGTGATAGATAAAAAGAACACGATTCATATTTGGGCAGCTTAACAGCTCGCAGCATTTAAGTACAACAAATTCTACAATACGGTTTATGTGATACACTACATGGATCCGTAGGATTTTGTGAGCATGGCAATGGACCCTAGAAGTCAAAAACACATTACGAATGAAAATTATGGTCCTTTCCTTAAAGGACAATACAGCGAACCTGGCACAGTAAGAAAGCTCTTGATTTTAACGGAAAAAAAATCTTCCGAGCTTAATATGGAATTTCAAAACCAGCAGTTTAGCTGTCAGCTTTTAAAGTAATGTTATGCAAGGTAGCGCAGGCAATACAGTGATTAAGCAGGAGCTGGACGATCCGGGGTTCGAACAGTGGTTGGAGTAAGAGACTCTGTTCCCCAAAACCGTCTATAACGACTCTGGAGCCAGGTCAGTCACCTATTCAATGAGTGCTAGGGTAAAGAGGCCTGGAAGTGAAGTAAACTACTCACCTACACACAGTGTCGAGGTCAAGAATTAGTGCAGCTATACTTCTATTCCTCCGTATGCCTTCGTCGCTTGGAGAGGGACAGTTACACAATCAATTTTAATCTGTACCAGGTGGTTTGCTGAGACAACTGACTTCAGACACAGTGAAATGTGTCGGGCTATTGTGAGCACGTTAATAAAATTATGGGTTACATAAAAGGGAAAAATACCTTTGCTATACGAATTACTGACCTACTCAAGAAAACTGTGTACCAAACGTCAATCAGTCTGTCACAATAAATGTAACAGTTCTATGTGGAGCACCACAAAACCACCACACGCTACGAACGGTCGGCCCCAACGACGAAGTACAGTAAATGTATTAGAAAGTTTCAGAGAGTTAATGAAATGAACTGAGAAATGTTGTAAAGTTAAGTGGTAGGCTCCATTGGCGAACATGGCCGACTTTTAGTGGATATCATCAAGACTGAATTTAATGTAGAATCGTTAGAAAATGGATCAATAAAGGCCGTGAAGATAAGGAATATCAGCGCCCAAACCTTTAAAGAAATTCGAAAAATATAATGCGTTAATGCCGTAAACCACTCAGCCTCTAATAGAAATGAGTACCAGGACCATTTCCTGGGGGTAAAGGCGGCCGGTGCGTAGGGCTAACAACCTTACCACCATCCTGTGCTGTTGTCATGAAATCTGGTAACCTTAACTTCCTTGAAACCTCTGCGTCACTCCAGGCCTGTAACGGGACTGCTTTGAATGCCGTAAACAGCAAAATCCAGCGAACCGTACGAATGGTCATAACCATGCAACGTTGCTGTCAACAGTAAAGACTGCCTAGCAGAATCCAAGCCTTAATTGTTAAATTTTACATTCATTGTTCCGTGCATCATTGTAATTGTTTAAAAATAACCAACACGATGTCACTTGTGGACTATCC
>Ga0136643_10010980_pt1 | contig 13410 bp, 5 predicted proteins | sample TergutLab28metaG_FD_96883 | JGI IMG/M metagenome (GOLD analysis project Ga0136643, IMG submission 96883) | Labiotermes labralis P1 segment gut microbial communities from Petit-Saut dam, French Guiana - Lab288 P1 (version 3) (version 3) | ecosystem: Host-associated > Arthropoda: Insects >...
ATGGATATAAAAAATATTAATTTTTTTTTTTTTAAAGTGTGTTTTTTTTTTGGGGGGGGGTTTTTTTTTATTATTTTAAATATAAAGTCATCGGAGGGAGGTGTTTAAGGGGGGGGGGGGGGGGGGGGTTGTCTTAGATGAGAGTTGTCTTGCAATTGGGTAAATACAGTATATACAGGATGAGGATGCCAATCCCCTAATCCCCAGGAAATACTCTGTTTTAGATATATATTTTGTGTTTTATTTGTGCAACATTTTTCAGGAACATAACCCTGGCACAAAACACGACCCGCCTGTACTTAATGAAGTTTTATGACAGCAAATGGATATGAAATAAATGCTACACCAATTTCCAAATAAAAATACAGAATATACTTGTAATCATGATAAATGTGCTCAAAAATATTCCTATTCTAACTCCTCTAACTTGCCTTCCTCACTTCAAGGTATCAGCAAAGTCTTACCTCTTTGCGAGACAAAATAGTGTCACGTTCTGGATGACCTTCTGCCACCAGCTTATCTGCCAATTCATTCACTTCAGTCACTCGATATTCCTGAGACACCATGTCCTTCTGGAACTCATCAAATTTGCGCTGAAGCACCTCCACATGTTCCAAGTCATGTCCAAATTCATCGGTGGTAACAAACGTTTCCTTGTCATTAATCCAGAACATGACTTCATCGCACTGGCGCAAGAACTGCACCAGCACGAGAGCTTGCTGCAGCTTCATTCCCTTCTCTGCTAGCTTGGATAGAAGCAACTCCCACAGACGATGAAGTTCCTCTGTCAAGTAATTTCAATATAGCTGACATCTCATTCTTCTAGTATAAGAAATTTACACTAAACTTCCAAGGAAATTACAATGAAATGATCACAATGAAGTGCAAATACACAGCACATAAGCAATTTCTATCCCTTCCAAAGGCTGATGAATTGCCACTTTCCTTCAGATGACACAATTAATTTTTTTATAGTGCCAGCACTTCATAACATATCAAATGAATTGTTCAGCACCATACATTTGACCACAAGTGTGTTGGAAAACCATATGCATTCATATGATCATAAGCAGAGGCATCACAAGTATAGTGCAGGAATTAAATGAAAAATCCATGGTGTATCTGCATGCAAAAAGAGGGGGAAAAGAGGACCAATGAAGTGTGTGCAAATGTGTATCAGCTTACCAAGCCTCCTACGAATTATTTCAGCAGCAAAATGTGCCTGATTTATCATCTCCATTCCCGTATTATCCAACACTACAACTGCATTACTGTGAGCAGCCACCTCTGCTTCAAATGCTTGATGCTTCTGAATTTTTGCCTGAAAGATGACATGACTTCAATTACAGACAAGTGAATACTATTAACCTTTTCGCACTGGAATTATTTTTTAAATTTTAGCACACCCTGTATATAAAATGTGAATAATACAGGAACCAAATAAGTTAGAATTATGAAACAAACTGCATTTTGAAGAGAAAAAGACGGACAGTATATACCATGTTTAAAATATTCAGTACCTATATTTGTTGAATAAATATATAAAATGCAACTTTAGAGGTTAGCAGTGCGGTACGACCACTATAATTGATATTAGGCGTCTAAAGGTTAACTAAGGGAAACTGGTATGTTTCTTAAGTACAGTCCAAACCCAAACCTGAAGCAAGTAGTTTTTCCAACATAAGATACTTCAAACCAACCTGTTTTTAAGCTTTAAATTAATGTAATGTTTCTCACAACATATAATTTTTGTTTCTATTGTCAAATATTGAACATATTAAGAAAAAAGAGACTTTCCTGTTAGATATTTTACTTCCCCATCCAAATTCAATTATTGTGATGCTATAAAACCAGGCAATCTACACAAATATGTACACCATCTTTAAGTATACTAGGTACACCACTGTGCATTTAGCATTGCTATACAGTCCTGTGCTACACATAGCATGGGGTTAATTAGTACATTTAAAAATATGTACCATAAAAAATAACATTCTTCACCTAAGGCATTTAAGTCACCTGATTCACAACACGGTGTGCTCAGAGACTATTTAATTCACTGATATTCATGTGTGTGGCCTCCATAGTAGCATCAAAGTTTGTGAACACCGTTTCAAGATTTTGACTTTCTGTAATCACCCATTTCAACACCATTATTTTAACCATCTATGACTGGTTCTGACGAATCAGGATGCAACAATGTGTCTAGCAAGTCAGCTTCCCCCATTATGCTGCAAAAGTACAGATCACACCCAGCTCAGTTAAGCTCTTTCACTCAACAAGGTTCATTGCCTTCATGTTCTCTAACTCTGGTGTGTACGTACAGTTCTGTTGTTGTTATTGTGTTGTTGCTGTTGTTGTTGATATTATTATTATTATTTTAAACTTATTGATGCCTGTTACTTATTAGGTGGTGGTCTTCTGGTAAGTCCATATCTCAACATTAGATCAAGCGATGTACCCCAGCACTTTATGAATTACATGCACAGTGCTCATTAATGCTTACTACCACCACCACCACCACCACCCATGCTTTCTGAAGTTATTTCATGTGACATTTCATAATTTCTTGAAACCAAACAGGCATTTCACAATGAAAATAGATTCCCCATGTTTTTTTTATGGTTTTAACAGTCCAAATTAATCACAAACATCAAGACTCTACTGTATTTATATAATTATCTTTGATATCCTCTTAACAAACTACAAAGGACAGCATTTATTAAATAGATATGAGTCCACAGCCAAACCTACTTTTATTGCCCTTTTAACACATGTCTGCTGTATACCGTGTACATAATGTTCGCAATTTTATCCTCATTTTACATTTGCAGAGTATACTGCATACTTATTTTACCCTGCGTCAGGTTATGAATTCTTATTTAGACTTTTGAAAAGCACATACAGAAATGGATGCTGACACAAACATTTATTGAACTTAAATGTATTATTACTCATAAAAATTCCACAACAGCAGATGAAAGAATCTGAGCATATCCAAGACTACACTACAGCAAAACAAAATTTCCATTCTTACTTGCAAGTTGGTGGGATCTTTGTAACTCTCATCTGAAGCTGCCTGAAGTTTCTCATATATCCAAGATTCAAGTTCATCTGCATCTCGTTTAAAGTACTGAAAAAATAAAGCTGCATGACAATGCCTTCAATTGAAATATGCACCTACACATTTTGGTAATGTACAAATATTTACTGAATTGGGTCTAATCATGATTCAGTGGCACTCCACACCAGAGGAAGGCCTCTGTCAACCACATTGCACTCCAGCTCTTCACACTTTGTGCACACTACACACCTCATCTATCTTCAGATTTCAGTTCTACTTTTGGTTACTCCAGTACAATGGCTATATGGTCCAACCTATTATTTCCAAAATTGTAAGATCCACACTCCGTGGGAACAAATAACATGGTTGCAATACCTGGAAACGACGGGAATCTTCCAACTTCTCCCTCTTTTGTCTTGCTTCAGATTTGAATTCTCCATACCGATTCAATACTTGCTCTCTACGTTCCTGTATATCCTCAGCTGTCTCCAAAATCTTCACTTCCTTTGGAGTTATTTGTTCCATACTGCTGTCTGCTAAAAAATAATTTTATGCTTGTTTTATCAAATATGAATCTCTGAAGGTAAATCCAAACAGCATCACACTGCAAGCTATATACTAAAACACATGCGCTGGTATTATAAAATGCTGATTACCAGTAAATAATCACTATTGAGTGTGAGAAGTTCAACCCAAACACACTTCTCATAAACTTATTAAGTAAACCAACAAATACACCTTAATGGGGAACAATCTCCTAACTGTTTACAATTTTTCAGCTACATGTTTCAGTCCCCTATGGGGGTGCACACACACACACACAAAACACATGTGTATGTGTGTGTTTTTAACATTTTTACCATAAGATATTTGGAAACATGTTTTATCTTACAGCCAAAAGTGTAACTGTACGTTTGAATCTTACAAACATTAAAATCTGATAATTAAAAAATTTATTCTGGAAAATACCAACTTAGGTCCTATTAAGTACTGCCTTTATAACCTGTTTACATTTTTACAATATTTCATCTCTGTCAATGCATAACTGCTTTTATGATATATGCAACATTTTATTTTCATAACAGCTCCTTTCAACTGAAACTCCTTGATAATATCAACCCAGGAAGGGCCGAAACATGTAAGAGGCAAGTTGTAGACAGGGGTTATTCCCCAAAAAAGTTTATTTGTTCATTTCATTACCAAGTTTTTTTTTACAAGAAAACACAGTGACAGGCAATACTGTAAGACACTTCTTATAAAAGTAAACAATAATTTCATTTCCGAGCACAAATTGATAATGATGATGATACAGAGAGTAACCATATGCTGAATGAAACATGTTCAGCATAAAATTGAACTCACACTCTAAATAAAACAAAATTGGTGTTGTGTAATTGTAAGGATAATATATTTGTTCAGGAACTGGAATTAACAAAACAGAATCCCCTTGCTTGCTTATAAACAAAAAATATAATAAAGTGTTTATCCAAACAAACCGATTTTATTTTTAATAAAACATTGCAATAATTTTTATATGACTGGAAGGAGACTGTAGATTAATATCATTACCTGACATTTATGCACAACTTACAATTTACTAGTTTTTACAAAACACAAGCTGTTCTTTAGCAGTCACCTCCTTTACCTTGCGCCGATAGTTAATGTCTACTACAAAGGGTACGGTCTTTTTTTTTGGGGGGGGGGGGGGGCGTGGTGCAGTCAGAAGTACTGCATTGCCGTACGTTAACGGTCAATACCACTACGCCTTACACCCTGAGAGGACCTGCAACCCGACACCAGTTCTACTCTACCCAGGGCCCACTTACTCATAATTTGCATCCTAATCGCGAGAATATCCAATGTAAAATACGCGTTTATCACACTTCTACACTGTCACCCACTGATTACACATTAAAAAGGCCGACCGGGCTTATGTTTCAAACAAATATGACGCGTTCAGCCAAACAGAACACACTAATTCCAGAATTATACAACAGTTTACATCACATTCTGGAACAAAGTTTCTTCAAACGACTGAACAAGCGGCTTGGGTGTGGCTTTGGCTTACTATTGACCTAGATACAATTCTATAACAGGATAATTTACATTTCAGCGTGTGCTTTAACAGAAACATGCGCTCAGAAAACTGTTTTTAGCTTATTTTATTACCTTTTCGTAATTTGTCACTTTTGATACTACAAGCAACAGTAACTATCGATTACACCTTCGAACAACACCCCCTACCCACACTAATATTATAATTGCATAGTGACATCATCCACTGCATGGCTCTTCCGTATGGTGAACATATACCCCACACGTCCAACAGAGGTTGAACTGTATGGTAACACATGTACAAAGTAAATGAAGGATAATCACGTCATTGAAGCTTATAATGAGCGTTTCATTTAATGTTATTGCACAGATGATTAATATACACACGTTTGATAAATCTTTGATTTCGTTCCCACAATAACCAGGGTGTCATACAACGTTACATAGCAGAGATAACGACTGATTAGAGTCATCTTCATTTAAATACTTTTACCAGTCGACTCTGTCGACAGATGTCTTATATCTACAAATCGTAATACGTGGAATGGGTGTTGGGTACGTAGGGTCAAGCGGATCAGTTGTAGATAATACAGTTACGTCATGTTCCGGTTTCGCTGCTGTTCGCTTGTAGTTAAACACGCTTCGTATGAGTTAGTCGGGGAACTACGTGTGGTAGAATGCGATAACACAATCGATTACATAGTCCACTACCATACCCACAATTCTAGTGAAGTTAAAAACAATTTCAGTCATGCGTATGCTACATAGTTTATACAACGTTTCGCCTCTCACCGTTGGTTAACCTCACGTCGCTAACTTATTAAGAATATGCACAGGTCATGTACATGAAGCTTGACGATTTCTGAAAGCTGCATTGTCACAGCACACACAGTGGTCATAAATTTACATGCCAAAATAATACGTAATGAATTTAAGGCGTGTTGAAGTGATCAGATAAAAAAAAACATATTTGCACATAAAATCTATTTACGTTGTTGGAAGTTTTATAAATTTAATGACTTACTTTGTAGTCATTTTTTTTTCATGTCACACTGTGGTTCTTGTCCGGGAAAGAGTTGTCGGCCTAGCACCTTACTGCGTCCTGACAGCCCACTCGACCATCTGTACAATGGGCACCTGGTCTCTTTCCCGACTGTAATGCGGCCGTGGCGTTACGTATACGACCTAACCTATCTGTCTTTCATACGGTTAGCGGCAACACCACAGACCATCTCGCCGTACTGACTCGAGCATTTAAGCGATATTTCTCTGAGCGCGAGCGACATCGTTTTGCAGTTGAAACCTGTTCTATTTTCTGCGACATCCATCGATTTGAGGGGATCCGTGGATGTCCAGCTGCCACGGACAATTTTCAGTCAGTCACGTTAATATATGGCGGAAATGGCCAAAACTAGGACGGAGGTGTTAATTTCGGAAAATTATTCAAGACATTAGGTATAAAAAGACGCCAATGTTAATTTCAGACGTCAGGTTATCACAAAGGAGGTGTGGGAAGAAATCGTCGCAGCGTGTGCTATGACGAGTGGTAAGTATTTTAAAATTACTGGCATGCTGGAGTCACAAAATTGGCCATCGAAGTACTCGTGTACAATCAAGCCATAGTATGTCAGCAGTACCTTTGTTTATTGTTTATTTCAGCAACTTGTTCCGGTTCATCATGAATCGTATTGAGGAAGATATACTTCACAGCAAAATACATACGCGGTCATGATCCTGTCAATAGAAATTTTGTATAGGCATATACACAAACGTGTCACGAATGTAGGCCTACTTACGTACTTGCCTTGAGCCCAAAATGTGTCGAAATAAAAAAAAAAAAAGGACGTGGAATAAGCCATATACAGAATTTTTACAGTGCAAAATACTTTAAACCTTTTTATGTACAGCAGAATGTATCATCTTCACACATAAGATATTCTTCTATGGAGTACAACTATCTTCAGTGTCCAATTATAAGATCCTGAGTGGGCCCAGGAGTCTATCTGGGCGTTCTAAAGAAGAGAAAATTCCTTTAAAAGCCTACCTAATTGTAACAACCAGTCTCTCAGCATGTAAAATGGTTCGTCCGTAGTTCATTGTCCGCTTTTGGAGTCGACGACTTACTCTACTCGGCAAGAAGTAAGACGTTTCCACTATTAAAAAGCCGTTCTAAATGATTTCGAAGCTGCCAATTAATTTGATGAAATTACCCGCAAATTTTTCGCAATATATTATTTGGTGAACACCACATTTCGTTTTTGTTTACGGAAAACGATATTTGGCATACGAATTGCCTAACAAGGTTGCACGGCGAAATGACTTTGATGACATGTCAAGAACAACTTGGGAGAACAAGAACTATTCGCAGTCCAATGAGATGGTCACTTGTCGCGTTCACGTTTTTGTAGCCGCAGTACAGCTACGCTGCTATTTTGTCGTTCGCTCGGTCCCCTGTCTGCGCGTAGCCTTTTTCATGGAAGTACGTACATTAGTCATCGAGAGGTGCGACGTACGTTCAGAAAATGGACGTCGAACATAAATGCTCAAACCGAAGACTATTAGTTAGCCCTGCTGTCCGTTTAAGTTCGTATCAGTGAAATCTAATACTCCGTTGTCGGAGTGCAATATCCCCTGGATTAGTTTAGGGTTCGGGGAAATTTAAGGAAAATGTTGGATATGGTGATCTGTGTGTTTATGCTAGAAATGGTGATGTGTGTTCGCAGGACTTTGATTTCTAAATTGGTAGTATCCCTGACGAGTACAGATTACTAATTGCAACCCCATAGCATATTTTGTAGGCATATTTTATAGTAGTAAGTTACAAATTTGTGCATAATGTACATATCAGTGCGTTAAGTATCGCAGAAAAGTTTCCGGCAAATAGAAAATGGACCAGAAATTATTGTATGCGTTTCGAGGTTGGATTGCGTTTGTTGCCTTCATGGATATGGGTACAGCTGTCCGATGTTACATAGAAAAACGTTCTTTTCTGGGTGAACATGCATACAAGGAAATTATTGGACTCCAGTACGGTAAATTACTTGTCTTTAAAATCCCAAAAATTGAGAGCATTGCTGATCGAATATGTGCTCACCAAGTAGTCTCAGCTTATCAAAAAGTCGTACAGGACATCCCTATACTTTCCCTAATGTAGATGCTTGTGCACAATTACTAACCATAGGTAAAAAGAGATTTGTTGCCTGATATGTGAATATGTGTGTGTTGGTTGTGGTCTGTATAGGGTTATTGGGGTTGTTGAATGGAACCTATTGCTTTCTTGAGAGGTGTTGTGTAAAATATTAATTGAATGTGTGTATGATAAAATGTTTCTATGATCTCTGATTTGTGTGGACAGTCTGTTCAAAGTCTTATCTGTACCTTAACAGAGAATTCTTGTTCCAGAGGATCCTACATTGCCAAGAATATTAGGAATGTATTCAATTTTGAAAGCTCTTGCCTTAATTCATTGCACCTTATATATACATTATAAACCGTGAGTAAAAGTCTTAATTGCTTCATACAGTGTAAAGATTAAAACTTAGATTTAGTTCTGTATGTAATTAAAAACTCTAGTAATCTAAATATATGTTGCAAAAGGAGCTGTTGACAAAGCAAGGGTTGCTAAGCTAATCTGCATTGCTTTCTCACTTATTGTTTTATTAACTAGAGTAGCTATGTATTTACCCAACCATGTTAGTTTTGAAATGGTTTGATTTTGATATCTTTATTCCATCAGGAATTCATGTAAAATGGGAACTACTAAGAAAATGAGCTGTGTTTTATGTCATGTTGGTAGTAAAATGACCATGTGCAGAAAATATTTATACTAAATAGGGAATGCTGCACTGTCCCAATGATTAATCCAAATTCGTTTGATAAACCGTGGGTTCTGTCATTTTTTTTTAACTGTGTGCCATCTGCCCTTGTTCAAAGTCAGAGCTCGTGGTCTGTGTTGCCTTACTCTGGCTGTTGCCTGGTCCCACACTGAGAAACTCAGAAAAGCTTGTCAAATACTCCATCCAATAGAGGTACAGAATCTGGCATCGTGAGAACACCGAGCCTTTGCCAAAGCCGTGGACATTACATATAACACAGTTTAGCATAAATAGCGCCTATGGTTGTGCAGTTTACAGTACAGTGGTTTGAGATTATTTTATTTTGAATTTGTTCCATCATTTGGTGTTTTAGAAGGAATGAAAGTTAGAGAAAGTAGATTTAATATGTTCCATACACGTGCATTAAATTATAATATATTGTAAACCAACAAATTCACTTTGGTAAAGTGTATTTTATTATGTATTGATAATCGCCAACTTGTTTTGGTTGCACTCATATATGTTCTTTGAAACAACCTGATGATGGTTGCAAGTATGACCGAAATGTGTTAGTGTTTATCATTATGTAGTAAAATACATTTTACCAAATTGCATTCATTGGTTTACTATGTATTATAGTAAGAAATAATAAGAGTAAATAAAACACTATGTTTTGAGGACAGGATTTGTTTCATTCATTAGGCCAAGATACCCAGTTTTATTATTTCACCAACCAAATGTTATGTGTTTGGTTGGTGAAGTAAAGCTGAAGCATTGATCTAAAAACTGCACTGAATGGACAACTTTAAAATAATAAGACATACTCAGTTGGATCCAATAGGCAAAGCTACTCTCAACCTCTGAGCAGAGAATTTTTTTTAAAAATTAATTTACTAATTCTAACACATCAGATGATGGACAAATTCCAAGAAGAAAATAATCTTAAAATGTAATACATCATCATCATCATCAACAACATCATCATCATCTACATCAACATCTTCAAAATCTTATAGAAGTATAAGATAGTGATTGTTTATAATATTTATTGGAACAGTTTGACAAGTGTGGTAGTAAATATAAGCAAAATGGAAGTGTGAATTGCTTGAAAGATTTAATGAACTACATAGTCATTAATTAATCAAATGGCCATTCCTTTAAACATTTTTTGTCACAAGAATCAGTAAGTAATCTACTTTATGGGTAAAATGATCATATAATATGAAGTGTAATGGCACTGAGTACTTGTTTTTAGAAATATGTTTTGAGGTTGTTTGAGTACCACTTTTCATCATAATCTCTTAATGAATACCATACTTGTTTCTGCCCCCGTGTAGGCATACACGTACATACAAATAACATACTTTGCATAGTTGGTCAGGTAATGTATACTTTAGGAGTTTGCAACAAAATGAAATGGTTAACAGAATATATAACAAGACAGGCAATGTACCTTGTACATGTAACATAACATTTAGGCACCTTCTTGCAACCATTGTTGCAGTGGAAAAGCTATAAGTGTTACTTATTCTGATTATGTGTTTGTAGACTTAGTTATCCAGCATGCAAAGTGCTTATGATATATTATGTCGCCTGTGGTGTGTCCAGCTCTACCACATTATCTCATAAATGGCACGCTTTTCGGAAAAAAAAAAGTTTTGGAACATAAAGTATGCGCCTTGATTTTCTCCACAGCTACTGTCTGAAGCATTTCTCATTCTAAGAAGAACTGAGTGAGATATGATCATAAATGTGTTTTGGTCTTCATGTAAACTACCTGTTATGCCTGTCAGATTTTAATGAAGCTTTTATTTTTGCAACAAATTTTCAAAAAACACTAAAATATCAAATTTCATGAAAATTGGTCCGGTTGGAGCTGAGTTGTTCCATGCAGTCAGACAGACGGACATGATGATGCTAATAACTGCTTTTGGCAATTTTGCGAACACACCAAAGAATGTAAAATGCAGGTGTAGTTACTTCCTCTAGAAGCTGTATAATCAGTGTGTCTGACATAAAAGCAACAGTCCATCTCACAAAGTTCCTAAAACCTGCACAATAATGAAAGTGTGACATACACTTTACCATTACCTATACTACTTGGTGGGTATAAGGATATGTATTTTTGCAAAAACTGTTATGTGAACTATTCTTATAATAAAAGCCAATGAGCTGCATTATTTCTCAAGTTTATTTTGATAAAAAAAATTGTACATGTTTGGGACAGATCTACTGTCCCTCATCAGGAGTCTCAACACTGTATATATAGCAGTAGGTATTTGTTATGCTGAAATTTTTTAAAGGGGGGTAAAATTACTAGTGTATATACATGTACGTTGTAGTTAAATTGTAAAACATGTAGGCAAAATTATATGTTATATAAAAGGTTAAAGAGTAAAAATATTCCAGAAAATGCAGTAGGTTCTGCCGATGTAGTAAAATGCTTTGTTTACACACCTAGTTATGTTGACTGTCTGCTAGCGAGGTCAGGATCAACTGGTTTAGTTGTGTGGAAGGTGGGGTATTGATCAGTTGGTCTTGTGGGAAGTGACATATTGAATGTGTTATAGATCAGCTGATGTATGGGATTATGTTTGCCTACGTATTGTATATATGTATAGTTAGATGCTAGCTGTTTTTCTCCCCATATTTTGTTATACCATATTTCCGCATTGGTCTTATACAGTTTTTCTTTGGTGTTCTTATATTGATGTGTTTGTTTTGTTTGTTTGGCATTGATGAATTTGGCATTCAGAGGACCGTTGGCTTTTATTATAAGAATATCATGATGCACAGTCCTCTGAATGTCAGATTTGTTATGTGAACTTAGTATATTTGGGAAGCTTTACAGTAGAACTTGCACAGATTGGTGTGGAAATTAAACACAGATTTATTAACACTGTGATAATTTCATGCATCCTTTTATGGAAGTGTCTGTAGCAAAATTTAATTCAAATAACTCATTTTGGGTGCCAGGATAAGTTGGATAATATTGCTGCACCACCCTTCATTCTTACATGTGCTATCCAGTACCATAATCATCTGGGGTAGTTATGTAAGATGGTCAGGTGTGGAGGCAACAGACATAATTTAAGAGTCAGTTTAGTGAAGAACAAGAATAATAGTTTAGTGAGAATGACAGTGATCAGCAACTGTTAACTGGCTATGGGCTGGAAAACCATGGATTTGGGGTTCAGTACTGTGGGTGGGGGACAAGAGTTTCTCTTCTCTTCTCCACAGCAACCAGACTGACTGTGGGCCCCACCCAGTCTGCTGAGCTCCTTATGGGGGTAAAGTGCCCAGGGTTTGCAGCTGACCATTTACCTCCAACTAATGCCAAGTTTAAAAATGTGTGGAACTACATGTCCTGTCACCCATATGCCTTCATGGTGTGCTGCATAATCACAACAGGGACAAGTTTATACCTTTAAGTTCATTTTTAAATTTTTTCTTTGATTTTTCTGTTAAACGTGTTGACAGTGAGAGTGATGTACAGTTTAGTCATCTTTAACCCCATTATTCATTATTCAAACCATCATCATAACAGGGATTGAAGTTAACATTATGAGTATTTTGTGAAGTCCTTCCGAAGCTTGGGTAAACTTTTGAAACATTAAAGTCAGTACATGGTACCCATATTGAGGCAGAGTTATTAGGCAAAGTGATGTCACTTTTGCAGAAAGCAGGAATCACATTGCATATTACCAGTGTCATATCTAATTGCACGATCGCTGTATTATTTATGTGCAAAAAATGACAGTGCTGATACAACAACCTGTTTGTGTGTAAGTTGGTTGAGGGAGCATGACACTGTAGCCAATGACATAGGCAGCAAAATATGCAAATGAAAGGGATACTAAAAATGTAGTAGTTGTCTTGTAAATGATAAATATTGCTTGTGATTTTCTATAATCTTTAAATATTTTTAGTGGTTATTAAAATGAGGTTATATTATGCAAATTTTGTATGTTTTATGAGGCTTGTTCAGAAAGTAAGTATCGTTTCACTGTAAAAAAAAATCGAGTAAGGTTTCCTATAAAATTTTATTGTTATCAGATTCTACATTCTTCAAACTATTTTTCCACATATTTGCCGCCATTATTGAGGCACTTATTGTAGCGGGGCACAATTGTGTACCCTCCTCATAGAATGCGGCCGCCTGCGATGTTAGCCACTACTGACAGTGTCATAGAGTAGAGTCCTTGAAATCTCAGGAAAGTGCAGGGACAGATCAGAAATTGTGAAACGTCTGTCATCACGCACTCTTTTGTTGACTTTATGCACCAAATTATCATTCACCAAAGATGGACGCCCACTTCGTGCCTCATCATGCACGTTCTCTTGTCCTTCATAGAACATCCGAACCCATTTCCTAACCATGCCATCACTCATCGCATTGTCACCATACACTTGACAGATCTGGTGATGAATCTCACTTGGTAGCACATTCCTAGCATTCAAAAAATGAATTACAGA
>Ga0136643_10010982_pt1 | contig 13409 bp, 9 predicted proteins | sample TergutLab28metaG_FD_96883 | JGI IMG/M metagenome (GOLD analysis project Ga0136643, IMG submission 96883) | Labiotermes labralis P1 segment gut microbial communities from Petit-Saut dam, French Guiana - Lab288 P1 (version 3) (version 3) | ecosystem: Host-associated > Arthropoda: Insects >...
AAAGAAATGGAAAGAAATTATATTCCTCCCATGCCTGGTCTTAAGAGAGGTGAGAACTAAGCATGAGTAAATTTAGCTTATGACTAACATACAGTACATGTAAGAACGCTAAAAGAAAGCCACAACAAAAAATCAATGTGTGTCAACTACACAACAGCAAGGGTACAGAAATTTGCCAAAAATCTAGAAGGCACCTCAAAATTCTAGGCACCAGACTGCTGAAAAGAAGTCAGTGCTACACTGAGGATCCACAAATATCAAACACCAAAGTACACTACTGTGAGGCCACAGCAACTTGGTGCTCTGTACTTGAGCACCCCTGTTTTACCCACAGGGTAAGGCCCCACTCAATAGGAGTGTAGCAATACCTCAGAGCTAGTCTGGATGTGGTGGCCAAGACAAAACCTGTCCCACGGTTGTCCAAACCTTACTCTAATCACTTGACTAACTGGTCTATAGAAAACAAATGACAACATTTCAGTTCTGTGATAGTCTTTTAAATACCAACTGAGCATATTTGGAAAAGGGTGAAGAAAATACAGTTAAAAGTTTGTTGGTAGGTTTCCTAAAACAAAATATATTCAACAGTAAATAATTTATTCAATATGTTAGACCAGAAAAAGTAACTTTCAATCCTGACAGCACAGTTCTGAGCACCACCTAACCACGTTTTCCAAATGTTCCAACAAAAATAAGCATACCCTTTCAGTCAGGGCAAAGAGGTAATTGTTCTCAGAAGTGCTCGCATCTCCATCAATGACACTGAAGACTCTTGTTCCTTTAGTGGTGATCTGGCATATTTCTCTATTCACCACTTTATCAAATTTGGTAACTTTCCCCTCTGGAAAGAAAAAAAAAACACATTATACACACAATGTTTCAATGCCTGGTCAGTGGCTGAACATACACAGTCCTTCCTGAGACAGTAACAGTTTCTCACCTAAGCAGGAAGTTCTCCTGTTTTACAGAACCAGAAGGTTCATTACCATACACACAACAGCCCACTACTGGTTCATATTGTAAGCCACATAAATCCAGCCCACAGCCTCCCACTCCATTTCTTGAAAATTCACTTCATTATTCTCCCATCTACACCTTTGTCTTTCAAGTGTTCTCTTTCCTTCTTAAATAACAGTACAATACAAAACGGTTTCAATGAAATGTGAATTATCATCTTATTAAACTAATCAGTTCGCTCAGACTGTTGGCTCACACAGTGGTGAATATTAACATTATAGTATAGTGGTATGGCCCACTGCGCACACTCTACTAAACTGCACAGCAAGGTTAAGGAACAGAAGCCCTCTAATTCAGGAACACATGACTTCAAATCTTGGCCATAAAATCAGACCATGGTTGCTTCCTATCATTTAAAGCTATGCAGTCTGATATGACAGTCATTAAATAAATGATAAATAAATGTCACACCCCATAAGAACATGACTTTAAATCAATAAACAAATTAACAACAACAATAATAATGTGGTAAGAAAACCAACTGATTCAGTACTACCTAGTATAAATCTTAGTTGACGACAGTGGACCTGTAAGGGTACCAACAGGTGACAGGAATAGAAAAATACAGGAGAAGTCTATACAATGTAACTGCAGTAAAGATGTTGTGTACTTAAATTAATTAATATTACGAAACAGCTTCCACCACCCCCACTAAAAAAATCTAAAAAATTAACTTATGTTATGGAACTACTTTAATGTCTTCGATCAACATGAAAACTTGACTATAACAGAAGTCCGTATTTCCCCACTTATAAACACCCATTATGGATGAGTAAAGTCTGTTAACTATGGGGAAACCAGGTTTGGCCTAGAACAGAATCTTACTTAGAAATATTGCTCCTTCTGGATGAAGTTTATTGCAGTCTGAGACGGTGCAACTACCAAAGATATGAAGTAAAGTAGGTAGTTTCTTCTAGCCAAAAGTCTCTATGCCTGACTTGTTTTCCAGTTTGTGTAATACCATTACACACTTAGCAAATGACTACAGTGACCACTTACTTCCTCTGCAGCGCACCTCCATCATTTCGGGTGTTTCAGTCTGCTCAATGCGAGCGACTTTGTAGCCCTTCTCTATAAGGGCACTGGCAAATCTACCATATGCTATTTCAGGAAAGCCAGAATGTGCATTATCTCCCTACAATGGAAAGAATTACACAAAAAACACAGTAAATACTGCAGGTGTACAGAACTGCAATACTAGTACATTACTATGAACACACACATACATGCTCATTTGTAAGGAACACACTATATTCTAGTACTTCCAATCAGGCATTCTCAAAATCATAAATGCTAAAGAGAAGTGAGAACTTGAGAGACTGGAATGATATTCATATTACAGAATGGAAACACATTCCTCTGATGTGAGTTTCCAAGTTTTCACAGACAGTGTAAATGAAATTACAGTCTTCAGGGACTTACGCAATGCAGTTTAGTGTGTGTTCTAACATTTTGGAGAATACATACTGCTGCCATCTTAAGGGTCAATAAATTTAGTCGAAACAAAATTACAGTACCAGTCCAGTGACAGACTCTTGTAAACAATGTAATGAACGTCCATTCCACAAAAGGCAGAGAATATCCCAAAAACTAGTTGATTATCATCTACTCAAATACTTGGTACTTAAAACATTCAGCAGGTGACAGCATCCATAGTAGAGTAAAACTGTGATTATACGTTCTGCCATTTTAAGTTTTCAGAGATTTTACTCACTTTCACATGGCCCTGGCCAAATGCCCACAAGAACTATGTTTCCCCATTCTTACACCATTTCAGGTGGTCCCCTTAAAATTGTAAAATTGGTCTTTTACTGCATTAAGTCTAACCTCCAAAAAAGAATTAAAAACTTTGCCACAGGATTAGCTGAATGCTAGTACACCACACCCTTCATATTTTGTAGTTTCCAGTATTAAATCCACAAACAAACTTACATTAAAATGAACATTCTACTATATACACTGCTTAAAAATGTACTAACCCTCATGTACTGCAACTGAAGCTCATTCACACTTATCACAGCATCCATATGGAACAGTTCATAGAATTTGCCAACTTTAAAAAAAAGAACACAATCGAAGTGCTGAGCTTTCATCTCCCACCATTGTCTCAATGCCTGGTAAGGAACAAAAACATCATAGTATGAAAAACGTCAGTAGAGAAAGTATAAAAGAAACCATGTTTCATAAACTACCTGCTAAGTCGCCTGTGCAGTAATGTAAAAACAATCCAGTTCATATTATTTTAGTCTACTCTTACTTCTCAACATAAATAATGATCAATCACATTCACCAACAAATGTAAAGAAAAGGATTACAAACTGTATACAAGTTTCAAAAAATTCCTACAGGTTTTGATGCCATCCTCAGGGAGTCACAAACACAAAAGAGTACAAGCATCAACATATCAGTCTTGGAAGCACAATACCAAGTATTACGATATTTAAAATGTTAAAATTATAGATAAGTCCTTAGCCCGACCAGGAAGGAAATAAGCTCAGAAGCATGTCAGGGACGGGCGCAATTTCAACAACATCAAGACATGAGCTGTCACCAAGTTTTTTTTACCGCAAGGCAAGGCGCCGAAGGAAATTCACGCCATTCTGACAGAAACATTAGCGTTTTTCTTCCTGGTTGGGCTAAGGACTTCTCAGCACCCCTGTATAAAATGCAAGTATGTAGTTACAGTGTTACAGAATCAAAGTTTTATTTATTCACCAAGTGATGCACTAGTGAGTTGCCTTAAAAAACAATAGTAAAATGTTCATTAAAATTTACATGAAAACAGCTCCAACATGTTTCAGTGTTATGGTTACACCATCATCAGGGAGCACATTAAGTTGTGCTTACTAAAGTTATAGTTCTTAAAATAGTCCATAAAAATACCCAGTGTGTCGTTAACATGGTGGTGGTGTGGCTGCATCTGATGATGGTGTAACTGTAAGACTGGAACATGTCAGAGCTGTTTTCAAGTAAATTTTAATATTGTTTTTTAAGACAACTCACTAGTGCATCAGTTGGTGAATAAATGAAACTCTGATAACATCAAGATGCACGGTACAAATGTGAAGAAGAAAAAAAAAAGTGTTATAGAAATTATGGTTAGTATAATTTCAGTAGGTTCCAGACCAATGTCCAAAGTCTGTTTACACTATGTGAGTGCATGCATACAAACATGTGGGTCCATCCTGTGCGATCCAAAAAATCTAGTCCCTGCAGCATGTGTCAGTGTGCACCACGCCAGGAGATGCTATATACCGTGAACTCCAATTTATTGAATAATGCAACCCACAAAGTGCTCTAATTTGTGGACCACAAATACATTTATTATTTAACTTCTCATACATGTTTCAGCCCTCTTGGCTTTCACCAGGTACACCATTCTGATATCCAGAAAGGTCCTCAAGGTTTTTACACACCCGTAATTGCAACGGAAAAATAAGTACCATACATCCTATTTCAAGTGAAAAAATAGTACAATTATCTCATGTCATTTTGTGTTTAAAACATGTTTTAAATTAAAATTCATAAACCTTAAACAAATAAATATTATGCCTCTCAAGTGTTTTACATCCCTCTGTGGACAGAGCCGTCTGAAACCTGTACAAGTTAAATAATAAATGAATCTGAGATCCACAAATTTGAGCACTTTATTGGTTCTATTATCCAATAAATTGGAGTACACAGTAAAAATGTATTAAAAAATTACTGCAGTTTGCTCTGAGAACTATATAAAACACACAAAGGCGCTTTTTTCAGCAACACACAGTACTCTGTATGTTAAATCAGGATGTACACATTGTTCTCTTTTTCTGTCTCAAATACATAGGCATGCATGTGCGTACACACACATACACATATTACGTAGTTACCACTGGGCTTTCAACTTTCAACAGTACACATTTCACACAAGTACAAAGTATACTAACCAACACCACGGTCATCAGCTTACACATCGACAAACAAACAACAGAGGAAAGTATTACTTAATCACTTACAGGAGTTAAATTTTTTTTAAATTCTTCTGGCACATACAGTGTCTTGGGGTTGTAATCGGGGTCCGCTTGACTTCTTCTCTGCGCATCACGGATTTTGCTGGGTTGCAGAAAGTCAAGCTTCAAATGAGGCCATGAGTCTGCACTCCCATTTTCAAATGATTTTGTTGCTGTGTTCTGCAATACATTACATTGGAGAATACATTTAAAACATTCAGCTGCCACATAATTACAATAATTTGGTTGTAAGAAAATCAAACAAGTTATGACATTTAGAATTTCCGTGTTTCAGGAAACTTACAAACTGCACACACACAGTGCCGCACTTCTACAACTGTAATGGGCAATTCATGTGTATGTTTCTATCTGCAACTTTTATTCCAAATATTCTTTACTCCAATACTCACCAAGTTATATACATAAATACACACAAGTGCATCTTCATGAAAAGTGCCCATTAACAAACCTAGCACAAAACTAGGGTTATCCAAGGTAATGAGAAAATTTGCATTCACCCCAAATCAAAAAGAAGCTCAACTCCCTCAAAAATTCATCACAATAATTAGTAACACAACATGCACGCTCTGATGATTACTCCACAGTCATATGTATTTACATCGCTGCATAACATGTTCAGACAACAGCCAACGACCGGTGATGATACAAACAAGAGGGTAGCAAAAATCAGTTTTCATGTAAGCAGGAAGAACAACGGTAACATGTGCCACCTGTACAATCACTGCACACCAGGCAGTTAGTTACTTGGTCACCTCTGCTTTAGCACCAGCCCTCTCCACTACTGTTGCCATGTTTTAACCAAAACTGTATTGTGTTCACAACATTTTGTAAAATTCTACAACATAAAATTTATTATATCGTATGTTTTCACACCATGCATATTCTTACAATCAATAAATCAATCAACAAATGCACTCAATAAAATACAAATAAATAAAATTCATGACAAGTTTCAAACTCCTACATGTTTCGGCACTGGCTGCCAACCTCAGGAAGTCTTTTAGAACAAAAGAATACACTTCAACATGCTGATCTAGGTACTGATCACACTCACAATAATAATTTAAATATTAAAATTCTACAATCCATGAAGTTGACAAGCATAAAATCACAATGTTGTGGTATTAAGAACTACATGATAGTGAGCTGCTTCCAGTACACATTCTAACTAGACTAAGTACACAAATGTCTGACTTGATCTATGTGCTCCAAAGGGATCTCATCCAAATGCAGCATGCAAAATGTATAGTGTTGGGCAATGTAGAGTCCTACTGGACTTGTGTTCCTTTGTTCTAAAAGACTCTCTGAGGATAACACCCCAATACCAAAACATGCAGGAGTTTCATATTTATCATGAATTGTACTTTATTGCAGCTATTTTATCAAGTGCATCTGTTGGTTGATATACCGATTATGAACGTCTGTTCAGTAGTCATATGTGGAGGGAGATGCACACAGCAAAGCTAACAAGCACATTTTATGACCTTTTGTTACAACCACACAAAAATGAAAATCAAACATAAACATAAGGTCTTTCTAGAACAGTCAGCAGTTATTCACCTGTCATCAACAGCCTTACATATTTTTGCCCTGAAATGATTTTTGTGACATGAAAACTAGATGATTTTATTTAATATGTTTTCCTTACCTCTTTGGAAGAAAATAAGGCTAATTTAGCTTTTGTTTCATCCTTGATTGTTTGGGAAGGTGAAACAAATGCTTCAAAACCATTCCTTTTCACAGCTAAATTCTGCAAAACAAAAACAAATATAAACTAAATCCAACAATTATGAATCTAAAACACAAACCACAATATCACTGTCTCACATGACCTATCAGAAGACGAAAGAACAGAAAACATCTATAAACTATAATAAAATAATCATACCTTTTTATTGACAGTTGGTATGCTGAAGCAAAGTGAATGATCTACTAGTCACGGGTATATTAATGTAAGCAGAAAATAAAATCACATTTCTTCAAAAGACAAGAATTACAATACTGAGATTTGGCTCATTGAATTTCACTAAAATTTCTTCACGTCCAGTATGTAGTTTCTTCTCACTTACCTCTCCTAATAACAGCAATATGAAAACAGCAAACTGACATTTGCCTCAGAACACAAGATTATGCCTGCTGTGACAAAGGCGCACAAAGTGCCAGGCATATATCTACCTCATGCAAAGAAATGAAGCCAACTCTGCTCTTGTTTGCTTACTGACCTCACTTGATGGCGTTGAATTTGTTGAATTTAAATCCACATTCTTTGCCTTCTTTGATGGTTTATTCCGTGAAGCTCGCTTCCGTTTAGTGTTTGCCTGGAAAAATATCAAATGTTCAAAATTGTTTCTACTTATTTCTATAAAATAACACCACCATAGTTGCTTTTATAATTAAATCTACCTTCTGAGGGGTACCCTCTTCAGATTCTTCAACACTGTCATTTGCCAAGACTTCGTCGGAATCAGTACCAGAACTTGCAGATTCTGAGACCACTTCAAGATCTTCCTTGTCTGGAAGTATCACAAGATCAGTACTTCATGCCAATACCATCAGATCTTTGAAATACAAACTACCATATTCAATTTTACATCACTTACTTGGTTTGTATTCATCCTCTGAATCCTCACTATCTAGTACAAGGATCCGTCTCTTCTTCTGTTGAGGACTCTGATCATCTTGAGCTACATCTTGGTTCTCTTTATCCACATCTTTAAGGAATAAGCACAAAATGAGTATTAAGTTACCAAGTTACTTCATGATGAATTCATTCAGAGGATCTGCCTATAACTGAACAAATTATTTCTCTTTTGACATATGGAACAGAAATTAGTATAAAAACTATGAAAGACATAAAAATGATAAGAAACAAGCAACATAAAAAATAAGAACCATGGTAAAGACATGATTTTACGACAGACATGCTACAATCAGAACTGGTAAATGTGTGGAGAGATTGAGGAACAGGTGGAAATCAAGTGAGACAAAATATACAAAGCAGTAGAATATGGATAGACACATACACAACAGAAGGATACAAGTGGGCACATACACAAGTACATCGATGTACACATACACAAAAGAAGGATATAAGTGAGCACATACACAAGTATATGGACGGACATATACACAACAGAAGGATACAAGTGGGCACATACACAAGTACATCGATGGACACATACACAACAGAAGGATACAAGTGAGCACATACACAAGTATAAGGATGGACACATACACAACAGAAGGATACATGTGGACACATTCACAAGTATATGGACATACATATACACAACAGAAGGATACAAGTGGGCACATTCACAAGTATATGGACAGACATAAACAACAGAAGGATACAAGTGGGCACATACACAAGTACATCGATGGACACATACACAACAGAAGGATACAAGTGAGCACATACACAAGTATGTGGATGGACACATACACAACAGAAGGATACATGTGGACACATTCACAAGTATATGGACAGACATACACACAACAGAAGGATACAAGTGGGCACATTCACAAGTATATGGGTGGGCACATACACAACAGCATATGGGTAAGCACATGCATGACAAAAGGACGCAGGTGGGCACATATACAAGTACATGGGTGAGTACCTACATGGCAGAAGGATATGGGCAGACACACACAAGACAATGGTGGGGTGCATACACAACAAAAGCATCGAATGGAAATAGCATTATCTGAAGACCTAAAGGAAATATTAATAGTGGATGACATTGAAATTATTCCTTCCATTGTCCCAAATTTGACTGCTGGAGCAATGCTCAATGAATATTGTTAATAATTCAACTTCAAATACATGATAAAGCAATCCCTTTATAGGTCTGGACAGACCCTTAGGGTTCCAGGAGGTTGAGGCCCAAAGAATTTCTAGACAACTGGCACATGAAGTGGCAAGGTTGTCAGCCACACGCACCAGCTGCCTTTACCCCCAGATACCCCTGGTACTCACCTGTTGGTGGTTGAGTCTACCAAAGGGCCATAGTGTGGCCGGAAGGATTAAATCAATGAAAAATCCCAATGACCCCATTAGGAATAACTTAAAATATATACAATTATAAAACAAACAGAGGGTAGATTTAAACCTTCAGTTTCTTCTCCATCTTCACATTCCACGTCACTCTCTGAATCATCTGGGAAATTAACAATGAGTTTACTGCGCTCTGACTTGGAAAGCTTAAAAGCAGAATCAGCCTGTTTGCAGGCAGCTTGCCATTTGTCTCTGTCTTTGGTTGGAGCTAGCTTCTTCACTCCATCCACATATCTCTCCACATACCTACAGAATGAAGCAGTCACTCATTACAGCTGTACAGTACATGCCTGTATGGCAGCTTTATCACACAGATGATAAAAAGGACACCAAATAGTTCTTATTCCAAGGTAAAACAAATATTCTCGTCTATAACTTTTCACAGCCTCTGTCTTAACGTGTAACTTCAGCTTTCACAGTTTGGTCACGCAACGTGTTCAGGCAGTTCCACTGTTTCAGCATATATCTCTGCACAGAAAAATTTAGAAGAAACACACTGGCACCAACATAGGAGCTGAAAATGTAATGTACTATGTCCAGCCAGATAACAAGACACTGTGGCTATTGTAGCAGAGCCAAGGGATCCAAATATAATACCATTCAATATAAAGGTTACACCTCATACTAATCACAAACCTTTGAGATTAACTAAGATTTGAGCACAATTTCTGACTTAATCATTAATACTACCACATATACTATATGTAAGCCAGTCCCAGTGGCGGCGCGGTCTAAGGCATAGGTCTGCGGCTGCTCGTCAGCTGAGATTGCAGGTTCGAATCCCACCGGGGGCACGGATGTTTGTCTGTTGTGGGTGTTGTGTGCTGTCAGGTAGAGGTGTCTGCAGTGAGCTAATCACTTGTCCAGAGCAGTCCTAATGACTGTGGTGCATCGTTGTGTGATCTGGAAACCTCGTGAATAAGGAGGACCCAGCCCACTGGGGGCTGTTGCACCAGAAAAAAAAAATACTATATGTAAAGGATATCTGTACTTACTTCCTGTGAATCCATGCTCTAGTAGGTGGATCATCAAAAAACTGAACATGAATGTCTTTCCCTTTAACATGATATTTTGATTTGGGATGACTACAGACCATACTTGGCCACCATGGATATCCATCTAACTTTGACCAAACAATATCACAGACACCAAAATCTGAAAAAAAGGAAGACAGACACCATCAAGTTTGACCGGTATGACAACCAGATATATTAGGTCAGTCACAACATTCTGTGTTAAGCCTAGTCCAGCAACTGAAACCTATATGTTCGTCAAGTTAGAATAACTTGAAAATTAGTCTTTTTGAATGTGATGCCATGAAGCCTGGTAAACATAAGAATACATTTAAGAAAACCTGGTATCTTCACCCTGATGATGGGGGGAGAAAACTACTGCAGAAAAGTGTGTGCACCATAAGGGGATGGTGACTGAGCTACCACATGCAGCGGAAAAAGCAAATACAACCTCTTCGCACCACTCCAATGTCTGCCCCCTGCACACACCACACATCACATTGCTACCCACTGAAGCCACAGAAGTCTATAAAGTTTTCATTGTTATGATACTAATACACAGTACGGACATACAATCATCCCTACACAAAAGGTAAATGGCAAAGCAGTCCCAGTAAATGCCATGAAGGCATTCAGGGGGAGTGGAGGCACAGCTCTACTCATTCTTGACCTGGGCACTGTACAGAGATGAGTGGTCAGCCTCATGCCCCAGACCTTCAGCAAAAGCACCCTGGGTACCCCATGCATAGGAGGCTGGGTGGGTCCCAGTTCTCACCTGAACATTTTGGAGAAGAGAAACCTCTCGTCCCTTCTACAATTCAAAACCCAGATCATCCTGCCCTTGATCTAGCCACTATACTGACATGCCAACCTGCCTCATTACATCCATATATCATTTAGCACATTAACCACAAACTGTACACAACATGGAACCAATACTGTATGTGCAATGGTAACTTCAGTACACACACAAACCCACAGCCTGAGCCCTTAATTATTTCCTTGCCCCATGAGTTTCTCACTGATGTCATGGTATAGTGCCTCTACAGACTGGACAATTTGTGGTTCAAACCCCAGTGGGTACAATATTTTCCACACCTGTCCAGACCAACTCTGAGGTCCACCCAGCCTGCTGTACATTTGTACTTGGGTTCTTTCTTGGGGGTAAAGCAGCTGGGGAATGGAGTTGACCACCCACCCCCCACCTAGTTCTGAGGTTAAATAAAGGGAACAGCTTTACCTCTACCTCTTCAAATCACAAACTCTAACATATTTATGGCATTCAAGAAACAGGTGCAAATTGGTTCAGATCCTATCTAACAAACAGTAAACAGATTAAGTACAATCATCTAATTATCAGACTTTCTTCTCAGACTGGAGAACAATAAAACATGGAGTACCCCAAGAGTAAATTCTTGGAACCTTACTGTTTATTAGGTGCATTAATGACTTTCCTCCAAGAACCAATACCTTACCAGAACCATTAATGATCACTGATAACACACTAGAGTCATAATTTAGTCAAAATGTTGATGACTTCCCAACACAGTTGTTGCTTATGAGTAAAAGGATATACTGCCAACCGAAAGTAAAGGTCACCCCATGACACGACATTGCAGATACAGAGCGAAGGCTGAGGTATAGCTCTAACCCATTTGCCACCTTGGTGCTTGCTGGGTGGGTGATAGGGAGGTCAGCACCATGCCCTAACTGCTTTACCCCTAGGACAAAAGCAGTACCCACTATACAAAACGCTGGGTATACCTTGGGACCAACCTAGACACACACAGAAAATCTCAACTCCACCAGCATTCAGTCTCCAGACTGTGCAGCTCGTAACTAGTCACTATACTGACTGCATTATCTTGGCCATTATACTTCCAGTAAGTTGGGCCTAAATCTAAATAAACCAAACATAATAAAATTTACAGTGCATAATTCTCTGCAATATGCATTAGTATTAGCTATAATAAAAAATATATAGATGAATTTGTAAATACAGAATTCCTTGGTTAATAAATTGATAACCACTTGAACTAGAAAAACAATGTTGATGAATTAATTCTAAAATGATTTGGAACACGTTGTGTAGTTTAGCCCACATTTCACACCAGCAACACTGATATTCTGAAAACAATTTATTTTGCCCATTTTCATTCTATAATAAAATATCGAATAACGCTGTGGGGTTTGTCTTACAGCAAAAAGGCACTCACTCTGTAAAAGAAAGCTCAGAATTATGGTAAATGCAAAACCTAGAAATTCATGTAGACTTTTGGCTTGTGTAAGAGGTTATTAAAGATTTTTATCTTTCACACAAATACATATTTTTACTAATGAGCTTCATCACACACATGTACTTTCAAACAAATGCAGATGTACACAGTATTAAAACGTGGAACATATACCATCTCCAAAGACCAACTGTCGACCTCTCAAGCTATAATACAAGTATGAACTTCACTGGCAACAAAATATACAACAGTTTACCATAAAAACTCTGACGATTGAAAAAGTGTGATGATTGAAAAGGCTCAATTTAAATCAGTATTAAAAATATAATTACACAAACACTTCCTTTTTTAATGCCTGATAATGACTCATGGTCAAATTAGCAACTATATACATCATATTTTGTGTACCATTTGAATATTATGTGCAAAGTATTTATAATACTTTGCATTCCATATTTTGTACTTTTCTGTATTTGTGTGTTCCACATCCTACCATCACTCTAAATTCTGGATCTACAGAACGCATAACATATATATTTGCATGTATCAATATCTACATTAGTGAAATGCAAATATTTTCATGGTAAAATGAATACATCCCCATCCTGTGTTAAAGAGCACCTACACTAATCTGACATGATACAAACATGTCATGTACAACTAATATATTAATTTACAACTTCCACCTGTCTCTGGTCACCCTACAATGCTCTTGAAGGGACAATCAACAAATTTTCAACTTCCAAATTCACAGGGAAGCATCTTCATTGAGGTTGAAGACTTAGTGGAAACAGGTGGATGACCAGTGCTCTCATTATGCCTAAGATTAGGTTAGATCCTGCTGCTATTGACGAAAAATTTATGTCTGAACAGGTAGCATATCTGACGGTGGATGTAAGTCGAGTGCTGAGGATGGCTGTACTGTTACACATTTAACCACTCTTTCAACGGCACCCCCCCCCCCCCCCCTACCGGTTAGCTTTTCCATCAAAATTTTTTTTTATAAAAAAAAATGAAATGGAAAAGTAAAGCACAAAAAAGATAAAAAAAAAAAAACAATGTAGCAGAAGAA
>Ga0136643_10010983_pt1 | contig 13409 bp, 7 predicted proteins | sample TergutLab28metaG_FD_96883 | JGI IMG/M metagenome (GOLD analysis project Ga0136643, IMG submission 96883) | Labiotermes labralis P1 segment gut microbial communities from Petit-Saut dam, French Guiana - Lab288 P1 (version 3) (version 3) | ecosystem: Host-associated > Arthropoda: Insects >...
GTTCTGCTGTGTGTATTTCTGCCTGCCCAACATCCTTAACCCCATGCACGTTGAATAGCTGGGAGAAAAAATTCCTCCACCTAGCCACAATACTGTGGGAGTCTGCCACCAAGTCACCTTTCACATCCTTCACTATATTACACCTAGGCTGGTACCCCTTCTTAAAGTCATTGATGTCCCTATAAAAGTCCCTAATGTTTTGGATCTTACTGTTAGTTTCAAGTTCCTCAATATTAGCTCTCAGATATGCCTTCTTATTGTTCCTGAAATGTCTGCTAACTTCGCGTCTTACATTGTTCAGAATATCCACATTGCTTTGGCTTGGATCCTGTATCCACTGCATTTTAGCCTGGTTCCTTTGATCCAAAAAACCCAAATATTCTTCATCAAACCAGAGTTTATTCTGCTTCAATTCGTGCAGACCCAGACTCTCTTTCGCCGAGGTTTGGATATTCTCTTTAATGTTCTCCCAAGTTCTATTTATGTCCTCGTCATCTTTCAAGTTCTCCAAACAAGTATGATTCGGCCGAACGCCTTTCCGCTCGCAGGTTCTCACACGGCGTCACCATTCGTTGTGGTTTGGCAGCCATCAGAAAGTAACAAGTTTACACATCGGTGTGCACAACCTGTAACCCGTCACGATTTTGTCCTACAACTGACTTTAGTCGGTTTGCAAGATAACTTTTCGTGTTGTTCATACTAGCTGGCTATTCAACGGGGACAGGCTCTCTTTCGCAGAGGGTAAAGCCGCCGAGGCCTGAACCTGACAGTTCGCCTCCATTGAGGGCTTCGGTTAAGAATAATTGGAAGTGTACTTCCTCTCCCTCACACGCCTTTATGACTTGGGCAGAAATTTTACTGTTACTGTTACTGGATACCAATTGTTGTCGTGCGATGTGACGGCAAGTTGTTCTTTACAGACTTCCTTTGGAATTTAAATTGAGCATGAGTATCTAGAAGGAACCTAGCGAAACATATCACCTCTAGAGATCATATTTCGAGTCTCATAAAGGCAGTGTCTTGGCTTGTGATACCGTTTGCTTGATTGCGGTTTTGTTGGGGAGTCTTCTTAAAAATGAAGCAGTACAAATTGGCATCTGAAATTGATGAGTTAAAACTGAAACGTTTGTTGAGTTAAACAAAGGGTTTCAATAATTTAGTATTTTATATTATTTTATAATTTATTTTAAACTATTTTAAATCCATATATTTTAATTTCACCATCAACAGACTGTTCCCCTATTTTAGGAGAGTACGAACATGGGATTTACGAAGTGGCTGTTTGTCATGATTCCTCATACGAAGTATGATTTTTGTAAGTTAATAAGTTGCAGAATCTTTTGTCGTCCAGGTTGCTATCCAAAAATACAAAGATTAAGACATACAGAATTATAATTTTGCCTATTGTTTTTGTATGGGTGTGGAACGTGATCGCCGACATTAAGGGAGGAACGTAGGCTGAGGGTGTTTGAGAATAGGGTACTGAGGAGAATATTTGGGCCGAAGAGAGACGAGGGGACAGGGGAATGGAGAAACCTACATAATGAGGAGCTTAATGACCTGTACTCTTCACCCAATATTTTTGGGCGATTAAATCGAGAAGAATGTGATGGGCGGGGGATGTAGCACGTATGGCGAGAGTAGAGGTGTTTACAGGGTTTTGGTGGGAAAACCTGAGGGAAAGAGACCACTTGGAAGATCCAGGCATAGACGGGAGAATAATATTAAGATGGATCTTCAGGAAGTGGGATGTTAAGTTATTGACTGGATCGAGCTGGCCCAGGATAGGGACAGGTGGTGGGCACTTGTGAATGCGGTAATGAACATTCGGGTTCAATAAAATGAGGGAATTTCTGGACTAGCTGAGAACTGGTTAGCTTCTCAAGAAGAACTCTGCCCCATGGAGTAAATAAATAAGTAATAATATTGTCTTAACTGCATTACGGAGTTTATTTTTTGCGAAATTTTGTTAGTGGATCGAAGTTTGGATAATTCCGTTGTGTGCGTGCTTTAAAGTTGGGGTCTGTTTTACAAAATGGCATGCGGCGAAAAACATTTTATTGTTCCCATCCATTGCCGTCAGATAAAGGGGTCCAGTATCAAACAGTGGCCGAAACTTCTCCTTCGAATCCCGGTGAGGCCGTGAATGTCCGTAACGGCTCCTACTCCGAGCTTAGCTCCGGGCAGAGGAGTTCTAATTGTCTCTAATTGTGTGGGAAACCTCAACAACGAGACGGCCTGGGCCCAATTTGGCCTCTTGCTCCACAAAAAAATATTTCGAAGACCTGATTGCTTCCCATGCGGTCACCAGCAATTTGCAAGTATAATCTATTTGTTGCAACTGCGTACTTCCACACGACTGTAATGAACTGCGAATTTCCTGAGGTGTTTTTGATAATATTACACGTTCAGAGCTGATTATGTTTGAGGTAAGAGGTGAAGGTTTGGATCGAATAAATAATATAATTTAACCACTAGGCCTGGAATTATTATTATTATTATCATCATCATCATCATATAGCCTCGTGCTATTCAGTACAGTGAGACTGCATATCTATAGGACGCACTTAACGAAAGTCATAGACTCGTACCATGGCTCAGGCGGTTACTTGCCGGCCTCTCACTGCGGAAGACCATGCTCTGTCACATGTCGGGCATTTGGTGTATAAATCGGCACTGTGGCAGGTTTTGCCACAAATAGTTCTGTCAACATCTTTCCAACCTTCTCCACGTTCATATTTTATTCATCTACCATCGAATAAAACACTATAACATCTAAAATCGTAATCCGGTCATAGATACTTGAATAGAATTTTTATGGCGTCCACAGATTTACATTAAATAGCACTTCCACACTTACAAACAATCCAGTGTGTATTTCATGTTCTTTAGTACCGTAATATATGTTGCCTTATTGTCGTAATCCAAGTGACAATAAGTTTTTATCGCCTTACATGAAGTCAGCAAAAAGTAAATAGTTGTCAGCCGTGAGATTTGATTGCTCATGGTGTGAAAGTACCGTCACCTGGAACAGAACACCTCGTAGTCCGGTACATAAGTACCTACGTAATGGAGACTGCTGCGCTGAAGGCAGAGGCAGGGCGTGCGTGCGTGCGTGAATATCAGTAACAGACGACGACAAACATCTTCAACTAGTACAGAAGTTTTTTAAAAAATGTAATGAAGAAATCGTTATGGAAACTGCATAATTATTACAAATTACAATTAAAGTTACAGGAAAGAAATACGACACAATAATAATAATGACCAGTACATTTAGGCGCCTTCTTGTAATCCCGTTAATTTGGGTTTCATCAAATTACTAAAACGTAAGCACCTGCAGTCTAGCACATATTTGGGTTATTCCATTGTGTAAGAGATGAGAAATCAACAAGAGTGTACTTTAGTCAAAGAAAAATGTTTATGAAAAGAGAAGACTACATGTTTCGGCTCTCTGACAAGCCCTCTTCAGTCCCAACGTTAGAATAGAAATATGGTACCTGTGCAGAACACTCCACATTGCCTTCTCTCTGCTCGATTCAAATGGCAAAGTTGGCAACTAATACCCCATTGCCGTAACCTTTCAACAAATGACGTATACAAATTTTATGTAACATAAAGTAATTCAAAAAAGAAAAGATTTACACGTTTTCGCTCTCTTTTAACAGAGAAAGGAAGTTACTTTCTCCGTTTCAGTGGCACAGCTTCACTATATTGATAATAGCGGAGAATCTTCCTCTAAATAGGACCACACCAGCGTCTTAACGAATTATATTCTTGTCACCTCTCATTTTAAGATTTCATACGGCTTCTTTGATAGGCTTGATAGTACGGTTTTAGTGATAATCCCTATATGTTGGCAGTACCGCATGGCACAGCACAGGCACGAAGGCAGTAATAACCCACAAAGCAAGGCTAACCCTTCTACTTACAGTTAGCAATGTTGTTGAGGCAACACTTAGAGATGCTTATTGGCTGTACTGACTTGGTATGAAACGGGGGAATTAATTGGAAGAGGTGGTGGGTGAAATGTTGCGAGATAAGCTACAACTGGATTCTTGATGCCATTGACGATGGTGGGGATAAGGTGACCCTACGAAAGGGGAATTTGTTCTATCCTACAGTTGTTTTTGACATATACAGAGGCTCCGGAACAGCAATCGCCGGGACTTGACTGTCCCACTCTCTCTTTATCTGGCCGGAAGACAGAACTACATCCCTTTTCGAGGGGAATGGACCATTCCATGCCGTTCTTTTTTTTTTATGCCGAGTACGTATTCACACATACAACACTTTTCCCCCATTGCTTGTCTCTATCCTCTTTTTGTAGGGTGGTCCAAAAATTTTATGTAGGTTAAATACCTTCAGATTATATAAATTTATTTTCTCACGATTGTCGATAAATGCTTCTGATGGCCAGATGATAGCAGCGTGGCTTACTTTGCAGTATGGGGCCAAACGTGTTTCAGCATTACCTTCAGTATTCGTGACATAGTTCAGAGTATATTAAATATATGGAAAGCTTGCTGCTCTCAAATAACTCGAATTCTTTACCACGCTATAAGGAACACCAAAATACCTTAGAACAAAATAATTGTATCAGAAAGAAGTAACAGAAAACCGAAAAAATAGTTGCAGCCTGACTATTTTCGTAATTTGTAAGCCTACTTTTCTACTGAAGTATTTTGGGAGATAAAAGCAAGGAAGTTAAGATAGGCAACGAAGTAACAATTACGAGAAATCAGAAGCGCATATTCTTTCGCATTGTCAGTCGGAAGCCGATAAGTGAAGACATAACTTGTCTTAGACACTGGAAGAAATACTAATATTAAGGATTACGTTATTAGAAAAGTATTCACTTACAGTTTATCTTAGTAATTAACCAACTTGATGCTCAAAATTTCTTTTACAATAAGTTTGTTTCATGCCTCTACATGTTTCGAGCACCATGTGCTCATCATCAGGAGGTCAAAATTGTATTGTACAGTCTCTGGTATCATCACACCTATAGGTGTGATGATACCAGAGACTGTATAATACAATTTTGACCTCCTGATGATGAGCACATGGTGCTCGAAACATGTAGAGGCATGAAACAAACTTATTGTAAAAGAAATTTTATGCATCAAGTTGGTTAATTACTAAGATAAATATACCGAGCTGCACGGTCAGCAAAACATCAAAATTTATTCACTTACAGTTTATTTTAGAAATGTAACGGATGGAAGGACGCGTACTTTGTCTGCAGTGTTTGATCTGTTTAAGTAATGAGATAGGCTTAGGACGAACAAGCCGATTACTCTGAAAAGGAACAGAAAATTATGAGCTTTATCCCTGGGTTTAGGACACTGTTTACAAGACAGTCGGATATATAGAGTGTAAAAGTGTGCTGCGAGGTTTCATGCTTAAAAGGCGACTGCTTAATTGGGTTACCCGATTTCGGGAATGTTCCGGCGTGTGACGTGATGGGCAACATGCAGCTCTTAACTTCAGAGTCTCTTAAATGGATATCCAGAAACGTTTGGTAAATTTATACCAGACTACACGACGTCACATCCCAGAACACAGTATCTTTTAATCTTTTGACGCCTATTGTCAACTATAGTGGTCGTACCGCACCGCTAACCTCTAAAGTTGCATTTTATATATTTATTCAACAAATATAGTTACTGAATATTTTAAACATAGTATATACTCTCCGTTTTTTTCTCTTCAAAATGCAGTTTGTTTCATAATTCTAACATATTTGGTTCCTGTATTATTCACATTTTATATACAGGTGTGCTGAAATTAAAAAAATATTTCCCGCGCCAAAAGGTTAATGTTGTATGTTACGTACAGTCAAACCCCGATATAGCGCCACCCTCATTTAGGACCAATGAAAGTCTATAAACAGAAATTCCCTGTTATACAGTATTTCACATTCACCGCGACCCCAGACATACCGCTTCAAACTGCGGTAGACAAACAGTGGCGCTGTATAGGGGGTTGACTGTATTTCTTACCCAGTAGGAGTCGCACTTGAAAGAATAAGAAAAGAGAACCGAAAAGCACTGAACTACTTGACCTAGCAAATGGTGTTCTGGCTTGTGAAAATTACAATTCCTGAAAACATTAATATATTACTCTTAGACATATTAGGAAGTGTCGTTACAGATCATGTCAGATAATTGAACCAGTTATGAAATTTTACGAGGAATATGCCCACGCATAATTATAAACCTCTGATTAACGCCTTCGTAAAGGGACTCGCGCTTTGGGGACAGGGTGTAGCTTGATGCTGATGTTGCAGCCGCAGAGATCGTTGTGTCGGCAGACGAGCTGGCTGCAGAAGACAGGCTTATAGCCGCCCGAGTGCAACTGATGGGGCAGACAGCCCGAATTACCACATTATACTTGCTGAATGGCACTTCTTGCCTCTCGTTCCTAGCTGGCTCACACACCTTGCATGCAGCTACATAAGTAGGCCGCAGAGGATCGGACATTCTGCGTACTTTTGCTTGATGACGAAGACAGATTAAATAGAAGTTAGAATGACTGTTACAAATTTATGTGGCTTGGCGAAAGTTCAACTACAGTTTTATAAATTTTGGAGAAGTTTTTTGACAAGGAACTCTTTCCTTTATTCTTTTCTCAATTTTTTCCCCCCGTGTATGTAACATGTAGTTTCAGTGACGAAGCTTTACAGATTTGTAACAATAGTGTCGAATTTAAAGCACTTTGGAGGGTGGGGGGGGGGAGATAAAATCCTCCATGTTTTTTTTTTTTAATTTAAAGACTGTTAACAATTTCGTTCAGTGCTGAAAACGTAAGGTATATATTTATTTACCATGATTACACGTTTTGTATAAGATGATACTTGTGATTGAAATGTAAGGTGTTAACAGGTGTCTAAACTCCTTGACTTGCTAAACTAAATTATGATTATATTTGATTACGAGGTCGACGTAGTTACGTTTTTAATAACAGCAAATACTTCCCATATATATATATATTGTAATCCAGTGTTACTCTTTTATTTAGACTATACAAATAAGCGGAAACATCTAGTGATATAAGTCGGTTGGGAAACAACTAGGAATGATCTTTCTTCCAAATACACAACTGGCACACCGATTGAACTACCATGAAGTTTGTGTAATTTTTTACATAGTGACGTAGCCTTACATACATTTTGTTATGAAAGTGAAGATGTAAATGAGAATAAATATAGATTTCAACATATGTGTTGCAATGAAAGGAAAATTAGAAAATAAATAAATTTTAAATTCTAAAGGACCTTGGAAGTCCAATATATGGGCGTGAAACGTGGGTGGTTAAACATCAATATAGATGTACCGGTAACAAAGGTTTAAATCTGCGGAAATAAGAAAGGCGCGGGGCAAACAAGAATGTGTAGGATCAGATGTAATAACATGTGAAGAAAATTATAAATATATTCACCCACAAGAAGGTCATGGAACGTCTGTAAAGAACGGATGATAGGAGAACACCTTACCTGTTTTCCGTTATACACGAAGAAGTAGAATAATTTCGAGAGCCTTAAAATTTATGCCTACGACCCTGCAGGTGGTTCGACCCACAGTACAGTAGCTATCAGTGATCAAGAATTGTGTCTTCCATACTTTACCCCATAGAAGTAAGCCTGAAATACAAACTCATGAAAGACGTGTGTCAGTGTCAAAATGGGCTACAAATTAGTCTTGTCTCCCCTTAACCGTGTGACCACGAACGCTGCTACCTTGCAGCCAGTGACGTAGGTTATAGGCTACCAAAATAATTTCCCCTGTCCATTTAGACGGTGTCACTTCGGTTAGGTATCATTTAAGCATAAACAGCAGTGATCCGGTAGAGGGCATGCTACTCTAGTTAGTGGCGTGGGTTGTAGTTAAAAAAGCCTACCATTGCTGCTGACAGCCCGTTTCCTGTCATAGAGATAATGTCAGGGAATGATGGCAGACGTAAGCTGCACGAAGTGAGCGTTGTGTTGTCAGTTGAAATACAGAAGAATGGAAATATGAAGTGTTGTTGTGTTTGGAGCGTGTGTACGTGTTAACTTCGAGACCAACTTAACAGTAAGGTATGTCTGTATTTTGCTAACAGTCTGTGAAATGACTAAACTAAGCAGGCCTAATTTGTATGTTTACGTCCCGTTACCAGAACGCAAAACAATAATATAAGGCTAGATATAAATTCTTTGAAAATGATGCAAATTTTGAATATATTGGAAGTCGAGTAAGAAGTCAAAATTCCGGAGAACCGTAAAGTGTATTAAATTCTTAGTGCTTGACTTCCTTCTGTGTAATCTCTTCTCGCCTCGTCTTCTACATAAAAACTTAAGAAGTAATACACAAAAATATAATATTGCTTCTTGTATTATATGGGTTTAAAACTTGGTAACATGCTTTGAAATTCTTAGACTGAGGATGTTTGGGTGCAGAGTGCTGTGAAGGATACTTGGATGTAAGAGAGAGGAAATACCAGGGAATTTGAAAGAATTGTGTAGATTTAGGCCTGATAAAGATCTTTATTTACTTTACGTACCAGTGAATTTTTCATTGACATAAAATCCCTCCTATCGCACTATGGCCCTAGGGTCCACTCAGCCTCTAACAGAAATGAGTAACAGGAGTATTTCCTGGGGGTAAAGGCGGCCGGTGCGTACGGCTGACAACCTACCACCATCCTGTGCCTTTGTCACGAAATCTGGGAACCTTAACTTCCTGGAACCCTCTGGGCCCCTCCGGGCCTGTAATGGGACTGCTTTAACTTTACCAATGAGTGATTAAATGAAGGATGAGACAGGCATGATATGTACTGTGCATTGGACATATGAGTGTTTGTGTATGAAACACTGAAGGTAAAAGTTTATTTGAGGGGCCTAATAATAAGTGGAAGAATGACATTAAAATTTATTTTAAAAGGAATAATTGTTTAGAAAGCCAGCACTTTTGTACAATGTAAAGGAAGACGTGGAGGCCAAGGGAGTTGCGTGTTTAGTTTTTTGTTAAAAGACAATAATTGTTTAACAATTGCAGTAGACGAGTTGAATTGTTGTGTAAGATAGATCAAAAAACCTTTTACACAACCTAAACCACCCACTTGTTGAATTGTTGCTCTCCCCCCCCCCCCCCCCCCCCCCCCCCCCCCCCCCCCCCCATACACTTTTCGGACACACCCAACGGGGGGGTGGGTAACCAAAAAACAGGCATAAATATATGTGTGTTGTTGGGTAAAAAAAAAAAAAAACCCTTACCACAACACCACCCCCCCCCACGTTGAAATTTTTCTTTCCCCCCCCCCCCCCCCCGCTTTGTATGGCTCCATGAAAATGGTTCTTGGGAACCGAAACGTGGGGAGTTACGGTATGAAATAGCGGCTATGTTGCGTTGGTTGGTTAAAAAATACATGGAATGTGCAGCATTAATAGTTTCTAACTGGAGTTTCTTCGCTAGTCTCATTGCTGCACGCCGTCACAAAACTTTGCCACTCTATTCTGAATGCCCTAAAGAATGGTGTTAAAGAGTTTTTCGTGTCTCTTTTGTATGTCTACATCGAGTCAGTTCCTATATTCCATCATGTCTGCCATTCGTAATATTGTACGTAGTATCTATCATTACTTGCCAAATACCAAGGGAATTTTCTCGCTGCGGTGGACGAAAGACAGACAACGTACTGTATGTATAACGTCATACACAGAAGCGCGTTCGTGTAAATATTCTTGCTGCGAAAAATTAATAAGTATTAAACATTTTCGAGTTCTTATCTCTATTCTTATCTGTTCTTACCGTACTCGTTATTGTTGTCAGATTGTCATCAAACTTGATTTTTTCGACAGATTTTCGAAAAATCCCCAAATTGAAAAAGGAACGAAAATCCGTCCAGTAGAAGGCGAGGTTTTCCGTACGGACACAGACACAAGACGAAATGAATGGCATTTGAAGCAATAGAGTGGGATTGTAGAGTGGATTGATTGGGTGCGGGATATGGGTCTTGGGTTAGTATATTGGGTGCGGGACATGGGTCTTGGGTTAGTATATGCCTCACGTCACTTTGTCACAATACTGAAATCATTTGTCTTCTTTTCCGTAAAATTATTACATGTACAGTAATATTGGAAGGCATGAAGTTCCACAACAGCCTCGTTTTGCTGGTACTATTCATCAGATACGTTCAGATTTCAGTAACGTATAGTACTGTGGAATGCATATGGCCGGCCCAATATATCTGCCTCTGTTCCGTCTGCCGCTTACTATGTACAGCCGAAAGAGAACACGAATATCGAGAAGCTGTACCAATCAATGTCTATATGCAAGCCTGTGTAAGGCTCTCCTGTTATGGTCCCATATACCCAAAGACACTTTTACGAAGTTTTCAAAGCCCGGACACGATGGAAAATTGAATTGATGTTGTAACGGTATCCATATCATGCTTACCAACCACACGCCCCTTTCTACCATCACATTCATTGTCTTAGTGTCTACACGCCTTCGGTTATTCCTTCCTTACGCTCTCCCTTAACCACCCAATACTCGTACTGTAGTTCAGATATGGGCAATTGTGGTTACTGAAATTGTTCTCAGCACAGCCCCTCCCTTTTGGATATGGCTGTATAAAACTGTATTGGTTTAGGGAATATCTAAAAGTAGAACGCTACTGTTCCGTGAGGTGTAAAAAATGAACGGTCTGGAAATTGCAATTGCTGGCGAAGAATAACAAAAACATGCCTCTCTTTCTAACCTGGTTTAATATCTTGTAAAGAAATGCACGTGCTTATTTTATATATTACTTGTAGATTGTGGAATTTTTATGGTTTTCAGGAAAAAGTGTTAATTCGTTGTATGCATTCACTGAGTGGAAAAATTCGCAACTAAATCTGTCCATATTCAGTACTCCGCCGAAGCCCAAGAAGGAGATGCTCGTGCTACAGGAAGTTAGTTGCATGTCATATAAATACTTCTATTCAATATCTGATGTATAAGCGAGATTTTATATTTTCGCAGGAGTGTGGCTAAAACAACCGTTCTTCGGCGATATGATACAGCATCACTATGCATCTTGTTTCCGACATTTTGAGACAACATACTGGCCTCATATTCACGATACTACTACTACGTTATCTCGAATGTTCGGGAACCATTTACCCAGTGAGGCGGCGTCGTGTCCCAGAAGGCGGGATGCCTCATACTGTCCACAGACTATTCAATATATTGCACAATCAAACTTCATTTGATTGTGCAATATATTGTATTTGATTGACACAATATATTGTGCAACCCTTCAGTTTTACCCATAGACGGTCAATATAATAGTTTGACACAATACTGTACTTATTATCCACACCAACAAAAGCGCAACATATATATTAACAATACTTTGTATATTGTTGTTATTGTTAATATTATGTGCTGTGCATTTGTTGGTCTGGATAATAAACTGTAAAAATTCTGGGTTTGTTTGTTTGCTATTTGTTAGGCAGCCCCCAGTGGGCCAGGGCCTTCTCATTAACGAGGTTTCTAGATCACACACAACGAGGCACCACAGTCGGTAGGACACTCTCTGGACGAGTGATCAGCCCGACGCAGAGACCTCTACCTGACAACACACAACACTCACAACAGACAGACATCTAGGCCCCCAGTATTCGAACCCACAATCTCAACAGTCGAGCGGCCGCACACCTACGCCTTAGACCGCGCGGTCACTGGGACCGAAAGATGCACGGTACATACATTAAAATGAAAACAGTGTACTGTATTTATTGACACAATATATTGAGCAACCCTTCAATATTACCCCTAGACCGTCAATAATATTGTGAAATATTTATTGCACACTATTATTGACTGTCCAGGGGTACCTACACTTCACAACAAGCTGTGTAGCACTCTCCGCTATCACTTCTTCCGAATAAGCCTAACGCTTACTCCCACAACTGGTAAACACGATTGCGTTATCACTCCACCGTCTGTCTTTCAGTACTTTTATTTATAAATACGAAACTTGTTTTTCGCTTAAAAACATGTCGCCACATTTCGGAGTACAAGCAACAAAATATCTCAATGCCTGTCAGTCTAAACTCTGGATTGGTCGTTGTGGTCCACAGGCTTGGCCTGCGAGGTCAGGTCACCATCCGACCACGTGTACCACCATGGCTAATTTTTCTGAGGGATGAGGGGGTAGAACTGGCAGTAAAGGTACCGTCTTCCAGAAAATATCGTGGACAAGTAAAAAACTTCATAACATTCACATCCGGACATTAATGAACAATTTAATGGATAATAAAAATTCGCAAACATTAAAATAAATCGTGTTAGCTACCAAAACATGCACTTGCCTTTCTCTTCGTATGATTAATTATAATTCTGCAACTATGTGATATTCACTTCATATGCACCAATTCTGCACGTGTACTTACAATTTTATGGTACCCACGATTTTTCAGGACTACAATTTTAATTTTTGTGATAATTCATCTTTGTTTTATATATATGCTTCTTTGATGAAAGACTCCCTGAGTATCTGAAGAAGATCGAAACATGTCGGGAGTCTTAGTGGATTGTATGTGAAAGTGTATATTTTAATAGTTGTGCAATTGTTGGTACTATCTATTTTAATCGTTCCTGCAAATCATGAGTCCGCTGACCGCACAAAGAGAAATAAAATTATCCGAAATCCAGTGACTTCTGACCGATTTTCTTTCGTGGTATTGTCCGACATACACATACTTTGCTTGGCATGCTGTACGGTATGATAAAACATACGCATTGCATAATTTTCATTTGCGGCTATGTACTGTACGTGTCTTGAAGTTTGCACGGCTGTGTAAAGGTGAACACTCGGATGTATTGTGACGCAGCAGTTTTTGGCGCATTCGCAAAATTGCGAAAAGCGACTATTACCTTCATCATGTCCGTTGGTCCATCCGTCCGTCCGTCCGTCCGTGTGAAACAATTTGGCTCCCAGTGAACGGATTTTCATAAAATTTGATGTTTTTTCATTTTTCCAAAATATTTGGAGAAAATACAGGCTTCATTAAAATAGGTTAAGAGTAACGGGTACTTTACATGAAGACCAATATACATTTCTTATCATTTCTCGCTCAGTTCTTCTTAGAATGCGAAATGTTTCAGAAAAAATTTGTTGAGAAAATCAAAACATATTTTATATTCAGTGACCTTTGTTTTTTTAAAATAGTGTCGTGTGTGTGAGATAATGTGGATAAACACTATAGAGCCGGACAGACCACAGATGAAAATATGGTGCATGCGTATTGTAGGCTGAATACTTAAGTCTACAAACACATACTCGGAATACATAATACCTATTGCTATAACAAAGAATTTTTGTGTATTACACATACAGTCGAACACAACTATATTTCACCTAGTAGTACAGTAGGAATACAA
>Ga0136643_10010984_pt1 | contig 13409 bp, 3 predicted proteins | sample TergutLab28metaG_FD_96883 | JGI IMG/M metagenome (GOLD analysis project Ga0136643, IMG submission 96883) | Labiotermes labralis P1 segment gut microbial communities from Petit-Saut dam, French Guiana - Lab288 P1 (version 3) (version 3) | ecosystem: Host-associated > Arthropoda: Insects >...
AAACATTAAAACATTAAAACGCTCCGACATGTTTCGGTCCTAGGACCATCATCAGGGAGCCATATCGTCCTTGCTAAAGTCACACTATAAAAAGTCACATTAATTTCGCTGTACCAGTTGGGTGTTGTGGCAGCATATATATTTTATATATGTGCAGTAGTTGGTATAACAATTGAGTAACGAAACACGCATATTTAATTTTAAACGCCATCATGCGGTGTTTGGAAAGAAGAGAAGTCCATACACAACACATTGTCATAAAACTTGAACTAACCACTTGGAATAACAAAGCTAAAATTGCGGGATAATATTAAATGGGTTTCAAGGGACACGATTGATAGGATGTCGGCTTGACTAATTTGGTACAGAATAGTAACCGGCATCGGGATCTTGTAAAAACATTTCATATCAGGTATTTGAACAATTCTCGATCGGATAAGAATCCATTGTCTCTTCAAGGAAGGTTCTGCTCCATTCAGTTATTTAAGGTACAATTATAAATGTCTGTCTCAGAGCGAATCATCGTACAAAAATTCCAAGTGAATCTGAAGTTAAACTCTATAACTTCGGGGACAGTCGAGGTGTTCACAGTAGGGCCAAAGAAGAATATACCTTCTGGGATGTACAATATGGCAGAAACTTTCCACCGTTTCGGATAAGCATGTTGCCCCCATCCTCAGGTTTAATTGTTGAAGTACATTCCTCAGACATGCCGGTAAATTCAATTTAATAATTGTCCAACAAGATGCGACTTATTCAGTTTTTTACATTTCCGTAGGCAGCTTTTACATGTTTCGGGTGTTGACACTCAACATCAGGAGCTCGTACAACTGTAATTACAGCTTCTGGTATTGATTAACCGGATCCACTACCATCCGCTCTCGTTGTTGACAACTCTACACATCAGGTTACAATAGCTCCTAATTTTCAAGTTATTAATTGTCGTAGATGAAATTCCATTTTCAAAATATTTGAAAATTTTGTACGTAAACCGTGGTTTTCATGTCAGTGCTTACAATCACTGTTCGTATGACATTTCTGTGATAGGTGTTAGACCACACTTCCAAGTTCCCTCTCCAGTTTCCTTCTCGTGCATAGGCTACCTCTTATTCGTAGAGTAACAGCATGGTAGGAGATGTCTGCTGTCAGACTGTGGGATCGCTTGTTACTTGCACGTATAGGCATTGCCATTTGAATTCAATAGGACGCACGTAACCACAGCAAGTTACAATGAAGTTTCTCTTCGAACACTTGGCTATTGTTAAATGGTGTATAACGTCATCTGCACAATTATATGTGTTGCTGGGATACGCGATAAGAACGACGACTGTCCCACGGTTTTGTACATAAGAGAATGTCGGATTCTCTTGTGGGAACAGACCTACATTCACAGTAAAAGTTATCTGTAAACTACGAGTTTAACTTAAAAAAAGACATTCTGGGAAGAATCGTAAGCAGCTATTTTCATTTTAGTCCTTAAACCTGCATAGGAGAATAGCAGGATTTGTGCAGGAACAAAACTTTCCGTTAATATAAGAATTTTACGTGTATACTATACAAACCAACGAAATGCACAATTTTCTAAACTAATATTTAATTTCTGTTGTCTCCTAAGTGTTTCGAACTTCGTGGGTTCATCCTCAGGGAGACAGCTATATATGCAGTATGTTATGTTTTATTATGCATCGGTGTGAGTAGTCTGGTGGATAAATGGATAGCTGAGTGTGTTAGAGGCTCGAATACACTCTCCTATCCATTTATCCACCAGACTGCTCACACCGATGTATGTAAAACATACCACACTGCATATACAACTCTCTCCACGATGTTCGAAACATGTAGGAGACAAACGAAATTAAATATTTATTTAGAAACTTGTGCATTTCGTTGGTTTGTGTTGTATAATTATATCACAATGCATGGTGCAAAGAACATAAAACTTCACGCTTCTTCTACGACCCCGAATTTTCTACGTATTCTACCGATAGTGTTACAGCAACACACAGCCCTTATTTAAAAGTCTGTCCATTTTTTTGAGTCTATCAAACAGGAGGTTCCAGAATTTTCTAAAATTTCATTACCCTCCTAGTTTATATGTGTTATGTGTTCACTAAATCATTTTAGCGCTATATACGCCAGAAACTGAGTCCCGTTCTGGTTGCAATTGATGTAACATTTCTATCTAAGTTAAGGTGCACAGGATCTGTACTTCAGAGATACGCGCTCAAAAAATACAGAACAAATTACAATATAAATACATATGAGGAAACAGAAGCTGCACTGAACTCATTATAATCAAAAATAACCTTTTAAAGCCAACTGCTTGCATGACGCACCAACAGGCTTAACACTGAACAAGATAGGCAATGTACGTGCAACGTAACCTTGAGAAGCGTTCGTACAACCATTGTCGAAGTGGAAAAGGAACAAAAATTACATGTTTGGAGTGTGTGGTGCGTGCGTGCGTGCGTGCGTATAGCCTTAGGTCTCCAGCATGCAATCTGCATTCGCCATATTTTAATCCATGACATGCTCGGCTCTACAAAATTTTTCCACATTTTCTCATAAACGGCAAGATTTTCGAAAAAAAATTGTTGAACATAAGGTGTGTGTTTTGATTTTCTCTACAACATTTCTCTGTAACTTTTTCGTTCTAAAAAGAACTGAGCGATATATGATAATAAAAGTATATTATTTTTCATGTAAGGGACTCGTTAATCTTGTCAGATTTTAATGAGACTTGAATTTTATCGACAGATTTTCGAATATACTCAAATACCAAAGTTCATGAAAACCCGTCCAGTAGGAGCCGACTTGTTCCATGCGGGCGGACGGACGGACGGACAGAGAGCCAGACATGACGAAACTAGTCGTTTTACACAATTTTTCGAAAAGGGTGTAAAAACTACCTTGTGCAGGATTAACTGATTAATTTTTACAATCAAGATGAAAAGTGTTTACTGCGCGGTACGAACTGGGTCCTTAAATAAAATGTACATTTAAATTGTTAAATTCACTCGACATATTCAGGAAGGACCCCAACCCGGCACCAAATTTCATTAGAATCTCTTCGCTTCTTCCGTATTTGAAACACTCAGACCCAACAGTTATGGCCTCCCATGTCCCATACAACTTGCACTGTATGCAAGGGAACACAGTGTTTAACACCCAGATAATACCGGACTCAATCTTAAAACGTAAAGTCATGCCTCCTTAAAATGCAAACGCACAGTCAAGTGACAGGTTTAGAATTACGATCTTCAAGACTTTAAAGTTTTATAGTGTCGTTATCCAGTTTACGATACCATGTTAAATGTAGTGTCATAGGTACATACGTACCAATGTTTCGGAGTAAAACTGTTCTCCCACCTTCAGCAATAAAGTACACTTAAACTTGATGACAGAAGCAGCGTGTTTATTCGAAAAATTGGTATCCATCCACCTACCAGAGTACGACAAGGTGTCATAAAGATGAAGCCACAGTGGGAATGCAGTGACATCATTCGTTGAAAAACTTATAAGAGAGTTAAAAGCCCTTAAATTTTGCAGTTAAATAAAGCTGTATCAAACCTCACACTGATGGCCGCATATATTCCCACAAATACCCGTTTCAGTAACCGTTCGCCAAGATTTAAAGACAAATCAAATGACGGAATATAAATGACGTTTACATAAGACGTTAAGTGCAGAGCGGCTGTGTACCCAGACGTCTCTTAAAGAATTCAAGTTGCGTGTTCAGCACGCTTATGTTCCTGCTCCATGTGCTCAAGGTTAAGGGTATAACGGAACTGAAGTGCAGCGCTTTTCCTACAACACAAGCGGGAGTGTTGCAACTGACGCCACAGATCCATAACTAAGAAAAGTACATTGAAATGTTTGTGTATGTGTATTTAATAAACCGCCCTCTTGAGAGGCAAGAAAGTAGCACTAACTCCCCTAGCTGGTAAGTTTGCTCATTCGTGATTCAATCAATTTTATTCGCACAGCAGGTGGGTGGAGTAGTGGCTGTATTGTTGATTACACATTATTTCGCTTCTCTCAATATTTTTAAACAAATAATCGAACAGTGCATTTATCATTGGAACAATGGCAATGTATATATTGTTTCATGTTTTACTCCTCACAAGATGTAATATTACATAATCCAATAAAGCAGACGAAATTGACGACATGTATGAAACACACGAGGGAAAGATAGTGATTTTGATCAGAAATTTATTGGCAAAAGACTTCACTCGGTGTGAAGATGCAGAATGGAATCGACCGGCACTGGGCAGCAATAAGTCGCAGACTCTTCAAGTAAAACAACGAATTCTTAGGCCTCAGGAGAAGCAGGTAATACCACGAACAGCTCGACGGCTATTCTCTTTTCAACAAATCGGAACTCGAGACGTAGATTTCTTTCTATATGGAATCAAGAGAAAGTATGCACATTGAGAGCCAAATTTCTAGTACATCGAAACGGAATAATACTCTTGACGGTGCTACCGATGGTAACAGTAGTGTGATACGAATCCAGCTTCTCTCTCCCTATCCATCCTCATCTCCTCTGTACTGACCCAACCATAATATCTGAATGGAGATAAGTTTCCAAATACGAGGGGTGCTGATAAATCCTTAGCCCGACATACTTCCCGATGTCGTAGGACGGAATCGATAGTGTCGTTGGAAAGAGGGGTCTGTTTATGTGCCGAACTGCAAGTATTTTCTTGCTACAGAGGCTGAAAGGAAGCATGTCAGGTGACGCGCGCGATTTCAACAACAAGGAGACGCGAGCTGTCATCAAGTTTTTTTTTTCCTGCAAGGCAAGGCGCCGAAGGAAATTCACGCCATTAGGGGAGCATGCACATTTGTATGCCACCGTCAAAAACTGGGTGGCCAAGTTTAAAAGTGGTGAATTTTCAACCTTGATGCGCCTCGTCCTGGACGACCCAAAATAGTGACCACCCCGGAGATTATTGATCAAATTCAAGAGCTAATCTTGGAAGACAGCCGGATTACGGCTAAATCAATAGCTGAGCAACTGGGCATCTCACGTGAGCGGGTTGGGTCCATCATTCATGAAGATTTGGATATGCGGATGCTCTCCGCGAAATGGGTCCCGAAATGCCTGAACGCGCATCAAAAACTTCAACGGTGCCAGTCACCTGAACAACTTTTGGAATTTTGTTGTTGTTTCCTTCCTGGACGGACTAAGGACTTATCAGCACCCCCTCGTAGTGTATATTATTCTAAGTAACGCCTCCTGTCTCAGCGAAACAACATAAAAAAATCTAAAAGCCGTAGGCTCACAGGAGTGGCTGAAACAGTTTAGACAGCTAGTGGAATACAGCACAGCCTTCAAGAAATATTAACTTCTCAAAAGGCGCTTATGCAGGCACTTATACAAATTTCCAATAAGAGTGTACTGAACTTACAATGTTATTGCTACATAAATCTGTTTAAAGAACCTAAACTTGAGTCATGAGAATATTACTTCTTTAAGACTGTGTTTACAATATTTATTATATGGTACGAAATTCTATAAATATGTCCGACGAATTGTGGCGGTGCTTAAGGCAAGCACTATTTTCCTGAAGGGCCGAGAGAAACTGAGAAAATCTCTCAACCCACACAACAGGATTCCAAACCAAATTCGTTGTCGAGAACTCCAAATTGTGAACCAGGAGTACAAGTCATCCAAGCCTTGTGTGAAGTGAATATTCTTGGAAGTGGCGTTATATTAGTCTGAGAATTAATACGAAGAGCTTTGCCTTTACAATGACTGAAATCAACATATGACATAATATGAGTATTACATGCATTTCGATAAATATGTAGCGTGAGATGTAGTTAGGAAACTGAAGAAAACAATCCACTTTGCTGATCTGATCCTAGATAGTATGCAAATATTGAACTTAATCTTGAAGAAATAAAATGAAATTGTGTGGACTGCATTTATCTGGCACACAAAAGAGACCACCAGCGAGTTCTTATGCAATTGGCGACGAACATTTTAAGTTCCCTAAAACGTATGATCAAAGTATATACACTAACCTCATCCGTATCACAGTTTACAAAACTTTCCTTTACGTCACGCGACTGAGAAAGTAAAATTACTCTCACAATAAGAATTACTTCTTAATGTTGTATATGTGTAAACGCAAACGGTTAAATTGTCCTTGTGATTAAACAACACATCATGAAGAAGCTTGATAAGGCATGTAAAACTCCAAGAATCCTCAAGTCGAAATTTATGGAAGTGAATCGTCAGTGTCACGCTTCGTCCAATTTGTCTCCGAGTAAGCAACCCGTAGTACCCTTTAGAGTGGGGGCTGGATAATCGTAATTATGGCTGAACATGACGGGAACAGAAAACTCCTTGTCCCGTTTACCAGTCCGTGACCACTCACTACAGTCACAACTATCTTGCGTGTGTGTGTGTGTGTGTGTGTTTTGGGGGGAGGGGGGGAATCTCTTCATGAACAACTAATTAAAATTTGTTATTATGCAGTGAAAGTGATATTCATTTTGTGACTGTCCTATTTTATGTTCCTTTTTGTCAGGTTCTGGGTACTTTCCTTTTGGTGGTGGCTGTCCGAGGAGGCCACCTGGATCATTCCAGCGGATATGGTGCTCCAGCATTATCATCTTACGGCGCCCCTGTGGGAACTGCTTCATACACAACATCGGGTGGTTATGGTGGCGGTTATGGCGGGGGATCCTCTTACACGGCAGGAGGTTACGCTTCGGGCGGCCATGGAGGTTACGATGAGCAGGTAAGAGTGAAAGAAAGAAGTTGTCTCTGGCATCGCAATGAACGCACACAGGTTCAGCAGCAGCAGCAGTGTAACTTCACTCTTTCTTAACCTCGGCACAAGACGGAGAGGTCAACTTCACGCCCCGGCGGCTTTACCCCCCAAAAAGAACCCCAGTGCGCATTGAATAGAAGGCTGTCTGCACGTTTTGGAAAAGAGAAAAATTCATTTCCCTTGTCCAGTTTCGAATTTCGCATCGCCCAGCCCGTAGCCTCCTAGTCGCTACAACAAAGATTCTCTCTCGAGAATTTACCTATAATAGTTATAACTTGCTTCAGAATTAGTATATGCTACTGAAAGCTCGGCGTTCGCTGTTTCCCACTATTCAGTGGGAAACAGGGATTATTTCTCTGGAGACAGAAGGGTCGGAGTGTGAAACAATAGGCTCAGTTGCCAATATCGAAGTGTTCTGTTAATAACCTGCAGCGACAAATAACAGACTGCAACAATACGGTGTGATTCTCAAATATAAACAGCATATTCTCTGGCATATACCAAAATCGGCTTCATAAAGTACTTGTTATTATAGCAATACAAGGACTTTATATAAATTGCAGTCATTTACTGGCAGCAAAAACTAAGTTTACCTAATACTAGTATGAAAATCCGCTAATTAGAAATAAAAAACTTAGTTATTGTACCATTCTATGTAAAAGGAAAATGCAAAATCGCTCGAAAAATACAATAACAAGTCAAAAACTATTTTAAAAACGAAAACACCAGACTAATAATCTGTTCCATTTAGTAAATATTCAGATATTCTTCTTCTTATTATTATTTTTTTAAGTTGGGAACGAGTGTTGTAGCTGTGAATTACGTATGGAAATTTACTAATGCGCGCGACATACAGAACATATTGTGTGCTTCTGAACAAAAGAATTTTAAACTTAAAATTCCGAACACGCCACACTGGCTATAAAGCTTTCTACATGATGGAAATGGACAGCGCCGTATTTCTTTATAAACCATCACAACGCAAGTAAATAAATTCGACAATGAAACCAAAAGTACTCCTACGGTCATCGAATGATGATACACACGTATGACACACTTCCAAGCTGTGCATGGAACAACAACATCGCAGGATCATTATATTTTTAACCCTAAGTTAAGTACGGCACTCTTTCCTTATATACATACCTCGATTATCCTATCATACGTTTCTTTTAAGTGTAAAAGAGAAAGTTACACACAAAACAGACTACGGAAGGGTACGTACTCTTTTAGAAAAGAGACCTAACATATAAAATTCTGAGTCCTATTGAATTTAACATAATTTAACGGGTGCGAATATTACAACAATTTGCAGCCACTCCATAACACCAATAATACAATTTATTTGTATGCTTGGCCTAACATGTTTTGGCATTGATATCATCTTCAGGGCCTTCACACTTGCTACCATACCCAATGAGGTTTGTACACTAAAATAATATTGATTATAAATTTTACAAATAAACCATAAAATATTAAAATTGTCTTATTTTTAGAACATTATTAGAATAATTTACGTGTGCAGTATTTTCTTCCTTTTTGCATTGTCAAAATAAGGTGTTCATAACTACCGTCTACCATTATCTTTAGCAGAGACATCCCGTTGTGAAGACGATACACAGATGCAATTTACTTGATTTAAATTTTCGCCAGCGCGTAGTTTGATAAATTTCCACTTCTTACTGTTTATTTTCACTGAATTGTATTTCTACTGGTGACGAACAGTTCAAAACAGTGTTTGACAAATTTGTTGAAATTTTTTGCATAACTGACGTTGAAAGAACGACTGAAACATATTATATCCTGTGTTTTGCTGCTGTACTGTTGGGGTCGTCGGTGCCCCTGAAGTAGCCGTGCTAATTCCCGTCCAACTAGGATAATATTAAGAACAAATTGCAGCCCAAGTTGCATTGTTTATGTTAAGCCAACATTTCCTGCTCCTTTATCAGTCCCAAGTTATGCCAGTTTTCCCATGCTGCAAGTCTGCATATCCTGCTCTTATGTCAGCCACTTCATGTCAGTTCTGCAACTCTTTAATTCCGCACTTCCTGTTCTTACGCAGTCCACGCCATCCCAGTCCTGCTGCTCTATAATCCTGCACTTCCTCTTTTATAGGTCCACGCAGCTTACAGTTCCTGCTTGTGTTTCAGCCAAAGTCGTACCAGTTCGGGTACGCGGTACGCGATTACGCCTCAGGTAATGATTACAATCGACATGAGACAAGCGACGGAAACACTATCCAGGGTGAATACCGTGTTCAACTGCCGGACGGACGCACCCAGATCGTCACGTATATCGCCGACTGGAAGAATGGCTACCGCGCGAACGTCAGGTACGAGGGTGAAGCTTATCATCCAACCGGAAGCTCATTCACTCCCTCTGCTAACTACGCAGCACCAAACTCAGGCTACAATGGAGGTTCCAGTTATGCTGCACACGGGGGATCAAACGCTGGTTACGCAGCTTACTCCAACGGTTATGACAGCGGTCATGCTAATGGCGGTTCATCGTCATCTTCGTACGCACCTCCTGGATACGGCAAATAATCCTTCATCTCTGCATCAGCAACATCATTCATGACCATCTCATTCATTTCCACATAATCACATTGCGGCAGTACCTTTCTGCTTTCTGTGGACTGATGTCCACGATCAATGTAACAGCTGCGACACATACAATTAGCTGTCAACTTATGTGTACAATCTTATGCGTATTGGACCGTGCATCATCTTGATATTTGAATAAAGGTTGACCAACTAGATGACACGTGCTTTATTATCTACCGCTCAACATGTTTCAGACGTTAATACGTCCATCTTCAGGAGCTTGCGACTATTTGTTGCGTTGTGTAGGCTAACTTGAGGCGTGCTGGTGTTATGTAGCTGGATTGTCTGTTGGTGATGTGGTATCCGAGTGTAGGCTGAACCACTAGAGTTGTGGTTCAGCCTACACTCGGATACCACATCACCAACAGACAATCCCGCTACATAACACCAGCACGCCTCAAGTTAGCCTACACAACGCAACAAATAGTCGCAAGCTCCTGAAGATGGACGTATTAACGTCTGAAACATGTTGAGCAGTAGATAATAAAGCAAGTGTCATTAAGTTGGTCAACATTTATTCAATTATGTGTACAATATTTCATGGTTATTATACCTCATCACATTATGAACTTTCTCCCACATCACACTGCAACATTCAGCAGAAATAAAATGTTTCACATATATCACCTCGTATCTATATTGTGCCTAAAATATTTTTGTTTCATGACATGTATTTTCATAGTGAATTCAATTAAGGCGTTTGTAAAGTCTTTCGCATATAATTCTATTAATTTTTAATGTTTTATTCGGCCATGAAGGCATCAAAAGCAAAGCAACAAGAAGATATTTATAAACAGAAAGTTCTTCCATAAAGATATTTGAGAATATTAGTACGATAATAAAACATTACAATGTAAGGGAGCAGAAACTTATGAGTCATGGTGTAGTTAAAATAATCCAAGCTTCACTGTTTGTCTTCAGTCAATTTGCAGCACTGTCAGTACATACAAAAACACCTAACGCTACGCACTGCAGTACAACTGTACCTTCAGCAGGCGTGCAAACATAGCCAGTGGTGACGTTAAAGGATTATTCATAATACACATTCGACGACAAAGTTTCTAATTTTTATAAAATTAAAAATTTAAAAATTTAAAATAGTATAAGTGTAAGAAAATGTTTTATATTTGAGAATATCAACATAAAATTACAAATTTCAAGATTATGTCATTCAGAGTTGGTAAACACCCGGTGTCAACACACACCTTCCACAATGGTGTATGAGTACGCTGTTATTGTGTTTGAACTTCCGTGTTAACGTGTCGTGGTAATGTTGATAAATTTGATGATGTATTTATTTCGCACCTTCGTAGATACTATCTTCCATAAGTCAAATTCGTTATTCTAATAAGGGTTGTTTCTTGTTGGCCTCTATTGATAAATGTTAATCCTAGCTGGAAGAGATGAACGAGAAATGTGGCATATAAATATACAGGCGAAATGCTTAAAACTTTGTCTCTGAAAACTTGAAGGGAATAAAGAAATAGGCATATATGACAGGATAATTTTAAACTGGATGTGAAAGAGGTACTTAAGAGGAATGCAGAGAATAAACATGTTACCCAGAATGAGATAAAATGGCGAGCTACTGTAAAGACGAAAACGATATTCAAATTCCACAGACAGCAAGAAATGCCACAACTTGCCAAGCTGTAGTCAGTTTCTCAAGAAGGGCACAGTTGCATATAATGTACCGTTAAAATTACATCTGGAACAGAATTAGAGACAGAACAAAAGGGAGACGCAGATTACGCGGACATTACGACACTTACTGTGAAGAAATTTCGTGTTACGTCGTGTGAACAAAGCACTTACACTTGTGGCAAGGAACAGTCGTGCTTATTAATATTCCAAGAGACAGAAGTGCGATGGGAAAGGGGCCGCAGCATTTGGTGCTCTAACAGCGGCCGAGTGAATATTCTTGTTTTAACAACACATTCAGGAAAAGTGACAGACTAGACCTACATTAAAACTGGTTCACCTTGTTTAAATACGTATATTTATGGAAGAAATAGTTATTCGAGTTACGTTCAGGAAGGGTGCACTCTAGCTCACCAGTTTCGATATTTGCCACTCGCCTACGTGTTCATCGGCAGAAACATGAGCATGTTTAAAGAATGAAATTGGATACAACATTCCAGATCAAACAGACCGGTTCGTAGGATTATACTGCTGTTAGTCCACGAGCTCTTTGTATTGTATCTTCTGATTTACGATACCATGCAACCTGGGAGATCGTTACCAATATTTGGAAGACCCTGTTGCCTCCAACTCCGGTACAGAACTACATACACGAAAACACATTGTGCCAAGAGACTGGCTATCATAATAGTTTAGATGATTTACTCAGTTTCTCCTGTCAAATGACTAAATATAAAATAAGATTATAAAACAACTGCTTAATTTCGCCGTTTTACTCAGTGCAATATGTTCTAATAATCATACCGTTTCATATTGGAAGACTGCAAAGTGTAGAGTATAAAAAATACTGCGTTCTGAGATGTGATGCCGTGTGGTTTGGTAGCCAGTACCAACGTTGTGTGGGGACGAGTTGTGGCAGCCTTCAAGTTTAAAACCTTCTATCCTGAAAATCAGTGCCGTTTTCCTGAGAAAATTTGGTAAATGTCTACCAGACTTCAAGGTTTCACGTCTAAGAAGAGAGCAGCCCCATTTTCTGCAACTTGTCATTGGAATCTATCAGCCAGTGCTTCCAAGAGTGTTTTGGCTACTGTATCCTTTGGCACTCGAAAAGCTTTTGCAGAATCCATACTAAATTTCATAAATAAGAGGGCAAAAAATTAGACAATCAATAACCAAAATAAACTAAAGTTAAACAAGTAAGCTAGGTCAATACGTTATTTAACTGCACATATTCATAAAAAGTCATATTCTGTACGCAGGAAAATTAAATCTTCAGTAGAACACACACTAAAAGTAAGTGTATTTTAATTATTCCCATAAAACAGCAACTCGGAAACATAAGTGCTGGTAATAATAATAATACATACATACATACATAAATTATGATTTGCAAGTTGTAATGGAATTTTCTTGTGGACATTTATTTTCGCCTCTGTATAGCGGGGTTGTCGGGGCTCGCGGAAAAAATTGCGAAAAAAATGTTATAAAGTATAGTACAGAATACTGACATCTTTAAATAAAATTGAAGTGAAGAAATAAACAAATAAGTACACAAAAACATGATGTCAAAATCCATAATATTACAACTTGGAAAATCCTTGAAAATACGCTCTTTCAAAACGACCCTTTGGTACATTTAAACACGTTCCCAGATTATACATAAATCTATGTGATTATATGTATAATCATATAATCACAAAGATATCTCTAAGACGGTGACAGGCAATTACAATGCGACAATCAGTAAAGAAGGTCTTGACTAGCTAGCGGGCATAGGCAGCACAAAGCAGCGGAGCTGACATGTCCTATACGTGAGGGTGATACAGGTTATTGTAAGCCGCCTGTTAGGACCGCTTGCAAACACTTTAACATTCCTTTACCTTTAAACTTTCTCACGAAAGTGTAACGATCGGTGCGCAATAAAAGGCAGCTACAGGCCATCAAGATACGTGGGCAACAAGGCCACGTTTAGGGGAGAGGATGAAACAGCATCAAGGACGCAGCACCATCTGCCTAGTTCAGTCACGCCCTAAACGAGGTGTGTGCATGTTCAACAGTACAACACACCTACACGTTCTGTTTTACACAGAGAAGATTTGTCTATTGCGTTCATAGACCTAGCTTAACATGGTTAATGTCACACGCAGCGTATTACTAATTTAGATTTAATTTATGTTGGGTTAATATATATTTATTTAAGTGAGACTGCAGCTAATACATAAGAATTGTTATTCAGTGTGTCAAAATAATAAAATCATCACAATGATATTTATTCAAATTAAAATTAAGTGACAATCAAAGTAAAAATACCCTAATAATTTCGGCAAAGCAAACAGAATTATAAGTAATATGTATGTATGTATGTATGTAT
>Ga0136643_10010985_pt1 | contig 13408 bp, 5 predicted proteins | sample TergutLab28metaG_FD_96883 | JGI IMG/M metagenome (GOLD analysis project Ga0136643, IMG submission 96883) | Labiotermes labralis P1 segment gut microbial communities from Petit-Saut dam, French Guiana - Lab288 P1 (version 3) (version 3) | ecosystem: Host-associated > Arthropoda: Insects >...
TCATTTAGCTCCTCGTTATGCAGTCTCCTCCATTCCCCCGTTACCTCGAACCTCCTCGATCCAAATTTTCTCCTCAACACCATGTTCTCAAACACCCTCAGCTTCCTTTCCTCCCGCAATGTCTGAGTAACTGACTTCATACTGTATTTTAAAATGAATATAAGCTTTTGTAAAGGTTTAAAGCTCAGTACAGACGTGCTGTAATTTTAACAAACTATTTTTCCTCGCAGTGCAATTACTTGCTTCGAATTATCCACAAAATATAGAGTGATTATTTCTGTAAACGTGATTTACCGACTGCTATTTATAATGGACATGGACTGGGTTTTCTGTTAGCTAGGCAATTGAAGTTACATATATAATTTAAAAAAAAGCGTTTTCGGAGTGTTTACGATGCTAACAACAGTGGAGGGTAGTTACCGTGACATGGTAAGGTGAAGGGATAAAGAATTGGAAAGTGGGCCTACTTGAATGGCAAAAAGTCTTTGTTCATTTCGAAACATTTACCGGCCACTTGTCTGGCGGGACTGAGGAAAATCACCGTGAAAGTCAGATTTTAATGGCGGTATCTCGGCTGAGATTTGAGACAGTCACCTGTCCAGTAGAACCATATTGATTCGATACCTTGTCACCGCTTCATGAAGTGTCCCTATGAAGTGTGTTTTTTGTCACTGCTTCATAACGCACCTTTTCCTTGGGTGGGTCCCTAGCACCATGGCTCGTTGCATCCGTTTTTAAGTGGACCCCTTTTCACCACGGGAGGACGCGTCCTCGGCACCTGGTCGCTACGGCATGATGCGTCTTATTTGAAGCGGGTCCCTTGTCGCACTTCATGAAGCGTTCTTGTAAAGCGGGTCTCTTGTCAACGATTCGTGACGCTCCGGATTTTTAAGTCGGCCTCTTACACCGTTACGTTTCACATCCGTTTGTAATTGATTAGCTTTTCATTATGGCGTGCCGCGTTCTCTTTAAGTGGGTCCCTGTGCCTGGCGTGGGAGACTTTAGGTTGCAAATGATGAAGACGGCCTTCAGATGTGGAGGGTAGCTGCGAATATACTGAATAATCAGCCGCGGACCTACGACAAGAGGTAGTACTCCAGGTTGGGGTTTGGGTGGAGAATAATAATTGCATGGCATAAGAAGTGGTATAGCAGTGTTACAAATGTCACGCACGTGGTCGAACCTGGATGTTTTCACCTGAAGACGAGAGACCACTTGGAATACTTAGATGTGTATAGGAGGATAATATTAAAACTGATCTTAAGGAAATAGAATGAGGGTGCAGAGTGGATATGTTTGGTTCAGACAGAGAATTTTGCGTGCTTTTTTGAACACGGTAATGTTCATGCGGATGACGTGGTATATTTTCATTCAGCACATCATTGTCTGTTAATTCACCAAGAAGAACTTGCGACTCTAATTGGCATGATTTACATTTATTGCAGCCTCAGGTGCAATTAGTGCACATTAGCTACGTGCTTAATGCAAGGACTTCATTCAGCTGGACTACAGCGTTATGTATTCTGACAGACCTTTCGGAGGAAATAAACCGGAATTATTTTCATTTATAAATGCGTTTACTGGGAATTTTTTACTTGAGAAGGGCGAGATTAGATAAGCGGAACAAGCTTCCGAGCTGGAACTTAACCTTTTAAAGCCTACCGGTTACGCGATGCACCAACAGTTTAACATTCAACAACTGTACGTTCTGCCCACACTCTATTTATGTGTTTTGTATTTATCTGAGAACAAACAGCGACTTATGCCACTTACAGCATAAACTGATTGGTTTTTATAACCGAGATTAAAAGTGTTTACAGCGCGGTACGGACTGGGTCTCTAAATACAGCAGTCTCTCATTCGTCTTTAAAAGGTTAAATACTTGGATAAATGGAACACTGTACAATATTTTGTGGGTTAGAAATTGTATTTAAGAAGCGTGTAGGAGGAAGCTGTTAGTAAGTAGGTTATACTAAATAAACTTCTTTTTAAATCTAGTACTCTAAACTCTCCGAGCAACCAGCGAATTAGAAATCGGAGATCATGTGGAAGGGGTTGTGGCTTCATTTGATGCGTTATTCCGTCATTTGCCTCGAGGAATTGAGAAAAATTACGAAAAACTTAAGAAGAGAGGGTGATAGGTTTCGCTGCCGGAGTTCGGACCGGGGTGTATGCCGAATATGCCTCCGAAAGTTTACGTTTGCAGAAACGTAGTCTGCAATGAAGTGGTTGGGGACTATGTTGCGATGTTGTTAATTACCAGCACGGGTCACCACATGTGTTAGTTCGCGGCCTTTGGCTGGACAAGCTGGGCTCGATTCTCTGTAATGGAGTAAGTCGTCTGTTCCCCACAACGCGTGACGGCCCCTTAACCGACCGGTAAATGGCGGTCTATCTGTAGAGGTAAAAGTGGCGAAACACTGAAACTGGTCGCAGTATTGAAACCTGCCTGGTTTAACCCCGCGGAACCCTATGCGGTACCATACCAGCGACGAGTGCTTTTTATGTGCGTCTATTTAATGATGATTGATGTTTAATTCAGCACTGCAGAGTTGCAGAGGGATGCAGTGGAACACATATCTACGGTCCGTGTACAGTATTTGCACTAAGTAAATGTTTAATGACATGAATGCAGTTCTAGCTACTCAAAATAATTAAAACTGCATAGAGAGCCTCAGTGTCCCCCTGTACAAAGTGTGCTAAAGTCAACCCAGCAGACCTGAAAAGTTGCACAATCTCCACGTTCAATTCAGCTAACACTATTCTTCCTGTAGAGTGTGTCGTATTGTGGAGAAGGGCTCTTATCTCAGCAACCAGAACATACGTGATATTGCCATCTGTACTGAGTATACAGAATCGAGTGAGTGCTTCATGAACTGGTGATTGTGTCCATGGAATGAAATTCGTCTTGACGAAGTAGTTGTTTACATAGTCGAAAGTCTCTCCGAATTTTAAATAAGCAGAAGTTTCATCACCGCATCCTCAACAGCCCACCACTGCATCCTATCCCGAACTATATGAATCCAGCACACGTTCTCAATAACACACGCTCGCAAACGATAGGCCTGTCACATCCATTTTAATATCATTCTTCCATATAAACCTAGGTCTTCCAAAATGTTTCACCTCATATTTTACTACCAGCAGTCTCTGTATGTTTTTCAGCTCACCTATACGTGCTACATTTCCTGCCCGTCTTCCATCTTCATTTGATCCATCTCTTACAAATTATAAGGTTCCTTGCTGTAAAACTTTCTTAGTCTCCAGATTTCTTTATCTGTCTGTCTCTGTCTCTGCCACATTTAATTATTTTCCTAAGAGCCATCTAAAGTTCACTCAACTCGATCCACATGTTTGTTTTTCCTCAGACTAAACGACTTTTCCTTATACCTTTTTAGCCGCTGTCCAATAGCTTCGTCTCGTGACCCCAGGAGTCACAAATAAAGATGTATTTGACATTCAGAGGACCGTGCATCGTGATATATTCTTATAATAAAACCAACGAGGAGCACTAATTTCTCAAATTTATTTTTGTAATAGGACTGTACCTGTTTCGGACAGTAACTCTGTCCATCATCAAGGGTCTAGCACTGTACACACAGCAATACACAGAGGTTATGCTGACTGTCTGCTAGCAAACAGTCAGCATAATTTATATGACATATACCATTGCTGTGTGCACAGTGCTAGACTCCTGACGATGGACAGAGATACTGTCCGAAACATGTAGAGTTCTATTCCAAAAATAAATTTGATAAATTTGTGCTTCTCGTTGGTTTTATTATAAGAAAATAAAGAAGTACTTAAAATGAAAGACATGAAGCGGTAAAATGAATGTGACATTTTAATTATTTAATGAAATTAAGATTAACAAGAATACATGTGTAATTGTGCACGAGCCTGAGTTGAATTCTTTGACTCGGTTCTTTTATCTAGAGTCTGTATTCATGATCTTGTAAATTTGAATATACTTATTTCCCTGTTTTGCGAAGTATTTCTCACATACAGAAAATGTTGCCAACCGTACGATGCATTTGACAAAAAAGCTATAATTTTGTTCAGAATTTGGCAACCCTGGTAGTCAGTAGCTTGGTTGGTTTTTTGTAACACGACGGTCAAGCCTACATTGCTACATTGCTACACTGTCACTACAAATGATCACAAATTCACGAATAATCCTGCTCTTGACGGGATTATCAAATTAGTGTGAGCCGGTAATAAGTAGATTCATGAAAACGTGTCGCGACCCCCTCAGAATGGCTTCGAGACCCAAATTTGGTTTGCAACCCATAGGTTGAGAAACACTGGACTAAGCGATCGGCATTAAAGAGGGATTCAATGTCTATTATGTTTTAATATTCGAATTTAATAAGGGGGAGAGAGTAAACGGATTCAAATTAAAATGGCAACTCCCATTCGACGAAACGAAAGTCGTGAAAGCAAATGAATTCAAATATAAATTACATTTCACAGAAAACACAACACGTCACTATAAGAAAGATGAGTTGGTTCATATTCTGCAACCAATTATTTATTTGGAGGATCATAAGAAAGAAATGCACTGTGCGGTAACAAAATTCAACGATATTGAATGTTAAATGTGGTGGTACACATGGTAACCACTGAGCTTTCAATCCGTGACTGCCACTTTGCTCATGAATGCATTTTTGTCATGTTAATGCTTTGCCAAGCGTTTGAAGTCCACCCTCGTTCTAAACATTAGCATTCGAAACTCCAATAAGCTCATGTACATTATTTGAGGATGTTCTGACAGCTGTGAGGTGATAAATCTAAATATTTGTGATCATTCTCGGAAAAATCTTCCGTGAAGGTTGATAGCACATAGCAAAGAATAAAGCACGAAGCAAAATGAACAACACTGAATCGAATTTAATTAACCTTATGATAACGCTGAGAGTTTTGCCAATGCTTCTGTGTTTATTTCCCCTCCAGAATTTTCCGAACGGCTTTCATGTTGAGATTTTTACTCTTTGGGGATGTTATGCAGTGTAGATTAGTATTTAGTTCCCGGAGTTTTGGGACAACCTATCGGTCCCATCTTCAAGGGTCAAGCAGTTAAAGATTCTGTTTGTGCTGCTTGAAGATGGATTGACAGGTTGTCCTGAAACGACGACACCTAACAAAAAATCTACACTACGTAACATTCCAGGAGAGCGAAGATCTCATTTGTACAGCGTCAGAGGCCTGAAAACACAACCTTCTTTTTCAGATGAGAGACGCTCGTCCTGTTTCAACTTATGTTATTAGAAATATCTTGTTTTTCCATGTTTAAAGACACGCTTACCTGTCTGCCGACATTCATACATTTTTAACAAATTAAATAATTTATTTGTTTGAGTTTGTTTGTTTGTTTGATTTTTTGGCGTAACAGACCCCCATTGGAACAGAGCCTCCTAATTAACTAGGTTTCTATATCACACGCACATACACACACACACACACAACGGTCCACCACAGTCAGTAGGACTCCTCTGGACGAGTGATCAGCTCGTCGCAGGTACCTCTACCTTACAACACACAACACTCACAACAGACAGACATCCATGCCCCGGATGAGATTCGAACCCACGATCTCAGCAGTCGAGCGGCCGCAGACCTACGCCTTAGACCGCGCGGCCACTGGGACCTGCATTTGAATGAGAGCAGTAGCACTTGCTCACTACTCGAATCACGGAATGTCGTGTAGTAGTCGTGGACGTTAGAAAGATTTGCAAGTTTTTAACCGTGCATAATGGAAGAAAAAGGAAGAGAGTACTATTGTCTCCAGTTCTTCGACTTATGGAAGATCTTTGCTATATTAGAAGGCTTCCAAACTTCGTATTTCTGATCAGAACACGCTGAAGATAAAGTGGGCGTAGAACGGTGATGGAATAATACTGCAGGGAGAAACCGACACACTTGGAGGAAAACCCCTTCTCTATACCGCTCGGATCACTACGAATCTCACAAGGGCTGGAACGGAATCGAAGCCAGCTCTGCGCGGTGAGATGCTGGACACCAACCGCTTGAGCCATTCACAGCTTTTATAAAGCGAGGTTCATCTCAACGATATTTTGAAGCCCACTTCTTTTCGCAAAGACCAGTGGGCTAAAACGATTTATTGAAGAAAAGATAGAGGGAAGTATAAAAGTGACGGAAAGACGAGGACGAAGACGTAAGCAGTTACTAGTTGACCTTAAGCAAATGATAAGATACTGGAATTTAAAAGAGATCACACTTTGTGGGGAAGAAGTTTTGGAAGGGGCTGTGGACCTGGCGTAAGACAAAATGCAGAATGAAAAGAATCACTTTTGGCTGTGAAACTCGTATGAAACAAGTAAACAAACCGTGTTTTCCAAATGATGGGATTTTAAATGTTAAAGTAGGTGGTACATATACTTACCATTTAATTGTAATGGGTTAATACGGTCTCGTGTACAACGCAAAGAAAAAGGCCGGTGGCAACGCTCAGTCTGTTATTTTCAGCGACCAGTGACACACCACTGAACCCGAAATGAGAAGTTTTGCGGGCAAGCAGCCCAGGCACATGCCTACACATTTTGTGTGCACTAGCCTTTGCACTCCGACTTTTACGAACCTGTCGATTGCGCTGATGTTCGGGGTTATGACGGCCGAAGCATACTTACCTCTTGCCTGCTTCGAAACCACTGATTGCTTTTCGGCAATCGCTATCACTTGGATTTCGGATCCATAACTGTAAAAATGACACCACCAACTTTCAGCGTCGAAGTTGCGAATGGGTGGAGCTATTTCTATACCCCCCCCCCCACTCTGTGTCTGCACAGGTATTGTCGTGGTGTGACCTTTTTGCCCTAATTATAAACACACATAGTACCGGGGGGGGGGCAGAATAAAGACATAATTCAAATTCGTAATCGTTTACTTGTACAAGGTGTTTCTTAGAGACAGACATAAACAAAATTAAGCAACGTGTTCTGTTCATACAATGGAGGCAAAAGATTCCAATAAAGTAATGGAAAAGCCTCCGTAGTCTACAGGCTTTTCCATTACTCATATTTTTATCTTTTGTCCTTTATTTTAAGGTTTCACACGGATTATACGGAAGAAATTCTGTGACATGTTTATGCATTACTTTTCAACCTATTATTTCGTTTTTGGAATAATATTGTTATAATACATTATATTGTAAAGAGAGGACTCTCTCCCTTTATATTTCGTTTTGTGTGACCGACATCTACCGCATGATGGCTGATCCGGACAGCCGAAACACGTAGTAGTGTAGAATAAAAGACTATTGTACTAGATCTGTATGTTGTGTTTGGTCAGACAATTAGCACCTCATTGAGACACACACAAAGGGACAGTGTCACTCAAAACAACGTTAGTACGCTCCATACTATGTTCATTAATTCGTGCAACGTGAATCGAGAACCCACAAAGTTTACATAAAATTCCACTGATGTATTTTTGTTGTGATATTTCCATCTGCATGTTTCGGCCGCTAATCCGGCCATCTTCAGGTTGAAATTTCTGTTATAATAATTTAGTGTGATCAAAAATATCAATTTACTCCACATATGAATTTCAGTATTGTGGAATACTTTGACACATTTGATCGAACCATATTCTTGTAACAGAAATTCCACCCTGAAGATGGTCGGATTAGCGGCCGAAACATGTAGGCGAATATATCACAACGAAAGTACATAAGTAGAATTAAGTGTATTTTTTTGGGGTGTCCTTGATACAAATTATCCAGCAATAGAATTTTGGATTCTGTAAATTGTCGGTTTATTTTAACCTCCTGAGGAAGACCTCTTAGTTTCGAGTAACCTGACCACCGAAAGTTGATCAGTGGCAATCGCTGAACGCAGTTAGACATATTCCAGACCACCACTGTGTATGAAAGGTCCGTCCCGTGCATGCAGAGTGCATGCTGCAGCACTGATTACCGGGGTGGCCCTGTGTGTGAGCTGCAGGGGATGAAGGGGTAGTTACCCCAGAGGACGCTTGATAACACCCTCTTCGTCCCTCTTTGCTGCACAATACATAACAACACACTGCATGGCGGCAAAGGGGGGTGTGGGGAGGACAAACGTGATTCGGCATTAGAACTGGCAACCAATCAATCCTGTGAACTACTGTTGGGAGGATTGCACACATACAGGGGTTGAATTTATCATTTTCAATCGCACTGTTATTGATAGATTTGTTATTACTGGTGGCTAGCTAACAGTCCTCACAAAAGCATAGGAAATACTGTTGCAGATTTGTATGTGTGGACACGATTTCTGCGTAACTCTTTTGGGTGGGGGGTGGTAGTGGGGGTTTGGGGGAGGGCAAGGGGTGCATTGCACCATACCAAGTGTACACACCACACTAGGGATTTCTTCATTATTTATGGCGAATCTGCCAATTATATTGAACCTATGTAATATTGTCCTGCTTTTTTCATGAGCGTGTTTTGTTGTTGTATATAATAGGATGGTGTGAGTGAGTCTTTGTTTAGGGCTTCAATACTGTTTATTTGTTTGTTTGTTTATAATGCAAAATAATAATAATAATTCGGAATTTTGATCAACCTCGCCTCACACTCTCTGTGTTACACGAATCCATCAGTTTTCGTATATGACACGACTCATATATGCTGTAGTTTGCAATGTCTGCTTCCCTGTACTTTATACGTAGGAGATTGTTTGAATGAATCAAACCCGTTTCAAAATAATACTGTAAGTTTACTTGTTTGAAGATACGATGAATTTGGCCAAATTGAGGGGCATTATTGTGTTCACTGAAGTCCTCCATTTGAACACAATTCAGTAGAGTGTACGAACTGAAGGCCTGCGCTTTTAATTGCCCCAACACAAGTTAAAATCGTGTATGGCAAAAAAACGGGATATTCGTTCAACATCACCCCTTGTTATAAGACTTCAGCCTTGCGTGCGTTAGCTAGACACTTCAGCTGTCTCACAGACTGGCTAACCACTGGCCTTGGTGGGTCCAAAGTAAAAGCAGCACCCCTGTGTAGGCACTGAGGCTCTGTACAGGCCGTACGGTCCACAGGGGGAGTAGAGGTATAGCTTTACTCTTTCTTGGCCACGGTACTAGAAGGGGTGAGGGGTCGGCGTCACGCGCCGGCCGCTCTTTAACCCCGGGAAAGACCTGGTACCTGTTGTACAGGAGGCTGGGTGGGCCTCAGGGTCGGTCTGGACAGGTGCGGAAAATCTCAACTATAAAAACTAACTTACCTACCAAATAAACCCGCTATTGATTATCTGATTGCATCCGAGCCCGCTTATTTATTTTTAAACTTAGTTATTGCGCGCCTGCCGTCTGATTACACCAAGCAGTAGCGCTTCTTGAATTGTTCGAATGTCGGCTGGGACAATGGCTGTCGTGGCTGACATTTTTGTGACTTTCTTTAGACTCTGGGGGCAAATACGGGCAAATAACATGTCAAACTGTGTCACGGCCTTTCCCTTTTCACTTCTTTACAATTTCGTATTCACTTTCTGTCCGCTGTTATCACGTTCTGGAATAATGAGAGTATTGTGAAATAATCTGTGATTAAAATCACATCTTTTTGTTCTGTTTAACTGCCTGACTTACCTACTGACTGACTAACTGACTAACTAACTAACTAAATAATAAATAACTAATTAACTAACTAACTAGCTAAGAGACAGACATCCACAAAAAATTATCTAACCAAAAACCAACCATTTATCTAATTCGCTAAATATGTAGAGTTCTTTGATAAAGTGATAGTTTTTACTTGTTCATGAAATTCCTGACATTGTGGAAATAATGTATGTATGTATGTATGTATGTATGTATGTATGTATATATGTATGTGTGTCTGTATGTATGTATGTATGTATGCATGCATACATGCATGCATGTATGTATGTAAGTATGTATGTACATATGTACGTATGTATGTATGAATATATGTACTTATGTATTTATATTTATTTATTTATTCGTTTATAAACTTGGATAATTCTCAGGCAAATTACGAGGTTATCGTGGCTGTGACTGTGAAGACGCCGTGTATTCTGAGGTTTTGCTGTGTGTCGGTTGATCAGAATTTTCCGTATTCATGCTTTTACTCCAGGGTGTCCAACGTGCCTTCCTCCTAACCCCTTGCTGCCTATCCCCATTGTGTAACAGGCTGCCGGCAGCTGTCGCTGAATTCGCTTTTGTGTTTCTGCTAAAAGAAAGACGTATTTTTGGAAAACCAGCGGCTTGCATTTCGCCATGTTTTTCAACAAAATTAGTGCGGACTGCGCAGATGTGTCTTTCTGTTCATGTGGCCCAAAAGATGTGTCTTTCTGTTCATGTGGCCCAACAGATGTGTCTTTCTGTTCATGTGGCCCAACAGATGTGTCTTTCTGTTCATGTGGCCCAACAGATTCGTCTTTCTGTTCATGTGGCACAACAGATGTGTCTTTCTGTTCACGTGGCGCAACAGATGTGTCTTTCTGGTCATGTGGCGCAAGAGATATGTCTTTCTGTTCATGTGGCACAACATATGTGTCTTTCTGGTCATGTGGGACAAATATGTGTCTTTATGATCATGTGGCCCAACAGATGTGTCTTTCTGGTCATGTGGCACAACATATGTGTATTTCTGATCATGTGGCCCAACAGATGTGTCTTTCTGGTCATGTGGCACAACAGACGTGTATTTCCGATCATGTGGCCCAACAGATGCGTCTTTCTGATCATGTGGCCCAACAGATGTGTCTTTCTGTTCATGTGGCACAACAGATGTCTTTCTGTTCACGTGGCACAACAGATGTGTCTTTCTGATCATGTGGCCCAAAAGATGTGCCTTTCTGGTCATGTGGCACAACAGATATGTCTTTCTGTTGACGTGGCACAACAGATGTGTCTTTCTGATCATGTGGCCCAAAAGATGTGTCTTTCTGATCATGTGGCACAACAGATGTGTCTTTCTGTTCATGTGGCCCAACAGTTGTGTCTTTCTGATCATGCAGCACAACAGATGTGTCTTTCTGCTCATGTGGCACAATGGATGTGTCTTTATGATCATGTGGCACAACACCGAAATGGAAAGAATTTGGTCGTGCCTGTTTTACCGTGAAGGCGAGGGCAGCAATTTCTTCCGAATCGTCCGTAAATTTCAACGTATCAACACGGCGTCATACCCCGGACGATTGATGCATTCTTGGCGTCACTTCTAATTACTTTATCTTTCCCTTGTCCCTTGGATCGTCTCGTACATTCTCGTCAGTGTGTCTGTTGTCTGTCTGTCTGTCTGTCTGTCCATCCTTCAAAATCTCTACCTCGGAAAGTACTGGCGGATAAAAAGAAATGTAAGCCTGACTTGAGGCACAAGAAGTTGGTGTGCTGTGTAATGGATTCGAACCCAAGGCAGTTCCATTCCCCATTCTTTACGCAATAACAAAAACACTGGGATAGCAACGCAATGAGTACTGTTATAGTTCGGCGTACGGAGCAACCGAAGAAACATGTGAGTGTGTGTGTGTGAGTGTGTGAGTGTTTGAGACGTACATTGTGTGATAACGCGTGTAATTGTGTGGTTATGAGTATGTGTGTGTGTGTGTGTGTGTGTGAGTGTGAGTGAATGAGTGTGTATTAGAAAATCTGTAGATGTTGTTTATAACCTCAGTAACATGCACATACAAGTTGTTCTTCAAACTGCAGCACACATTCGATTACATACACAGTTTTATACATGTTCTGTGTAAAAGGTAAAAGGTAAAGCAGTCCCGTTACAGGCCTGGAGTGGCCCAGAGGGTTCCAGGAAGTTAAGGTTCCCAGATTTCATGACAACGGCACAGGATGGTGATAAGGTTGTCAGCCTTACGCACCGGCCGCCTTAACCCCCAGAAGATGCTCCTGGTACTCATTTCTGTTAGAGGCTGAGTCGGTCTCAGGACCATAGTGCGATCGGAGGGATTTTATGTCAATGAAAAATTCCAATGACACCAGCTGGGATCGAGCCAGCGACCTTCAGATTTGTAGCACAACACCTTAACCACTGTGCCACCGCGGTCACCATATGTTCAGTGCATTTTTTTAAAAAAAACAGGCAAATTAAGTATAAAGTAATATTGTGGCGCGTTCACCGAACTATTGTGACCGTGAAAAATTGATAAGTATTACTTTTCTGAGTGTGTGTCTGTAGCCTTGGTAATCCAGCAAGCAAAGCGCGTAAGCCGTATTGTATTGTCCCCTGTGGACTGTCCGGCTCTACAATATTTTTCTACATTATAACATAAACGCCATGATTTTCGAAAAAAAAAAAGCTATTGAAAATAAAACGCGTGTTTTGACTTTCTCTACAAATTTTGTCTGAAAACTTTCTCATTCTAAGAGGAAGTGAGCGAGACATATTAATTAATGCACATCGCTCTTCATAAAAATTCCCCGTTATTCTTGTCAGATTTTAATGAAACTTGAATCTTCTCGATAGAGGTTCGAAAACAAGTGTCAAATTTCATGAAAATCCGTACAGTGGGAGCCGAGTTATTCCATGCGGAAAATCCCACGTGACGTAGCCAATAGTTTCTTTTCGCAATTTTGCGAAGGAAGCCTAAGAACGATGGTGATGCTTTGTGTTATGACACTTCAGTTTATTCCGAAAATTGGGTCAGATTCATCCAGACTGGATGGTGTTCTAACCCAGAACGCAACAATAAAAAATTCGGGACATAGAAAATGTTACGTGAGCAGTTGGAAGCATAATTTACAGGATCCTAAACAGGATCCTAAATGCATGTAGGCTAGTGTACACATCTGTATCGTTACAGGGCAGTATGACTTGAAGTTTGAATTGGGTAGATGTGGAGTTTTGAACAGCTTGGAATGCGTCAACATGGCTGTCGTATTTACTCAGTGACGAGGGCTGACCGCTTACGTCCATATAGTGACCAGGTTCAGATTTTACAGAAATTAAACTGGATACCCTCTGAGGTGTGTCATCCCCGTTGTGTTTAGAAAACACTAATAGTGAGGTAAATATCAGTCATGAAACCACAACTATGGTATTATGGATTTATGATGGTATTTAATAGCAAAAAATAACCACTTCCAATATACACCAAATGCGCCAAGCTACGCACACACACACACACACACACAATGGAAACCTGAGCCCAAAAAACCCCCACCGAGAAAAACAACCCCGAAGAGAACCCAGAAGACGTCAAATATACTAACCCACTAACCACGCACCCCAACCCAATTAAATACCATAGAAAACACAACCTATTATCACGGCCCCCAAACAACCCCCCCCCCAATACCTACCCATAAAAAGTACATCATTTTCCATTAGACTTCCCACTAAATAAACTGATTGTAACGCGTAACGATGATGAGATCTCAGCATCACCTCGCAATATAGGCATATATATGATACTCTTTGAGCAAA
>Ga0136643_10010989_pt1 | contig 13406 bp, 11 predicted proteins | sample TergutLab28metaG_FD_96883 | JGI IMG/M metagenome (GOLD analysis project Ga0136643, IMG submission 96883) | Labiotermes labralis P1 segment gut microbial communities from Petit-Saut dam, French Guiana - Lab288 P1 (version 3) (version 3) | ecosystem: Host-associated > Arthropoda: Insects >...
ATGATATAAATTAAAAGGCAATAAACCACACGGCGGTCAATTTGACCGCTGTTGGCGCTTTCAGGTAGTGAAGCACCACTGGCGCTTCTAGTGTTAACTGTTTCAAAGTAATGAGGAAATGTAAGGGGCTGTTCATGAATGAGTGGGAATGGCAGAGCCAGATATGTACGGAGAGAGTGATCGAGGATCATGTTGAAAAAAATAATGCTACATCTAATACTGTAATCGCTTTTCTTTTTAAAGTTATGACCTGCGGATTGTTATTTATTGAATGTCTTGCAGAGCGGGCGGTGCTTTTCTAAAGTTTGAAATTATCGATGGTTATATCGCGGTGGATGGTGGGGTCAAATGATCTCATATGGAGAGGATGAGGACAAATTCATAAGGAAATTATTTGGAGAGAACATTAGGAGGAGAGGCAACTGCAGAAACGTAACTGTAAATGGGAAGATCAGTCTGGCTTGAATTGATGTGGGTCAGGATAGTGTCATTGGTGGGGGTTTGCGAAAAAGACGATGGAAGGAACTTCTACCAAGGGCGTAAAAATATAAATAAAGATTACTTGACAAAAGTTAAAATTACGTAATTTTTTTTATAAAGTAACCTGCACTCACTCTAGCAACACGTTTCGACGTTGAACCGTCATCAGACCAATCTGTGGGTATAAAAATGTGAATTGTTTTCAGATTCTATATTTTTTATACCCTCAGATTAGCCTAATGATGAGGGTTTAAAGACTGAACGTGTTGATAAAGTGACTGACATGTTATTTTATTAATAATAAAGTTGTGCTGATTGTGTTGCAGTATTGTTTGTTTGTAATCACAGGAAAAACAACTGGATGCCAAACATCAACAGTAACATAAAAATATTTTCGTCAAATTTGATGTTCGTGTAACCGTGCATCCTTAATATGAAATGATTTGTTAGACTAACTTGATGCAACAATTATCATTTACTGATAAACCAATGACTCAACATGTTTCGGGCACCATTGTGCCCATCTTCAGGAGTGCAAGGCTGTTCACTACTGCACTCCTGAAGGTGCGCACAATGGTGCCCGAAACATGTTGAGTAATTCGTTTATCAATAAATCATAATTGTTGCATCAAGTTGGTCTAACAAACCATTTCATATTTTCGTCAATTTCGTTACTGCCAGTTTCTCAATGACTATATTCCATTTTAGCAGTGGGTGGCTACTCTTGAGGTATTTGATCAACTGTGTTACTGTACAACACAGCTACGACATTTTCCGTTGTACACCTAGACCTACATCCTCGTCCCTTCTTATCCTTTTTCATAAGATCACCCAGATTATTTTTGACCAGTAGCTATGGACCTGATTTTGCTGCACCCATTTACTTTCCTGCAGCTGTTTCAAATTCTGCAAACCAGGCATTACTATGAGGACGGCAGACCTACAGCTCTCTGACCTGTTCTGTTCTGCTGGAGCCGTTCTAATCACATCCCATTCTACTCGTTACTCGATTGCCTATGCAAACAGCTCACAGCCGCAACCGACAGGGGGTGAAAAGTGATAGGGACCTACCATTGTACAGGATGTTCCACCTAGCAGATTCGTTTACACAGTACGCTTTGACTTATGTTTGGGACATAACCAGTTCGAAGGTTTGCCAAAACACTGACTATATGCTCCGAATTTTTTCGTGAGTCTGATGTTCCAGACAATCGTCCGAATATTTTCTTGAATTACGTCTTTAACTCTTCTTTCCACGTTTCTTCCCAAAACATTATTTACTCTCACTTGAGGCTATGTAATAGTTTTTAGGTTTTCCTTAGTTTCTCCAGGTGAATCTCAGGAAGCACCTGAAATAAGCCACTACCGATTCTTCCCACACTTTTAGTTTTGTCCAAACGCAATAATTTTTGCGTATCGTTGCACCCGAAAGAGCCACTACATCGTCCTTAAATATCCTACTTTCCACCAAGCCAACAATCCATCTCCTTATCGTTTTTAGGGGCCGGCGAGTGGTTTCTATGGGGGAAGTCATGTGCCTAAAGTCACTTCGGATCGATCATACACTTTATGTGAACAGATAAAGAGTTGGTTACATGAGGGACCGGCGTAACAGAGATAATCAAGTGCATTGTTAATGATCCGACACATGCCTCCCGCCTGGGCGGCTCTGCAGCTGACGGGACCGCACGCTACCGAGAGCATTTGTTGAAGTGGAGCTTTGCTGAGCGAGGAAACTTACGTTTGGAACTGACTGATTGAAATATGTGTTATTTAACGACGTCCATACAAGTTGGGTTCAATGAAAAGATATTTTGCATATCGTGATGATAAAAATGTTTAAATTTATATTTAGTTTATACAAAGACAGCTATTATAGCGCAGACAAACCCCCAAAAACAGAGGACCAAAAAGTAACTGAATTGATGTAGTGTCGAAGGAGAAAGTGCGAAATTTGGAGATTTGGGTGGATAAAGGGAAATTGTGGTGTGGTGGCAGAGAAATGTCTTGAAGAAAGTTATTGAATGTACAGAGAAGCAAGACGTTTGAAAATCGAAAGACGTGAATTGTATCATTGTGTAAATACGCAACTACAAATTACGGACATGTTTCCTTCTACCAAACCCACGATTTTCTTCCACAACGGCTCTACATAGAAAGTGTTAAACAAAGAAGGTATTGTTTGGAAAGGAAGCCCGGAAAAATTACCGACCACTTTTATTTCGAGAATTACTCTCCCTGAAATACACACACACACATATATGTGTGTATATATATATATATATATATATATATATAACATGAGTTTGAGATTTAATACCTTTGCAAACGTGCAGTCGTGGTTCGATTTATTAGGGATTGTAATAGTGACTTAGATTGACAGCAAGTTCTGTGCACTGTGGTTGGGGTTATTAAATAAAAGGTAAATTTACACTTGCACTTAAACGTTGCGCCGTGGAGGTGACTGTAAAGTGTAAATGTCAGTGCGTTGAACAGTTAGTGTTGTGCTGCACTGGTTGGCTTGTTCTTACAACCCGCAGCGCATTTCAAGACTGAGATCACAGTCACTTGACATTTTATCGTGTTCTATAAAATTGCTCTTTATACGAGTATCTTATAGGACCTGATTTTGGCTTTTAATTAAAGCCGAAAACATGTCATTGAATGCACAATAAGACAGTGCAGATTGTAATTGGGACAAACTGCCCATGCGCCCCTTGTTACGCGCCTTCACAAAATTGTGTCATGTCTGTCAGTCCACCTGTCCATCCGTCCGCACGTAACAAATTGTCTCCCAATGAATGGATTTTAATTAAATTTGGTATTTGAATTTCGAAAATCAATTGAGAAAATTCAAGTGTCATTTAAAACTTCGCAAGAATAATGGTACTTTACTTGAAGACTTTTGCATATTTATGATAATATCTCACCGAACTGTTCTTAGGAGAAAACTTTCGGATATGAATTGTAGAGAAAATCAAAATACACATTTCATTTGTAATAATTTTTTTCGAAGGTCCACGGACCATACGGCGCATTGCATGCTGGGTACCTAAGACTACAACCACGCACTCAGAGTATGTAGTAATTGTTGCTTTTTCACTACAACAATGGTCGCACGAACGCGCCTCAGTATTATTTTATACGTATGTGGCGTGTCTTGTTGAAATGCGAGGAAGAAGATGCGTCAAAGTTATATCAGTTCGGGTGACATTGCCGATCCTTACGATGCAGCTGCAATATAACGGCACTGCTGTTTTCTTGTTTTTCCACCGTTTAATGTATATTAGCAACCTTTTGTATTTTGGCGACGGCAAGTAACAGACTATTCTTTAAGGAATACATAGATTAAAAATATATTCGTAAGAAACAAGTGATTTTTTTTCAGTTCGGTTTAAGTATATATAAAAATCTGGGTGAAACTAAAGGGCATATTGCCTCTCGCTATATCTTTAACCAAAGCTGCATTAGTTCAGCAAATAGCATTGACTTGTTAAAGAATGGAGCGTAGGTTGTTTAATGACACTCTATGACCTGTTTCTGTTATTTCACCTCGTATATTGCGAGATAAAAACGCATTCAATTATTTAGGCTTCACGTACATTTCGGCACTGTCGGTCAGTTCACAGGCATAGACGGTATTTTTTGCCTGTATTTGACTGCATCTGAACGTGCCAACGGTCACGCTGTCTTCACACTTACGTCACAGCGAGTTTAAGTAAAGGCGGGTTTCTTCGAAATAATATTTGCTACAAAATTAATGCGATTATCGATAAATCTTAATTAGTTAGATTTTTTATCATGTTTAAAGGAAAATGAGCTGCCCTCGAGTGACATACGGACGTTCCGTCTTAACACTCTGTCCAGATCCCTGAGCGTGAAGTTGCCTTGAGCTGATCGTGACCTTACCCACAGTGTGGAGCGGTTTGGAACGAACTAGGAATACAAAGATATGGCGTACTTCGGGTTAATATTGCAGCGTTCGTCTATAGGGATTGAAGATAAGGAATAATAACCTTAGTCAGGAGGTTTGGTGTTTCGGGTCAGATCCAAATTATTCAGCATTGTTTGCGTCTGAACTTATTACAGAAGCACCTTTTTCTGGAGGATTTTTTCTCCATCCTTCGGAGAATAAATAAACACTCTTACGCATATCTTCGGAGACTTCCACACCTCCAGACGGCACTGAATTTCAATGAACGCTGTGTGTCATTGTACCTTAGGGGAGTCCTATTTTCTAATCTCCGTGCATGCAATATGACGGAGGCTTTATCCAAAATATGCAGCGAACTCAGAGCTGATGTAATTAAGATATTGACTTCTTCTACCAAGACAGAGACAGAAGCAACTTTGACATTATCTCCGAGCACCATGCATCCAGCACTGTACTTGTGGTATAGACTGAAATACGGGATCCCCCCACACCCTTCATGCCGGTTCCCACTAGATTTGCCACGCCTCAATAATTCACTGGCTACTTGCCAGCCTGTTTTACTGTATCTTCTCTTCAACTATTTATAATGTTTTCCCTCTTCTATTTCTTTACACTGGTTTTAGTCGATGGGAGATGGTGTTAATGAACAGCGTTTGTTTAAGGAAATTGTAAACGTGCCTGTTTCTTCCAACACAAAACCAGAATGTCGGAGGTGTTTCAACACAACGTGTTTACGAGATTAGTTCTCCAACTCAGTATACAAGAGAGCCTGTGGTGTGAGGTTGGCGCTGTATATTATATGGAAGGGCACAGACTCTTTATATACAAGGAACACGAATTAATAACTGGACTGGTGTTTTGTGAAGTAACTGCAAAACAATGGGGATTTTTCATTCATAATTCAACTCTTTTCAGCATGAGTTGCTCTAAACAATCATTATATAATTAATCTTTGGGTAATATTGTTCGTTTGTCGGCTTGCCTTTTGTTACCACGGAAACCAAAAGAGAAACTTATTTGATGACAATGTCACCACCAGATAGCAGCAATATACAACAGCAGAATGCTTACCGTATTGGGTATTATTGCATCTAATATCTTCGGAGAACATTACCTGCACATAACGCACTAAAATTCTTGTGCTATCAGAGTGTCCTCTAAGAAGTCTTATTGAGTATTGTGCATGTTTGGGTTGCATTTAAGTTGCCGTTTGCCCAATGCATGACAAGAAGTTACACGGAAGAGTACAGGTAGATCTCCATTCGTTTTTAAATTCGGCACTAGATGAAGGTGAGTGGTTAGTTTCACGCCCAAATTGATTTTACCCCGAAGAAAGAAACCCGTCCCCTCGGTAAAAATTTAATAGGATATTGGTTGGGCCCCAGAATAGGTGTGGACCTTGTGGAGAAGAGGACAGTCTCGTACATCTGCCCGGAATCTTGCAACAGTTCAGCGGCTGTCACGCTTGCAGCGTAATCAATATCTGACTTCAAAATATCGGCTGCCCGATTTGGCGGCTAAAAAAAATGAAGATAATTTCAGATAAAATATAAACAAGCAGAATGACAGTTTGTTTTGCGAAAAATTGTATATCTCAACTATATTAATGATTTTTATGTAAAATAGTGACATCATTGCGGTGTCTGAACAAGATATATAAGTGAAATTCAGCTTAGTTTGACCCAGTCAATTCATTTTGGTAAATGAATACCTAGAAAACCAATAATATATAGTTCTGTCAACAATATAACGGAGGACAAAACCATGCAATAAGGATACTTTGTATATCCTTTATAATATGTGGCAAAGTTTAAACATTTGGGAACGACACGAACGACATAAAATTGCGTGCAAGTATACGTTAGATCAGACTGATTTCGAGAAATGACTGCCACCATTCGGTCCTGAATATTTCCGATTCCCATATTCTCTCCAAAGTCATAAGAATAAAACAGAATTATAATTTTGCCTTAGTTTGTGTGTGTATGTCAAACTTCCATTCTCAAAGTAAGAGAGGAAAATAAGACGAGAGTGTTCGAAAATAGGGTGCCGAGGAAGATGTGTTGGCTTTACAGTGAGACAGTGGGTTGACGGAAAATTCCAGAATCGGACCTTCATGGTTTGTGCTTATGACCAAATGTTATTTGTGTGGCCGAGTCAAGGAGGATAAACGGCGCAGGGCGTGTGGCAGAATAGAAATGCCTACAGTGTTTTGGTAGGGAAAACTGAAAGGGACTATCAGCACAACCTAGACATAGTAGTGAACCTGCGGGTTCCGTAAAATGCGGAGAATTACTTGGCTAACTAAGAAGTGGTTAGCTGCTCAAGAGGGGCTCCGATCCATGTAGTCAGTTCAGCTTAATCAGTGACGCTGTGTTTCTGGAACCCTCCAGTCTACAGCTTCCATAATCAATGAAACCGTGGCAACGATGTTTCCTTTAGGCGCAGTAATGTGTAAGAATGGAACAGTGGAATGTTTATTGCTGGCAAACGTAGCTAAAGTTAGAATCTGCAAAATTGTCCATTCATTTTGAACGGGTACTCTATAGCACATACAAGTATTTAGCTCCTGCCTCACATAATATTTCACTACTACTACTGCTACTACTACTACTACTACTACTACTACCACCACCACCACCACCACCACCCATACTACCACCACCACTACTAACACCACCACCACCACCACTACTACTACTACTACAGACGAGTACATGGAGTTTATGGACATAATTCTCTTTATTTTGAGCAGGGGTGCACCAAGTTTGGGTGCCTAAATTTTGTACTGACTCGCCTAATAGTTGGGTGTCTTCTGTATGGAACTTGCTTCATGCCACACAAGTGGCGTCTAGAATTTTGAAGTGGCTGTAGGATTTAGTAAAATTTGTGCACTGGTGATTCCGGCTATCATACGAACAGCCTATGGGTCGTAATATTTTAGATATTTTAAGATGTGTTTGTTTAATGAATTCTTCTTTAAAGGGTCAGCTGTTGAGGTACCCCCCGGCCCAGTAGTGTGCCGCTATTCTGTTTAACGCAGTACGAATCTGTATTTAATTCAGTGTGGTACCCTTTATGATGGGGGGTTAGCCATCACAGAAGGCCGGCCTACAAAGCAAGTATGCAGCAGTCCCCCTAGTGGCATTCGAATGTGCGGTGTCAGCTAATGAGAGAGCAGAAGACTGGCGGTCCTAATGATGGCCGAAGGGAATTATTCCTGAATGTATGTCATACATAGTCTAAGATCAAGAAACGCAATTTTGTTATTACTTTCTCTTTATGTAGCAACCGATGTTGTTAGTTGTTACAGATATAGCAGATGATTATAGGAATGAATGGCAATAGAAGTGATTTTGCGATATTTGTACCGGTTGCATATGCAGCTAAGCCTTGGTTTGAAGTTTCTGTCAAGAATCAGACTGTCTGACACTGAGCTAAGGGAAGGGTTACCGGTCAGGAATGTTGCTTCCGAAGGGAATTATGTTGAATTTATCTGATCGACATTTTGTCAGGCTTTACATTAGTTTATTAAATAAACGAATTGGCATGAAGTGTACAATATATGGCAGTGACACTATATTTTTTGTTTTACTTTTATCCATTGCCTAATTCTCAAAGAACACGACGTTTCGGAAGGCGGCTGTGCTTCCGTCTTCAGGCAATGAAGCACGTAAGTTGGAGGACTCCTTAGATAGAGCCGTTCTTACCCAGTACCTGAAAATAGCTCGATATAATGGATCCGTCTCTTTAGATGCTTTTTTGCTGGAAGACAAATGAAGAGCGGGCTTTAGAAACGGCGTACATATTTAAAAATCAGACAGTGGATGAACTCCAAAAAAAATAAAATTGTGTCAGTGAGTTATACATCATCGTTAGAGCACTGTAGATTTGATTAAAACAAGTTTAACCACCCTAGCGTCATCCGTCGGAGAGGAGATGAGAAAACCGTTTGGTGGAACTGGCCAATTAGACCATTTCATCTTCACTGAGGTGCACAGAAGGCTGAGTCTGCCTGTGACTTCAGAGTCCCTGTAAGGTCATACTAATCGCTTTAACTAGCGGCGCAGTTGATACGGCGAGATCTTGGAAAGTACCTCACATTTCCTTCTTTGAAAGCAGTGCATACACAACGAGTGTCCTGACGAAACTCAAAAGGGAGCGTCCACAGGTTTCTGTTTATCATATTATTCTGTTGTCAAGTTTCCTAGAGTTTCACAGACCTGCTATACATAGAAACTATAGAGTATTCTTCTGTTATACGCACTGCCTCATAAAGCAAGCCATATCCCTTGAAAAAGCTCCTACTATAATATGTGTTGCATAATTTCATGTTGCACAATGAGTTTTCCAGACCATTAGGTGGCCCCTGCCTGACTGTGCACGTCATACGGGAAGTGCGTCTTGAACACAAGAGTGACTTGAGTTAGGCAAGCAGGATTATCCATCCAAGTACTCGGCACGTATATGTAAATTCTGCGACTGTATCCTTCCATCTCATTATACCTTCAATCGTTCAGATATGGTGAAATGTTGAAACAGAGGTCTGATAAAGGGCTAGTACAAAAGTTTAGATTCTAATAGATTGCTAAGTACAAAACACAGTCACGAAACCTAGTCGGCTGATATACAGAAAATTAGTAAGTCAGGGCCATTTGAGTTAAATCATATTTCTTTATTATGTGTTTTTTCTTACATGAAATGTGTTTTTTTAAGTGTAATTATAATTGTGTTAGCTGTGAAAATTTGTTCATTACCGTGTGTAAATATTCAATGAATGAGGAACAAATACTGGGACAGCAAACGGCGATCGTATCATCTGCGACTGTGTTAAGCTCTGAAGTGTTGGTCCTTTCAATTTGCAATGCAAATTTAAACGGACATTGTTATCACTAGTTGAAGAACTTCCCTCGTCTGATTGTCCTATGCACGTGCTTTTTTCTTATGCGCTAAGCACAGTTACCTTCCTTGTTCCTTTTTGAACTCTCTTTATATCTTTCTTTGCCCGCTGTTGTAGCAGAAATTCGGTCCCTAATTTTCCGGAACACAAAACAGAAACAAATTACGTCCAACAGCTGACTGCTAATTACCTACACAAATTCGGTCAAGCAGTTTACACCACTTGCCGATCTCGATGTCCGTGCTTTATGTCTGCAGCCGCTTGTTTGTTGGGATCGCGGTTTCGAATCCCACTGAGGGCATGGCTGTCCGTCTGTTGTGTGCGACGGGCTGACCATTACGTGGTATTCGGAACATTACTGCTTAATGCAGGATCGCAGGCTACTTTGGGGATTTTTGTGGCTGTTCTTAGTCACCCCTGCCAAACGGCGAGTTATGACAGCGATCGCCTCCTTTCAAATCCGTTCCAGTTCTTCATTCGCTGAAGCCTTGTAATGTGAAGGTGCTGCAAACGATGTAAAATAAAGTATAGAATATCCAGCCCTATTAGTTCATTGAGTAGTCTGAATAGAGTACGAGCCTAGGACACTGGGAAACCGGCGTTAGATCCCCTCGAGGGAAGGGTATTGTCTCGTCCTCACAGCATCCAGCCCGATTCCAAAACCCGCCGGGTCTCGTGTGCAGTAGGGACCAGGCAGTGAGGCTGCACGTTTCTCTTCGTCTAGTGCGGAAGTTCAAAGGTGCACGGAGATATAACTCATCTCGCCATACATTTTTATGGCGCTAGGCTTAATCAAGTATAGGGAAATTTACCCTACTGTGCTACATGGCAATTGAATATAAATCTTTTGTTCTAATACATATGCGTGTAGTTGTTTCTCCCGATGATTCTCCATATGTGCAAGACATCTTGCTACAAATGGTTTTTATTTAGCAACTACTTTAATAATTTGCATGTCTTTGTTTTGTTTTAGATGTGTGTGAGTGTGCGGCAGAAAATTCCTTTGAAACTTCTTAGTTACATTCCTGTTACTTAAACCTGTAATGACTGGTCTGTCTACAAACACCCTGTAGAAGTCGGAGACAGGCTATTTGTATCTAAGTTCAAGTCTTCTGGGATATGGCTCACTACCGTTTGGTGGATATTTTCTTAACTTTCGGAGAAGATTGTTGCCTTTATCTTCAGGTCCAACAAGTCCAAGTCAATAAGTCTTCGCCAGATGGCACAGCACATATCCCAGACCACTTAGCTATTCATTATCTTCACTATCGAACCTCCCATCTCTCATTTATATTTGCCATTTGCGTGCGGTATCGACGCTTCACCGCTGCAGTATAATGTTTCTCTTGCTTAAAAGTAATGACTTTTCTAATGTTTGTTTTTGTTTTGTTTTCATCTTGTTTTAAAAAATGTGTACATGAAACTGACAGAAGAAAAATCTGTAACCTAAACATGTATTTGGTACACTTGATTTTCCTCCGAACGTCCAAGAAAAACTACGAAAAATACTTTGCAATATATATACATATGTGTGTGTGTGTGTGTGGGTGTGTGTATTTCACGCATACCTGTCAATTTGAAATATCGCATCACATCTCAGAATGATTATATTACACACGAAGCCAGTAAAGCTACATAAATACACCCGGTCAGCACACTTTTTAGGCCTCACGTTCATCCAGGTTCTAATTATGAGTTTCACTCAACGTTAAGATTTGCCGTTACAGTCCACACACACACACACACACACTCATATACACATACACATACATACACACACACACACACATACACATACACACACACACACACACACACACACACACACACACAGTACATAAATTTTCAGCAACTCTGAGTGTCGTTCCATGCAGTCAGGCTGGATTAGGTTGTAAGGGCCACTGGGTTTGTGGGGGAAATTAACGGCTTTCTAAATGCTATATGTTACATCGTTGTTGAATGGGTGGGTATCGCGTGCTCCGGTCATTCACAAAGGTAACTTGATTACATGATACTTTAGCCGACACCACATCCTCCCTCCATGACTCATGACGTGAACTGGGATCCAGATGTGAACATGTCAGTTGTATTTCTATAGTAAAACCAACTAGATGCACTAGTGTATCGAGTTCATTTTATTTTGGAATGAAACTCTACATGTTTCGGACGGTCTTTCCGTACATCATTATGAGTTCAAGACTGTACATATAGCAACAGGCATTTGTCAAACAGATACTGCTGTATGTACAGTCTTCATCTCCTGATGATGGACGGAAAGACCGTCCGAAACATGTAGAGTTTAATTTCCAAAATAAAATAATTTTGATACATTGGTGCATCTGGTTGGTTTTACTGTAGAAATAATATTACGATACACGGCCCTATGAACGTCAAATATGTCAGGTGTATTTATTTTCAATTTCTGGTGTGTCAGTAGGCAGATTAACGTGATTTAACTCTTCCAGAAATGGCTAAAAAAGGAACGTCTTTCAATAATGACTAGTTTATTTACTGTTTATTTAAAGATGTTGTTCTTATCTCAGGCTACGTACCTTCGATTTTCGAAATAATAGTTAATTGGAAAGGATGTGGAAAAGATAGGCAGTTTTGAAATTTGAGGGTTCTGTACTGTTGGAGACAGTGCAGTGCGTGGGAGATTAATACTGAAGTCTGTATTAACAGTGTGAAAATATAAACTTGCATTAAATAATTCAGAATAGTGACCGTTGTCACGGCACTGTGAAAACAACTAAACGCCATGTTTTGTAAAAGGCGAAAGATAAAATGAACAGTTGTTATGCAAAAACGGAATTTCTGACAGAACACAGAACTTATTTTCTTATTGCGGAGCCTTTAAATTTTACTAATCCGTGACGTTCATTTTATTTCATTTTATTTTATTCTATTTTATTTTATTCTATTCTTGTAAGAAGAATTTTGCAGATTACAGTGGCCGCGTTTCAAGGATTACGTCTGCGGCCGCTCGCTTGTTAAGATTGTGGGTTCAAATCCCGCAAAGGGGATGGATGTCTGTCTGTTGTGAGTGTTTTGTGTTGTCAAGTAGAAGTCTCTGCGACGAGCTGATCACCCGTCCAGAGGAGTCTTAGCGTCTGTGGTGCGTCGTTGGGTGTGATCTAGAAACCTCAAGAATGAGGAGGCCCTGGTCCGCTTTGGGCTGCAGCACCAGAGAAAAAAAGGAGCTTATTAATTAGGTATAGAGTCTGAACACACTAGATGTGTCGAATGCATTATCAAAGCTTTCCTTTATTCACAGTTTCGTAATCGTTCATTTACGTCTAATATAACCTTTTAGGTAAACTTGTGTTCTGCATTCAGTCCAAGTTTCACATGCCTTCCATCCATAGTTTATTAGTTTTCACTATCAAACAGAAGGCCAAAAAGAATTTTCGCACGGCAGCTCTCTTCTTTACAGTAGGCTACCTCAATTAGCGTTGCGTATTCATCTGAAGTCTGTTAGCATACATCACACGAGGCCCCCAAAATACATCGCTAATATTACTACCGCTTGAAAGTTTGCCTCTCACGTTAGACTGTCAGCAAAGACCATAACGTTGGTACATATTTCGTCAAATCACTGCATTGGTCCAATATTTGACATTGGCGACGGCTCGCTTGCCCTCACAGAAGCACCCACACGCATTTACACACCTACAGACAGTGTAATGATCACAGAGGTATACTTTTGCCTTGTTAGGGATGAAAATTGGGGAAGAGGAGTGCTGTCTATATATTCCATTAAGGATTCACGAGAAAGGTTTTGCATTATACTTGTAGATCCTCGTGTAGGCAGAAAGAAGACTACAGAAACTACGAGAATGTGACACGTAAGAAATAAACAGTTGAATAAAGGGACCAACTTGATGTCACTTGCTTTATTATTTCATTATTTAATGCTCAACATGTTTCGGATGTTAGTACATCCATCCTCAGGAGCTTGCGACTTATTTGTTGAGTTATTTCATGGGTTGAGTTGCTCTGTTTTTATGTGTTTTGGTGTTTCGGTGTGGTGTTGTTGTGGGGTTGTGGTATTCGTTTGGTGGCTGGTTATGGAGACGACAACAACACAACCAA
>Ga0136643_10010992_pt1 | contig 13405 bp, 4 predicted proteins | sample TergutLab28metaG_FD_96883 | JGI IMG/M metagenome (GOLD analysis project Ga0136643, IMG submission 96883) | Labiotermes labralis P1 segment gut microbial communities from Petit-Saut dam, French Guiana - Lab288 P1 (version 3) (version 3) | ecosystem: Host-associated > Arthropoda: Insects >...
ACCTCACGAGGCTGAGTGGACCCCGTTCCAGACCCACTACTACTCAGAAAATCTGGTAGCGCCGGGGATCGAACCCGGGACCTCTGTATCTGTAGCCAGAAACTCTGACCACTAGACCACATATGTATAGCGTAACATAATTACAGGGTAACTAGTGGTCGTGGACATACTATTAGCCACCATACCCTTGATTAAAAAATAAAATTTAATCTCTTCACCAACTTTCACACTGTAGTTTACACCGTGCTTTTGTACGAAGTTATTGTCTAAAATTCTCTCCAAAAATCCGCACTATACTGTAGAGTGATATTAAACAGTTCTTACAAAATCAAACTATATTCCACCATGCTTAGGTGGCGGCCACCACCACTATCAGGGAAAATTCACTTCATAAGCTAAAACACCCCCACTGTTAAAACTGTCTTCTTGGTTTTATTGTTTAATAAGACAATTTTTTTTCAATAGCGGAGTTTTAACTTATGAAGTGAATTTTCCTTGTTGATGATGGTGACCGCCACGGAAACATGGTGGAATATAGTTTGATTTTGTAAGAACTGTTTAAAATCATTGTATAGTGCGTACTGGTGGAACACTCTGACGGCGCGCTGGAAAAATTTCGACATGCGCCTGTCTGCTTACCGATGTCTGTCCGCATGGGACAACTCGGCTCCAAATGGATGGATTACCATGAAATTTCACATTTTATTATTTTTCGAAAATCTGTTCAAGAAAATCAAGATTTATTAAAATAGGGAAGAATAACGGGTATTTTGCATGAAGGCCAATATACATTTTTATCAGATTTCGATCAACTCTTTTTAGAATGAGGAGCCTTTCAAAGTTGTACGGAAAATCAAAACACATCTTATTGTTTAATAACTTTTTCGGACATCGTGGTGTTTATGAGATTATGTGGGAAAATATTGTACAACCGGACAGCCCACAGATGAAAATACATGGCCATGCTCAATGTATGCTGGATAACTAAGGCTACAAACACACACTGAGAATATGTAATAATTTTTGCTTTCTCACAGCAATAATGTTTGCACGAAAGGGACTCATTTTTAGGTTACCCTTACGCTGTCTGTCTTATTAGACAATAACTTCTTTCGTAGCCTTCTTAAATAAACCAACTAAACACAAACTGTTTATTATTACAGAATTGTCGCTGTGGTCATGCATTCTGCTTGACGTTCCCCGGTAAATATTCCTGAGATAAGTTGCGTTTAAAAAAGTAGTTTAGAGCAATTTAGTGACGAGCCGGGCTGTTTAAAGAGGATGGTTACACTTTATTTTTCTCTACTTTTACCCCTCCTTTTGTTTTTGTTCAGCTACAAAGAGCCTATTCCTCACCAGGCTGTCAGTTTATAGCAGTCTTTGATCTGATCCCTACAAACAGAAACAAAAAGTAAGGCCGAACAGGAAAAACTGATTCTGTCCAGCAAGCAGGAACATCCCCGATACATACAGCGATATCTCCTGGCGGAAGTTTAGATGTTGTGTGCACTAAAGGTTGTGTCTCTCGTTTGTAAACTCTTGGCGAGTTGTGTTACTATGATGTTCTTTGGTCCTACGATGCATGCATGGATGGGCAAAGCCTTCACTTCAAAACAGTGTTAAGTAGAACCATGCTTCTGCTTTGAAGGTGCAGACAAAGACGAGGAAGACACCGACATAAATTGTAACTCACGTCTACAGCGACGACATTCTCAGTTTAAATAAATTCTATATTATTACGCAGAATGTGCGAAACTACTGTCAATGAGGTATGAGATATCCTGTAGCGCAGAAAACAGGGTGAAGTTGCACCTATACTTATTCTGTTCGGAGACTTGGACGTTAGCAATTTAAGAGACAATCCTGTAGATTCTCTTTCAGGTATCACGATTGGGCCTTCTTGCTTTTTTTATTTGGTGCAACAGCCCCCAGTCGGCCAGGGCCTCCTCATTCTCAAGGTTTCTAGGTCACACTCAAAGACGCACCACATTCGGTAGGACTCTTCTGGACGAGTGATCATCCCGTCGCAGAGACCTCTACCTAACAAAACACAACACTTAAAACAGACAGACATCCATTCCCCCGCTGGGATCTGAACCCATAATCTCAGCAGGCGAGAGGCCGCAAAACTACGCCTTAGACCGCGGAGCCACTTGTACCGGCTTCTTGCTTTCTATGAATCAGAATTTACTTCCAAATTGTGAATCCGTTAGGAAAATCGAATGGCCTGTCTTTATACGGATTATTCTTTCAATTTTTGTTACACAGTGATGGAACAAGGCGATACAGAAACTCACAGATATGCATGAGATTTGAGCCACTGCTTATGGTCTGTTGGAATGTATTACAGCTTAGTGTGGAATGTAAGAACCAGTATTTCGGAAGAACGTATTGTCTCACCTTTCACCGTAAATATGGGCGTTGCACGTTATTCCAGATCGTTACTAAGAGGCAATAAATCCGCACATCACACATTGATGAAACTGTAACTGGTGCTCTGACCGGGATGAGGACATGAGGTCTCAGAAATCGGGCTGTCTGGGATTGGATTAGTAGATGAGTCTCAGTATTTCAGCCGCCCTACACTGTAGGCATGCGCAGTGATTCTGAGCGCTGTTGTGTGAAACGGAAATAGAAGAAGAAATGAACATAAAACCACATAACATTGAAAGTTAATAAATATATATGTATATCGTACGTTTATTGTTTTGTGCTTTTATGGAACAATCCCTCAGGACAGTGGTAAATGAAATTAAATTTTACTGATGATTCGAAAAAAAAGTTTCTTGAATGCAAGACGCAATTATAAATTTGAACAAAAGAACACACAAAGGCTTAACTTCACATACTGCGTCTGAAATTACTGCTATCTAAAAAACATGATGATGATTGGTAATCCGTTTAACCTAATTTTATCGTTTCTTTCTTCAGATAATCTAAAATCTCATGTCCAATCCCTTCTGAATAAAAATTATTATACGCGTGTTATAAGACTTTATTTATGAGTAAGCGATTCATTTGTTTATGTACGATTACTCTTATCTCCGCCTTAAACACCTGAACTGTGTGGCAATGGTTCCCCTGAAATGTTTACACCAATCTACAAATTCGAAAGGCTCACACAATAGAGGAAAATACAGTTAAAAAATTCTGTGCTTCGAGTATTTCCAGTCTCACATATCTGGTTATTTCCATTTGCGAACAAAACAACAAAGTGAAACTAAAACCTTTAGAAAATATTATAAACAACTGAAATGTAATAGGTTTTATGTAAAAGGAATAAAGGGATAATGATCATAAGGCTGGTGCCAATGACAATGCAGTAAAACCACAGACTAACAGTCAAACAAATGACACTATCGGTTCCTAACTTGGGACCAGAAGAACCTGATGTTGAGGACTAATCTTGACAGAGAGCAGTGGAAAGTAGAGTTAAGCGTTTTTCTCGATGTCATGGAATTCCTGCTTTATCTGCAGCATTGGCAATAACGTTGTGTTCTACTGATGCAAGAAGAACAAGTGCGTTTCTTCCAGTAAAATAAGATTGAAAATATTAGTGCGACATAAGCATGAAGATTACGTATAAATGGAAATTAGTGTTGATATATTAACTTACGTTGAAGCATTAACAACGGAATTATGTACCTGAGAAACAATGTTTTGTGTTCTCCCATAAAATTGCTTCAAAGTTTATTTCTCCACTTGAATATGTAATGATGTTCTGTATGCCGTGATAAATACAAAATTTCTAATTATGCCTATTATATTTTTCACGAAGGGAGCTAAATATGACTCTATTTTAGAGCTAATTATTGCACAATTCTTATTCTTATACAGATGAAAGTTTTTAAAATTAAACTCCTCCCGTAAGTTTTTCCAGTATCTGTGTCTATATTTGAGCATCTAATCGGCACCAGCTAATAATAATTTGCAAAATAATGAGTATAAGTCCAGTAGTACCGACATGGTCTCTGATTCAGATTTGTATGTGGGGTTCAGCAAATACTAAATCACAATTTTTTTTAATTTATAAGTTCAGGTCTGACACAGATTAAGGTCGTCGGGAAGGCACTTCGCTTTGACTTGTGATTAGTTTCCAACGTTTCGGAAGTGTTTTATGACTCAATCTTCTGAGTAATGCACAATCGTAATCTGATATCTTCTTTAAATATCTATCAAGAATGCTGTCAGAAAATGAAATCACGCAAGCTAAGTATCTTCTACGGCGAGTCACAGGTGTCAGCGACAACCGGAAGATATAAATTCCTTTAAATATTTTTATCTATGTATTTAATAAATAGGTGCCTATAATAGGAAGGTGTATGTCAATATTAATAAAGGTGTAATACGTGTGAGGAAGAATGTGGATATTACAGACTAATTTGTGGGTTTTTATGAGACTAAAGAAAGGGACAGATAAAACTAAATTACACTGGCTTCTGTACACTTTGTTGTAAGCTACATCCATTTGTCATTCCGTTTTTCCCATTGTAATTATAATAATGGAATATTCCCAGTTATAACTTACGGTAGGATATTGGGAGAGGTGTTGAATTGGGTCAATTGTATATTCCTCTCTTTGTAGTAAGATAAGCTACACGCACTTAAGTCGTTGCTGCTACACAGGGGTAAAGAGTGGAACTTGCAGCATTAGCGAAAGTTGGTGGTGTGTAGGTTGACGCATGATATTTTGTAACCTGCAAATAGTGGAAGAAAACAGCATTGCGTAGGGGGAGATGGAGAAAATTTCTGTACTGTAAGTAGTACCACAATCAACGGACTAAATGCATATATTTTTCATAACAATTCCGAAAAATTAAAACTTCATAATTAAACATACATTGTGCCTAAATTCTCAGACATCACCGCTATCTAGGTAACTTAACACAATGACGGACTCTAGGTGTGCGGACAAAAAAATGCTTTCTTGATAAGAATACGTCCGTTTTAGTCACATACAGTCACAGATCCTTCCTACTAATGTTAGATGGACATGATTCCCATCAGAAATTGCTAGCTACGAAATTTCAAGAATAAAACAATATTTACGTCTTCCAAACCCCATCACAAAAAGTTTCAGCATCTGGAAAAACCCTTGTTCAAGTGTCTAAGGTCTTATTATTATAATGAATAAAATTAATTAAAGCGGAAAACAAGTGGAGAAGGGACTATTCAGCTGAGGAAAGCAGGTGTCAAAAACAAATCTGGAAACAAATTTATTCTTCATATTTTTCAGGTTTAAAGGAAGTGTATTGTCAATAAGAATGAAGAGCGTTACACATTCGGTAGATTCGACCACGAGTTACAAAGTCTGGAGATTCTACGACGTTAAATACTGCCACCCTCTTGCAGAGAAATTGGCTGATCGGTTACAGTGTCAAGGGAAAACAAGTTAATGATGCCACGAGAGCAAGGAAAGAAAGAATGTCTTCGCTGAAGACTTGTTAGTAAGAAATGCAGCACCATAAAAATACGCGTGACACTTTTAAGTTTCCAAGCTTTTCTTCTGAAGTATGTCTGAAACAAGTCGTGAAAAAACAATTAGGCGTTGACGGTGACCCGTCTATGCCAGTGGATTTGGGCGAAACATGTTACACCGTGTTGCGATCTCAACACGTCTGTCTCAAAGGTATTTAAAGTTGGACTAATTTTAACTAAATAAATGGGTAGCTCAAGGGTTAAACTGGAAAGCTCTGCACATAATTTAATAAAAATCACACCGTTAGCTGCGTTGTGAGATTAATTTTTTTAAATTCAATTCCCCTTCAGTTACCTTATCACGACACCAACTACCCTGCAGATTTCCTGCACTTCCATTCCTCACACTTGTTCCTCTTCAAACGAAAAAAATTCAAATTATATTCATTAATCTATGGAATTTTACCAGCCTTTTACACTTTTCTAGTGATGTCGTTTATCATTAATTTAAAATTCCTTAAAATTAATTCAAGTATATTGCAACAAAGACATTTTTCCGTGACAATAATAAATTATTTCATAGTTACTTAACGTATTTTAAAATCACATGTCTTGGTATTAATAGAATATGAAAAGTTTTACATTTTAAAACGTTCTATCTACTCTATATACCACCTGTTTTAACATTTGAAAAATCTACATTTTAGCCCAGTATTTATGTGTGTCACACATTTCTCAAAATAAATAGCGGTTATTTCCGTAAACCAACCCGTCTTTGTTGTAGTGACTAAACGTACTGAATTTTAAATACTCTTGACACGAAATGTACTCTCGTAAGAGTACTCTATAATTGCAAAATAAAGTAGTGAAAACTATAAAACAGGAGAAATTATTTGCCGGTACATCGGTACATCTTCATCGGCTGTTTGGAAACTTTCTACGAAATAATGAAAAAGGTGTAATGCTATATCCTTCCTGTATCAATAATAACAAAAGGCCAGGCAGAGGATTAATGCTCCTACATCTAATAAATTTATCACAAAAGAAGTTATTTTTATCCATGGTGAGAAAGAACGAGAATACAAACAGACATTTTCTTATTCAGTCATTAATATCTGATTGCTGTGCTGTTCTAAACGCTCCACGAATTTTCTTCTAGTTCACAAAATCCGGGATAATGCCAAGCAGATATCGTGGGACGCGTCGAATCCTTCCAGAAGAATAATAATTCTAGTATAAATGACAGAGAGAGGGTCTTAAGGAGGCTTTTACTCTGGACTTTCCGCTGGAGAATATCGTCCTACGAAAAATGTTAGTTCAGAATCTCCCTCTACGTAACCTGAACAGCTTAGAAATGGTCATAGTTTATCCTCCACCCTTGAATTCAAGACAGAGAATTACAGTAATCCTGAATTAATTCCGCCTGCATTTCTTATTTTTCATACCATAAGGCTTTGTGGGAATTTCAAAGGGAGTTCTCAGAAATAAATTTTGTTCTGGAAGCCCGTTCGGTTTCTCTTTGTCCATTTGTCCACTTATTGTCACAGATAAATAAGACGGACAATTATTCGTATGTATTTCAGACGTCACTCAAAGCAATTCTCTTCGTTATTGGCGCTATTGTATAGTCCACAAATAAAAAAATTACAAGCCACAGTGAAGAGTACAGTTTCTTCAACAACAACGTCTTGACTTTCTTAGCCTGATGCGGTTTCAAGGATTAGAAATGTTTTTATCCGTGATTTGTCCGATTTCCCTGACACCTTATAGCCGCTGTGTGTACATTTAGAACGTGTTCCATTTTCTATTTTCAGACATTTTCTCCAAACATTCCAGCAATTTCTCTTAGTACAGAAATTTCTTGACTATCGAATTGATAAGTTACAAGACATTTCGGTCAATATTTTAGTGCTTCATTCTACATCCTTCGCTCACTCTGGCGGGATTCATGCCTGTGTTTTCAATCCCCCATATTCCTTTTATTTAAACATTACATTAAAATATCAACATGACAGCATTATCTGCTGTACAGACTTTAAAATTTATTCTATACATTTCTATAACAATTTTTTAAGTTTTCCATCCCGAAGTGTTAAACAAATAAATATTATACGTCAGTCAATAACACAACTTTTATTTTTATATACAATGGTATATATGTCAGGGCGACATGTTTCGACCTAGTCGGTCATCCTCAGGCCCTCCAACAAACAACTCTTGGATCTGTTTTCTTGGAGGGCCTGAGGATGACCGACTAGTTCGAAACATGTCGCCCTGACATATATACCACTCTATATAAAAATAAATTTGTGTTATTGACTGACGTATTAGTATTTATCTATAACAGCAGCAGCGCAAAATATTTATGTTCTGCGCAGATGGCAGATTTTAGATTGTACATGATATATAAATTTTGTATTATCTACATTATCAGCACATAACTACTTTTTATACTAAAATGTGCACTCGGTTTATATTATTCAGTGTAGTCAAACACAACCTTAAACTACGGGTTTTTAAGGTGACTAGTTTCGGCTTGATACTAGACATCATCATGAATTTTTTTTTCTTAAAAACCTTCAGTGGGCATTCGTTACTGCAAATAGGTACGGGATCTCACCCTTTACAAGATGCATAATAAGATACTAAAAAAGAATTTCAAGAGGCCACGAAATGGCACTTATTCCTTCTACTTTCTTTTACTTCACAAAAAAAATTGTTTACTTTTTACTACACAATTCTTGTATAATTTCATGGCCTCTTTTAAATCCTTTAGTATTTTATCATTATCCCTGTGAAGAACGCCATATCTTGCTTCTTCGCTGTAATAAATTTTCACTGAAGGTTTTGAAGAAAAAGCTTCTATTATGGCTTATACAAAGCCGAAACCAGAAGCCTAAAAGACTGGTACTATAATTTTGTGTATGGCTGTATAGTGAATGATATATACTGGTTTTATTAACACAGTGTTGTGAACCATCTTAAAATACGCACAGTGTTTAACTCTATAAAGCGTAAGAATTAGTATGAATGTCACTTAGCTGAAAAAGATTTTAAATTTTCGTTGCTGGACGTACTTGGATTCCAATGATTCCCGCTATAAACAACAATCATTTCTCTAAAGTGAAAGGTAAACTAAGTGGCGACTAGACGTGTCGCCTAAGCTGTAGAAAGTGAAGTTTTAAAGTTTATTTACACGGGGTAATTCACGATTATACTAAAGCCAAAGAAAATCTTGATGACTATTTGTTATACTTAACGTAGTTCTGTTTATTTCATAAGCTATCACTAAGGACCCGATATTTCCCGACACGTGACGCCAGGGATGCTGGGTCGTACAACCGATCAGACTTCTCATAAAGAACTGCACACACTTCAATTAACCAATCGGGAAATCAGTTGCCAGGATCTATCAGCAGACTAATTTGTCTTACTGTTGCCACGTTTCTTCGTGATATTCCTCGCTTTCTCCACGGCTTTACTGGAATAATGGATAAGATTTTTAAATGCAGCTCCAACCAGAGCGTTTCTAATTACTGTAATAAAATTTTATTACTATGACCTAAATATGAACGATTTCTGCAATATTATGACCAACTAAAACAAACAATTGGTTCTTTCTTACTTACTTAATAACTTACTTGCTTACATAATTGATCCATGTAGCACAGTCCTTCTTGAGAAGCTAACAGGTTATTAGATAGTCAAGAAATTTCACGCATTTTACGGTACCCGCATATTAATTATCTCATTCACAAGTGCCTTCCACCTGTCCCTATCCTGAGCCAGCTTAATCTAGTCTATGCCCCCACATTACACTAACTGAACATCCCTCTTAACATTATCCTCCCATCTACGCCTGGGTGTTCCAAGTGGTTCTTTCCTTCAGGTTTCCCCACCCAAAACGTCTATACGCCTCTGCTGTAACACATACGTGCTACATGTCCCGCTCATCTCATTCTTCTCGACTGGATCACCCGAAAAATATTTGGTGAGAAGTTCAGGACATTAAGCCCCTCATTAAGTAGTTTTCTGCACTCCTCTGCTACCTCTTTCCTCTTAAGTCCAAAATTTCTCCTCAGCATCTTCGTTCCTAGCTCAATTTAAGCGACCAAGTTTCACACCCATACAAAACAACAGGCAAAATTATAGTTCTGAGTACCTTAATTTTATATGTTTTTGGATAGCAGACTGGAAGACAAAACATTCTGCACTGAATGATGGAAAGCATTCCCTAACTTCAATCCGCTCTTAATTCCTTCCTGAATAGAATTTTCATCCGTTAAAGTTGCTCCAAAACATTTGAATCGTTCCACCCTTCAAAGGTTTTCTTATCTGTTTTTAAAATCATGACGTCTTCCTGTATTCTAATTTCGAGACATGTACCTAGGTTTATCAGCAGTTCCTTCTAGTCCAGTCTCCTTACTACTAACTACTAGAGCGACTGTGTTTTTCTATGTAGTATGTACGCTTCTGCACCATATATTAACATCAACATGAACCGACTCCTGATGTGTACCTTTTAACTTCAAGCCATCGTGGATTGCCTGAACCCTCCTAATGGCGTACCGTACAGCAAAGTTCATGGGCAATGGCGATAAAGCATTTCCTTACTTCAGATCATTCTTAATAGGAAATCAAGTCAGACAAGTATAAGCCTACCCGGACTCTGTTATAGGTTTCAGTCAGACACATTTGTATTATCCTTACCAGTTTCATAGGGATATGAAATGCAATGAGAATATTATACAAGACCTCCCTCCTAACTAAATCATAAGCATTCTTGACGCACTGATTCATTGTATTCCCATTTCTTCTCAAGTGTTTGACGAATGAAGAATATATATGATCAGAAGTTGACTTGTTGCGTCGAAATCCACATTGATGATTGCCAGTAATTTACTATGCATATGAAGTCAACTTTGACAACAGGATGTTTGATATTATTTTTACGTAGCTGGCAAAATTTACATACCCCTATAATTACTACAATTTATTTTATCGCCCACTTATAAGCAGGTAAAATGATCGACTCCTTCCATTCCTCAGGCAATTCCTTCTTTTTCTAATCAGAATTAATAAGTTTGTGGATCTCACAGCGAATTGTTTTACCCCCTGCTTTAACCAATTCTGCTTGGATTTGATCAATATCTGGTGATTTGTGTCTTTTTAGTTTTTCAATAGCCATCTCAACCTCAGAGGCACTCGACTCATGGACTAGTGATTTTGTTGTCTGTGTTTCTGTCAAACAACATTAACCCAATATATATTTAATGGCTGAGGGGAAAGGCTCCTCCACCTAGCCAAAATACTGTGGGGAGTCTGCAACAATCCTTTGGTCTATTAGTTCTAGGCTGGTAACCCTTCGTAAAGTCATTTATACCCCTATACACTTCTTTAATGTTCTTTTATCTTTCTATTATTTTCAAGTTTACCAATTTTAGCTTTCAGATATTCCTTCTTCGTGTTCCTGAAATGTCTACTAGCTTGACGTATTACATTGTTTAGATTACCTATAGTTCTTTGATTTGGATCGTAAAACCACTGCAGTTTAGTGTACAGCCCTTGATCGAAAACCGTAAACATTCTTCATAAACCATGGTTTATGCTGCTTCAATTCAAACAGACTTAGATTCTCTTTAGCTGAAGTTTTTATATTCTCTTTAATTTTCTCAAAAGCCCTATTTTATGTCCTCGCTAACACTTCAGATCTCCAAATCTACAAACCTGTCTGAGATTTTACTCTGCTACTGTTTCAAAACCTCCAGCTCATTTAGCTTCCTGAGATTAAACTTCAAATTTCTATACTGCTTGTTTACTTACGGCAAATATTTCCCTAACTTTTGCGACCACCAGATAGTGATCAGTATCACACTCAGCTACTATGATTGTACATTAAGTGGAGTCGAATGCCATCTCCTATTTATCAATATGTGATCTATCTGGTTGTGAGTCTGCCTATCAGGAGAAGTCCTGGTGTATTTATGAATGATTCGGTGCGGGAACATCGTAATCTTAATTACTAAATTTTCGGGTGCGGCAAATTTTACAATTCTAACACCATTATCATCTATATCCTGATGAAAACTCTCATTCTCTACTCTCGGTCTAAAAATATTCTCTCTCTCTCTCCAATTTTTTATTAAAATCTTCTAACAAATTTTTTATCCGGTACTTAGGAAAATGACAAAAAACCTGCTGTAATTCTTCATAAAAGCTCTCTTTTGAGTCAACATGTGTCTCCTTACTTGCTGCATGCGTGCTCCAAACAACGATACTACATCGGCGGCCTCTGAAAACTATATATGGCACCCTATCGCTCACAAAATCTAGTCTCTTAACTGCTAATACTATTCTGTGGTTTGCAGAAAATTGTTCCTATTTGATGATTTTCGTTTCCTTTTCCATGGAAAAAGTATAATTCTCTGCTCTTACCGTACCCCCCTTGTCCTACCTAAACTTCTCTGTACTCACTAAACCTATTTTATATTGTGATAATTCCGTGGCTATTGTTGTAAGTCAAAAAGAACTACACAGATTCCTTACATTCCAGTTTGTTTCTATAACGACCAATACTATGGCCAACACAAAGCACTGATTATGTTTTGTGGGGGGAAATTTAACAGAGTAAGCAAGGAAATGATTACTGACTTATGCAAAGTAATTGTATGGCCTCAAAACAATCTAGATAAACACAGAAGTCCTGTAGAACATTTTTACTGAAAAACGTGCCTAGCATTCGGTTTTTTTTAACTCAAAAGAATTCAGGTTTAAATGGCCAAACATATTGTGCCACTCTTAATAGTTACCTCAATTGGAAATATTCCAGCTTTTGAAACACGGTTTTAAAATTACTGTAAAAAGGCGTGTCTTTTGTCTGTCCTCATCCCACACGCTAAAACCTGTCCTTGAATAGGTTTCGGGGGAAGGGGGAGAACATAGAGTTGAGTGGGTACGAGGAGGCGGCGGCTCCCATGAACTTTGTACAATTGCTTTTAGATTAATTGGAAGGCTGTCCACATATTCTTCGTTCATTTTATAGTCACTGGGCAAATAGAAAAACAATGAAAATCAGTATTCATACAAAGATTAAAATGAGATGGGTGGTGCGTTGTGCTTGTTAATTTATTAAGTATAATTGAAGCATTAACTGATGCACAGTTACACTAATTAAGTAATAAGAGTTGGAATGGAGAAATTGCATTGCCATTGTTTAAATGCGTGCAAGACACGATCATTATTTCCGATGCGATATTGGAGCGTAGGACGGAAGTAAACAAATTTCAGTTTCATGTATACAAGTTCAGCACTTAGGAAAACCTGGCTAAACCAGCTGGTGTCAATCAGACGTCAGCATAGTATAAACCATTGTTTTTAGGATGTGACGCAACTGTATCTTATTACATACGTATATATCATCATAGCTGAGAAAATTTAATTTAGACTCTGCTAACATTGTTAGTATTAAACACAATTTTTTAGAGTAAATTGTTATTTTTGTCCTCTCATCGTTATAAGCCGACCAGAAAAAACAAGACGTTGCAGTAAATTATGTGGAATTAATAATCTATTAGGTACAATTTAATCTGTGAATATACATTACTGATGATTTTAGCGTGTATTTGGTTGTAGGATCCCATTACGGCGTTAAATTTGTAATATAATTGAGCATATTTAAACGTAACAGTAGTAATTCCATATGTAGACATCTATAGTTAACATAGTACAATGTGTGACACTGCAGAAGAAACAAGGTTAGTTTGACGGTCTGTTCATCATTTTAGGATGAAGTGCTGTAAAGAGCATTGCGCAAAGAGTGTCTGGAAATAAAGCGTACTGGTTACGAACTTCTTTAACGATTAGAAAAACACACAATAAACAACAAATATCTCAGTCATTCAGAAGGGAAATATATATATATATACATATATATATATATATATATATATATATATATATATATATATATATATATATATTATAAAAA
>Ga0136643_10010997_pt1 | contig 13404 bp, 11 predicted proteins | sample TergutLab28metaG_FD_96883 | JGI IMG/M metagenome (GOLD analysis project Ga0136643, IMG submission 96883) | Labiotermes labralis P1 segment gut microbial communities from Petit-Saut dam, French Guiana - Lab288 P1 (version 3) (version 3) | ecosystem: Host-associated > Arthropoda: Insects >...
AAGGTGTAGCGTTTGCTCCTGCCAAAGGTTGAGTGTTAAAGTTTTGGGTAGCCGTGCGGCCGCCTTTTTCAAAAGGTGATAAGCACTGGGGAGTCGTCCGCAGACGGCGGGGTAAAGCCCCGAGCCACCCCGTAGGGCGCAAGGGCGCTTTTGATGTGCAGCCACCGGCGGCATGTCTAAAGTGCCTTTGCGTTACTTGTGACAAAAGTAACAAAACCAAGGTATGTGCCGCTGAAGCGTCGCAATTAAGAAAGGGGAATGCTTATTGAAAAGAACGATCAGTGTTATGCTAGGAAAAGGATCTGTTAATCACAATACTCGCAAATTTCATGCCCCCAATGTTGACCGTGAGCGTATAGGGCTGAATCAATCATATTCCAATGAGGATATACGGCAAGTCTATGAAGAATTGTTTGGCGAAGCGGTCAAGCGATATAACGAAAAACAGACCCGCAGTGATCGTTGTATCAAAGATTATTATGAGAAAATCCGCTCTAGCAAACAAGAAAAATTGTTCCATGAGATCATATTGCAAGTGGGTAATCATGAGGACATGGGAGCGACTTCCGAAGATGGGAAACTTGCCGAAAAAGTGTTGGACGAATATATGAGAAACTTTCAAAATCGCAATCCGAATCTGCGAGTATTTTCGGCTCATCTGCACATGGATGAAGCAACGCCACATCTCCACATTGACTTTGTGCCATTCACCACTGGAAGCAAGCGAGGACTAGATACTCGGGTGTCGCTCAAACAGGCACTAGCGGCGCAGGGTTTTGTGGGTGAGGGTCGTAATGCTACGGAATGGAACAAGTGGGTGAAATCTGAAAAAGAGCAACTTTCGCAGGTCATGGAGCGCAACGGTATCGAGTGGGAGCAGTTGGGTACGCATGATGAACATTTGAGTGTGTTAGATTATAAAAAAGTTCAGCGGGCGAAAGAAGTTGCCGTACTGGATGAGAAAATTTCTGAAAAGAAAGAGGAAGTCCAAGCCGTTGTCACCAAGCTGGAAAAGGCACAGGATAAGCTGAAAACAGTGAAGAACAAAGAGAAGTTTATAGCCAAACACGCCAGACAGTATGACGATGATCCGAAGTATAGTTTGCCAGAGCCGAAGCCGCTGATGTCGGCGAAAAGTTACCATGAGAAAATAGCCGTGCCGTTGGTGCGGAAGCTGAAAGATGTTATCCGCAGTATCTTGGTAAGGTTTTTTGAAAAAGTGTGGTCGCTGGAATCAGAGCTACAAAAGGCGAACAGACAAATTGAATGGTTGAGTGGCCGACTTAAATCGTTCGAGACGCACAATGAGAAACTGCTGAATGTGCAGCGGGATTACAGGCGGCTCCGGCGGGGGATAGGAGGTGAGAGGGTAGATGGGATTGTTGCGGAGATAAAAGCGCAGGAAGCCGTGGAGAAACAAACGGTCAAACGCAAGCATGATTATGCAAGATGATGGTAAGGGGCAGAGGCTTATGAATTGTGAGTTTCTGCCCCTATTTTTGGAGAAGCTGCTTTGGATCAAGATTATAATTTATTGTGAGACGCTATTGCAAACTGCAAGTATTTTTGATAAAATATCCGCATATAAGACACGCAGAAGAAAGGAGAGACCTCTATGCGATTCGCAGAAATGGTTCAAGCAAGGACAGAAGAATATTTGCAGACTGTTTCCAAGGACGAGCGCAAAGAGATTGGACAGTTTTTTACGCCTGTTTCTATTGCTGAATATATGGGAAGTTTGGCACAGTGTCATGGGAAAGCGATTCGCATTTTAGACCCCGGTGCTGGAAGCGGTATTCTAACGGCTGCGATTATTGATGAGCTTGTCCAAAAGGGCGTGAGGCAATTTGAAATTGATTTATATGAAAATAATTCAGCGATTATCCCTTTGCTGAAAAGCAATATGTACGCTATAAGAGAAGAACTTATTCTGTTGGGGGCTTCTTTCGATTATCAGATTATTGAAAAGAATTTTATTATAGAGAACCAATTTGCGTGGACAGGCACGGTACCGACTGAAAGATATGATATTGTTATATCGAATCCGCCTTATAAAAAAATTGGTAAAGAGGCAGCGGAAGCTGTGGCAATGAAAGACATTGTATATGGACAACCGAATTTATATTTTCTGTTTATGGCAATGGGTGCAAAGCTTTTGAAAGAAAAGGGCGAATTTATTTATATTGTACCACGCAGCTTTTCAAGCGGGCTATATTTTTCTGCTTTTCGAAGATGGTTTCTATCTGAAATGCGCATTTCTAACCTTCATCTATTTGTATCCAGAGAAGCGGTAGCAGGTAAGCAAGATTCTGTATTGCAAGAAACGATTATTCTCAAGGCAATTAAGACACATGAAAAGCGGAGTGAAATAGAAATTACAGAATCTATAGATGGTTTTTGCAGAGCTCCGGTTAATAAATATTCCGTTAGCTATCAGACTTGTGTGGGAAATGATGAAAATTCTTTTTTGTATTTTCCTGCAAACGAAAAAGATGTTTATATTTTGAACTTTGTGCATAGCTGGACAGCGAACTTGCCGGAATTGGGATTTCGTTTGAAAACAGGACAGCTTGTTGATTTTCGTGAGCGTGAATGGATGTGCGAAAGTCCCGATTCAAATATTGTTCCATTGCTTTGGGCGTTTAACTTTAATGGAGCAAGGATTCAATTCCCATTGCAGGTGACCGGAAAACCACAGTATTTGGTGGATAACTCATCTACCAAGCGACTGCAAATGAGCAGAGGGAACTATTTACTACTCAAACGTTTTACATCTAAGGAAGAGAAAAGGCGATTGCAATGTGCGCTGCTGTTTGATGATGATTTTTCAGAATATCATAGTTTCAGCACAGAGAACCACTTGAATTATATAACAAAAACAGCAGGAGAAATGCAACGAGATGAAATGTATGGCTTATTTGTACTGTTGAACTCCACCTATTTAGATCAGTATTTTCGTATACTCAACGGCTCAACACAGGTCAATGCTACAGAAATAAATGCCATGCCATTTCCACCTATTGAAACTATTCGAGAGATGGGATGGCGAGCAATGCAGTATGAAGATTTGAGCGAATCAGTGTGTGATGTAATTATTGAAGAGCAGTTTATGCCAAAACGAATTAGGCAAGCAATGTAAGGAGTTTGTATATGAGCAAATTAGAAGAAGCAAAAGGGATTCTTTCGGCCATTGGAATGCCAAAGGCGCAAACCAATGACAGAAGCGCCTATGTCCTGCTTGCACTGGCTGATCTGAGAGAAGAGACCCCTTGGGCTAAGGCGGCGCAACCAGAGATGCGAATTGTAGATATGATGAATTTCATGCACGAAAATTACAATAAAGAGTATAAGCCAAATACACGCGAAACAATTCGGAAGGACACCATTCATCAGTTTGTAGATGCTGCTGTTGCGGAGCGGAACACTGACGAAGCAGATCGCCCTACAAATAGTCCACGCTACTGCTATCGTTTGACAAGGGAAATGCTGGGACTGATACAGACCTACGGAACCAAGAAATGGCAAGCAGAACTTAAAGCATTTATTTTAGAGAAAGGGACTCTTGTAGAACGCTATAAACAGCAACGTGACTTGGTGCGAGTCCCTGTAGTAGTCAATGGACAAGAGTTCAATTTTAGTGCAGGGGATCATAATGTGCTGCAAAAAGCCATAATAGAAGATTTTGCTTCACGTTTTGCCAAAGGAGCGGAGGTTCTATATGTTGGAGATACCGAGAACAAAGACCTAGTAAAAAATCGTGAGGTTCTGGAGCAATTAGGGATAACAATTACAGATCACGATAAGCTGCCAGATGTGGTTCTTTACACTCCGAAAAATAACTGGATTTATTTTGTTGAAGCAGTTACGAGTGTTGGGCCTATCTCAGTCAAGCGCATGGAAGAAATAGAAGCAATGACAGCTAATTGCAAAGCAGGGAAAATCTATGTAACCGCTTTTCCAGATCGAAAAATCTATAAGCGCTTTATCGACCAATTAGCGTGGGAGACAGAGGTTTGGATTGCTGATAGTCCAGATCACATGGTTCACTTAAATGGAGACCGATTTATGGGGCCGAGGCCATAGGAAAGAAAAAGCTGGAGAGGGAGGGCATACATTGGATTATCAAGGGTGTATAAGTCAAATCCAAACTTTTTTGCAAAACAGCCCTTTAATTGTACTCGGTTCGGGGGTATCTATACCGTATGGACTTCCCTCAATGCAAGATATTGCTACTGAAATTGAACGCCGCAAAGATGAGTTCGTCGATCCAAACTTTAATACATTTTGTTCAACGTTGTCTGAATTGGGACTAGAAAGCGCATTAGATCAGGCCGCATTACAATTAGAGACAAATGAAAAAATAAGAGAGATTGTTTGGGAGTATGTGAACTTGAAAGATCTCGGATTTTTAAGTAACTACTCTCTGGGTCAATCATTTGTACTTGCGGAGCTAATAAATAAAGTGCTTCAGCCTACGCCCAATAGAGCAACTATTGTGACTACTAACTATGATCGACTTGCCGAACATGCAGCAGATCACATTGGCGCAACAGCCATTACAGGGTTTGAGGGATTGCTGATACGAAAGATGGAATTTCCAACAGATGCAGTGATACAAAAACGAGTGCGAGCAAGAGAAAGACAGGTAGAAATTTGGAAAGTTCATGGATCGCTAGATTGGTTTGCCGCCGATGATAATATCTTGTCAATTCCACTGGGAAGAGCTATCCAAAGTAGTCTGACCCCACTCATTATACCACCCGGTAAAGACAAATACCAAAATACATACAAAGAACCATACCGAAGTGTAATTGCCCAAGCTGATGCCGCCTTTTTGCGCGCAGGAGCATACCTATGTATTGGATATGGATTCAATGATGAGCATATCCAGCCAAAACTTGTTGATGCAATAGGAAAAGGGCGACCTATCGTAGTATTAGCAAAGGAAATGACGGAGGCTTGCCGAAGCTTGGTAATTGAATCAAGTGCGAGCAAATTTGTGGTGCTAGAATCTGCTTCAAAAGGAAAAACAAAGGCGTATGGGAACGGTTGGGAGAGTGAATATGATGGTGACCTTTGGGACTTAGAACAATTTATGAAAATTTGGTAGGAGAGAAAAAATGAGCATTTTTGAATATACGCCAGAGGAGCTGCTAGGCACGGTTGAGAGTGTAGATACCTCGACAGTTGTTGTCAGAGTTGACAGAGATGATAATTTGCGTGGGCTACAGGTGAATCACCTCGTATCAATCCAAAGTTCAAAAATCGGTCAACATTTGATTGGCTTAGTTTCTAAAATTATAAGAAAAGCGGCTACAGTTGAAACGACTTCTGAAACTGTGGGTGACTTAGGTTATAATGTCTTGAAAGTTGTTTTAATAGGAACTCACTTTGATCGAGCTGGTCTTGGGACTAATGTGTTTCGGCGCTCTTTGGCAACGGTTCCTACTATCAATGCGGAATGTCATTTAATACAAGGGGAACGTCTTAAACAATTTATGCAGGCGATTGCTTCTATAGCAGGAGCAGACGGTGCTATTTCGCTACAAATAGGGTCTTATTCAATAGATGAAGAGGCGACTGCATGGCTTAATGGCAATAAACTATTCCAACGCCATGCGGTTATTGTGGGAAGCACAGGCTCAGGGAAGTCGTGGTGTGTAGCCAAAGTGTTAGAGCAAGTTGCTGCGTTGAAATCTGCAAATGCGGTGCTATTTGATATACATGGAGAGTATGTGCCGTTAGCTGGAGAGGGTTTTACTCATTATAAAATAGCTGGTCCTAACGACCCACATACAGAGGGTAACATTTTTCTTCCATACTGGCTTTTGACCTATGAGGAAATGCTTTCGCTTATGCTAGATAGAAGTGATAGCAATGCACCCAATCAAGCTATGCTGTTTTCTAATTCTGTGATTGCTGGTAAAAAAGAATTTTTGCGGTCGATTGGAAATACAGAAATGGAGGCGAATATAACGCTTGACAGCCCAGTGCCGTACAATCTTGTAGAATTGCTTGAAGTGTTAAGAGCAAAAGATACAGAGATGGTTCAAGGTGCTTCTCGTGAGAAACAGGGGCCTTACAATGGGAAACTAACTAGGTTTATTCAGCGACTAGAAACAAAGCAATCAGATAAGCGCTTGAACTTTATGTTTAGTCCAGAGCTAGAGTTATTGCAATATGACTATATGAGCAAGCTCTGCGAGAAGATAATGCAGCCATCAAGTAATAGTGTTGGTGGAGTAAAAATAATTGATTTTTCTGAAGTGCCATCCGATGTGTTGCCATTGATAGTGTCTTTGTTAGCAAGACTTCTATTCTCAGTACAGCAGTGGACAGAGGCGGAGCATAGACATCCCATAGCTATTTTCTGCGATGAAGCGCATCTGTATATTCCGGCAAATACAAGCAAAAGTATTGATGAAGCCAGTCTTGTGACTTTTGAAAGGATTTCAAAAGAGGGTAGAAAATACGGTGTAGGTCTTGTGGTAGTCTCGCAAAGGCCGTCTGAAGTTAATCGAACAGTGTTGAGTCAAAGTAATAATTTTATCGCTATGAGGTTAACCAATGTTGATGATCAAGCAGTAGTCAAGAGACTCTTGCCTGATAGCTTGGGAGACTATGTAGATATGCTACCTATTTTGGATGTTGGAGAAGCGTTAGTAGTTGGCGATGCAAGTTTACTCCCTAGCCGAATAAAAGTCGCAACACCAGCATTAAAGCCGCTAAGTGCTACGGTTGATTTCTGGGATGAATGGTCAAAAGAAGAAGTTGATACGAATATTAGCGTTGCAATAGAGGCACTGCGTAAGCAATCCAAGTAATATTTTTGGCAACATAATGGCAACAAAAAATCAGATAGCCCATATCTCACGGATAATACAGACAATCAGAATACCACGAGTTAAAAATTCCAAACAAAATTGTTTAGAACAAGAATTTCAGGAGCGAGTGGGAGTAAGTTTGACAATTTTTCGCCTGTTTGCGAAACGCCGCAACCTGTTGTAATTCAACAGGTTGCGGCGTTTGTTATTATTACAGCTTCACTTTAGCTACCCTTTCCTGAAAATTAACAGTTTGCTGGCCACATAGTTAAATACTAGCACAACCCCTTGGGCTATCACAAAGATCAAGGGCTCAAAAAGATTCAATAAGTCCACAAAAATGAACATGATTGCAATATTTATTACCAGCGATAGACCCCGCATTGTGAAAAAAAGAACGGCCTCTTTCCCGGTGCCCGCCTTTTCTTTGCTTTGGAACACAAAAATTTTATTGGTAACAAAAGCAAAGCATACTGCAAACACCCAAGAAATCACCGTAGAAAGCCAAGCGGAAAACCCCAACCCCCAAGACGCAAGGAAGTAAAACAACGCACTGACAGCGGTGGTCAGTCCGCCGAAGAGCAAATACATAAAAATTTCCCGAAACTCAGCCCTCTTCTTTGACGACATAAACGGGCCTCCCTTTCAGTTCCAAATAGGATTTTGCCAAATACTGCCCCAAAATTCCAATAGAAAATATCTGTATCCCACTTACGAAGAGAATGATACATAGATATTACGAGAAAACGACAGATAGCGAACATTGTAAATGCAACCTATTTCAAGCTATACATCCTGCCACCCTGTCTGACATAATTTTGCATATTCCCCGTCCTTCTCCAACAGTTCCCCATGACTCCCCCGCTCGCGGATGCCTTGCTCGTCAATATACACAATCTCGTCCGCATTCTGAATCGTGGTCAGCCGATGGGCAATCACCAAAGTCGTACGGCCTTGGCTGAGTTGCTCAAAGCTTTGCTGGATTTTTTGTTCCGTCACCGAGTCCAAGGCGCTGGTGGCCTCGTCTAAAATCAGAATAGGCGGGTTTTTCAAGAAAATCCGGGCGATACTGATCCGCTGTTTCTGCCCACCGGAAAGTTTTTGGCCCCGCTCACCTACCTGGGTGTCTAGGCCATCAGGCATCTCCAGAATCACGTCGTAAATCTCTGCCCGGCGGGCGGCCTCAATGATTTCTTCATCGGTAGCATCAATTCTGCCGTAGCGAATATTCTCACGAATGGTGCCGGAAAACAGAAACACATCTTGAATGACAATTCAGATATTGCGCCGCAGACTGTCTAATGTCATGGTGCGAATGTCGCGCCCGTCAATCGTAATCATGCCGCTCTGGGTCTCATAAAATCGAGGGATGAGGTGGCATAAGGTGGTCTTCCCCCCGCCGGAGGGGCCGACAACAGCTAGGGTCTTCCCTGCCGGGATGCCTAAGTCTAGGTGGGCCAACACCGGATGCTGGTCGTCGTGATAGGAAAATGTCACGTCCTTGAAGGAAATGTCCCCTTTCACCCGGCCAATCTCTACGGCGTCCGGGGCGTCTTCGATTTCGGGCTTGATATTAAGCAGTTCTAAAAACCGGGTAAATCCCGCCATGCCGGAGGCGTAGTGCTCCACAAACATTGTCAACCGCCGGATGGGTTGGAGAAACGTGATCACATAAAGGGAAAAGGTCAGCATGTCCACCGTATTCATATAGCCCCGCAGAATAAAATACCCGCCGATGCCGATAACCGCCACACCGAAGATGTTAATGAAAAACTCCATCCCGCTGTGGAAGGTGGCCATGGCTTTATAAAAATCCTGCTTTGCCGAGCGGAACCGTTGATTGCCTTTGCTAAACTTCTCTACCTCATGTCCCTCATTGGTAAAGGCCTTTGCCACCCGCGCACCGGAGATAGAGGACTCAATATCCGAATTGATCCCCGCCATCTTCTCTTTCACCCGGATAGAGGCCTTGGTCATCCGCCGCCGTTGAGTGATGGTGTACAGCAGGGTTAGGGGCACTAACAGCAACAAGAACAAGGACAGCTGCCAGTTAACCCCCCACAGGATTAAAATTGCGCCCACAATGGTGACGGAAGAGATAAACAAATCCTCCGGCCCGTGGTGGGCTAGCTCTGTGATTTCAAACAGGTCGTTGGTCACCCGGCTCATGAGCTGGCCGGTGCGGTTGTTGTCATAAAAGCGGAAACTGAGCTTTTGCAGGTGCCCAAACACCGCATGACGCATATCCGCCTCAATCCGCACCCCTAGGGTATGGCCCCAGTAGATGACAACGTAACTCAGCGCCGAGCGTAATGCATACATCCCCACAAGCCCCAAAATCAGCATGAAAAAGAAGTTATACTCCTGGTTCGGTAGCAGCTCGTTGAGGGCAAACCGCACCGCCAGCGGGTAGATGAGGTCAATCCCGGCCATGACCAATGCCGCTGACATATCCAGCAGAAACAGTTTCCAATGGGGCCGGTAAAAGCTTGCAAATCGGCGTATTTTTTCGCCTGTTTTGATTGGTTCGTCCATGGGTTTGCCTCCGTGGTGTTCAATGTGTCCATTCAGAGTATACCAGATTCTGCCGCTAGGGGCAACATTCACCCCGCTCTTGCAGGGGCGGCGTTTGGCTCTTCGCAGGGGCAGACATGGCGGGGTGCAAAGTGTTACATTTACGAAAAGCCCCTAGCCACCACAATGATTTTATGATAGGATGTAGAAAACAACCGAAACCGGGAGACACACTATGCCCCTTACTAAAAATGAACTATACACCGTCACCATCACCGGCTATACCAGCGAAGGCGACGGAGTCGCCCGCATCGACGGGCAAGTCGTGTTTGTCAAAGGCGCGATAGAGGGCGAAGTCTTAGAAATCCGCATCCTCAAAGTCAGCAAAACTGTGGCTTGGGCGAAGATTGAGACCATCCTCTCCCCTTCGCCCCATCGAGTCGAGCCTGCCTGCCCCGCCTACGGCCCCTGCGGTGGGTGCGACTTTTTGCACATGGGCTATACAGAGGAACTCCGTCTCAAAGAAAGTCGGGTGGCAGACGCCTTGGCTCGTGTCGGCGGTTTAGACACCCCAGTGCGCCCCATTATCGCCGCCGAGGAACAAACCCATTACCGCAACAAGGCCATTTTCGCCGTGGGCCATGGCCCCATCACCGGGTTTTATCGCCGACGCAGCCATGCGGTGGTGCCTGTGGAGACTTGCTTAATCCAAACAAACGCCGCCAACCGTGCGGCTGCCGCCCTGCGGGAGTGGATGGCTGTCCACAATATCCCCGCCTATAGCGAGGCCGCCCACAATGGGCTGATTCGTCATCTGTTTGTGCGAGAGGCTCGGCATTCAGGCAAAATTGCAGTCTGCGTGGTTGCCACTAAAGCCGCCCTCCCCCACCGAGATACACTCATAGAAACTCTCCGCCGTCACTGTCCGGAGACGGTGGGGGTTCTGCTCTGTGTCAATCCGGAACCGGGCAACGTGGTGCTCCAAGGTGACTTTTACACCCTCTGGGGCGATGAGCACCTTGCGGACACCCTTTTTGGATTAACCTTCCGTCTGTCGCCGCGCTCGTTTTTCCAGATTAACCCGCCCCAAGCGGAGCGGCTGTATGCGAAAGCTTTAGAGTATGCGGCCCTAACAGGCGAAGAAACCGTCCTAGACCTCTACTGCGGCACCGGGACGATTACTCTCGTCATGGCCAAGCACACCCGTCACGCCATTGGTGCGGAGATTGTGGATGCGGCTGTCCATGACGCGCAAGAAAATGCACGGGAAAACGGTATCGAAAACGCTGAATTTCTTTTAGCCGATGCTGCCATCGCCGCTGATATCTTAAAACAGCGGGGCCTCGCCCCGGATGTGATTGTGGTTGACCCGCCCCGGAAAGGGCTGGCTTCCACAGTCATTGACCACATGGCGGACATGGCACCAAAGCGAATCGTTTACGTCTCCTGCGACCCCGCTACGCTCGCACGGGATTTAAAATTGCTCACCGACCGGGGGTACTGCACACTGGAGATAACACCTGTAGATATGTTCCCTCGCTGTGCTCATGTTGAGACAGTTGCTTTGCTTACGAGGGGTGAAACGTTGTAGTATCAAGGGTTTTGGAGGTTGACAGTTGTTCTGTATAATCAAGAAAAGTGGGATTTACTCGTATGTAGGAACATATCAAAAGGGCAGGTATTATTGGTATGGTTGACTATATAAAATTACTTTTGTGATAGGTGGAATATACAAGAAAAATATTCTTTAAATGGAACCATATTAAGAGATAGGGATTAAATTGTGTTTATAAAGCGAGAAAGGAAGAGGTAAAATGAGCAAATTTGATTATAAAGATTTTGATTTAGAGCCTTACATTGGAATTGAAGAAGGTAGCCGAGGTAATGATGGCATGATATATGGAAATTACATTGAATGGGATAGATTTAGAGATGAAAATAGAGATGAGTTAATGAACTACTTTGATGTCAGTTTACCTTGGGGGGAAGAACTTACTTTGTTTGAATATTTCGAGGTTATTAAGCAGGAAGTATTTGAAGATACAACATTAATTGAAGATTATGGCTTTGATGAATTAGAATTTTCGAGTCAGACAAATGTACTTTCGGGAATTACACTACAATTTATAGAAGAAGATGATGATATTATTTCGGCTATCTTTGATTATTATGGAGTACCATCGGGAACAGATTATGAATATGAGTTACCAGAAGAGTTGCAGTACTGGCATTCGATGTTAGAAGATGATTACCAATACTACAGAAGATATCCACTTGAATTCAATGATTACAATCAAACGATAGATGAAATTAAAATAAAAATGCAAGACACCCAAGATGAATTAACAAAAAAAGCTCTTTTACTATCATCATTTATCATTAGTGAAAGTTTATTGAAATCTATGATTGTAAGAATGATTCCTGTAGAAAGCCATATAAGTCCATTCAACTCAAAGTTATTAGACGATACTATTAGTAAAAAATTACGTGGTTCTGTTGATGAACGAAATAAATTTTTTAAGTCATTGTTTGGTTCAAATGCTCCAAACCAAGATTGGACTGCACTTAGGAATTCTCTAGCACATGATATTGAGGAATCAAGATTAAATAATGATGACATAACCTATACCAACATGAAATCTGGAAGAGGGGAAACAAAAAACATCAATAATCTTTTCACAGCACTAAAAACGTTTAGTTCTAAATTAGAACAAACTATAAACAACCATAATTAGTTAGGGGGATAAGGTTTATGTGAATGAAAGGAATATGTTGTTATGTTCTATATAATATGCAATGGGACAAAATCAGCATTGATTTGTTTCCACGTACAAGCAGGTGCATAAAATCAATTTCGATATATTCCCGATAGCTAACTTAGTAGAAAACAGTATCCAGACATCAATCTTGTAATCACACCCCATGTGGAGTGTGTGGCTTTGTTACAACGGGAAGGTTCGTAGAAATCCTTTGTTTCAGGTGCTTTGCGAGGCATTTCGTATTTGGTTGAATAAAGGCAATAAAAAGAAAAACCCAAATAGAAATTAAACGACCTATCAACGCTTCTATTATACCATTTTTTCTGCAAGATATCAACCTTTTCGGCATAAAAACCTATATTAATTTTTCGACAATTTTCCCTGTCAATGGTTCAAGAATGGAGATTTTTTCGCCCTTTGAAAAAATACTATTCGTTCATTGACAGCGCACCCAAGATATAATAGTTATTGGCTGTTCGGCACACCGTGACGAATGGCCATGATTACCATTCTCTTTTCTTTCTCCATACCCCAACCACCAAGCATATGCGCCCAACAAAAAATATACCTGCTCTGTGGTCACGCTTCACAGAGCAGGTATATTTTCCTTATGTCCGCATTTCTCGTCTACTCTCGTCTACTAAGGGTATATGTATAGGTCTGTCTGTACCACCATTCAGAATGATGTCGCAATGTAATTTCATATAATTTATTGTAAGCGATTTTAATTTTTCCTAGTTTAATGTATTTATTTCTGCTGTCGAATGCAATTTCCTACTAATTCATTTTGTCGCTTTTATCATGCCTATATTGCTGCATCAAACACCGCTGTATCATAAGTTATTTGTTCTACTCTGGATTTTACGCTGTGCATTTTGCAAGCCTCCAGCGATTACCTTTGTTGCCTTTGCTGTAATTCTGTATATCCCTGCTACTCCATAGAGTATCTTTTCTCTCTTGATGTACCCGGCATCCATGAGCTCTTTCTCAATCGCCTATCACACGCCCTCTGCCCATCGAACCCCGCCAGCTCCTTTATATGCCTACCCTGACACACCCTCCATCTGTCTATCTCTTTTATTATCTTCTTATCTCTATCTACTAATCTCATCTCTACTTCACTCAAACTAAACTCACCCCCAAACTTACTTGTCCGCCTTACCTACCTTATTCACCTACATTTATTTATATGACTACATTATATGTAGTTACAATGTGGAGAGGGAGTGGTCTCGGGTTGCAATGCACCTCTGCAAGCCGAGACCACTCCCTCTCCACGTTGCCCGAAGGGGATGAATACTTGTTGG
>Ga0136643_10010999_pt1 | contig 13403 bp, 9 predicted proteins | sample TergutLab28metaG_FD_96883 | JGI IMG/M metagenome (GOLD analysis project Ga0136643, IMG submission 96883) | Labiotermes labralis P1 segment gut microbial communities from Petit-Saut dam, French Guiana - Lab288 P1 (version 3) (version 3) | ecosystem: Host-associated > Arthropoda: Insects >...
ATGTAATCTGCATTCGTCAAATACTTGAGAAAAATGGGAATACAACAAAGCAGTGCACCAGCACTTTATAGACTTCAAGAAAGCTTATTATTCCGTTAGGAGGGAGGTCTTTTATAATAATGTCACTGAGTTTACTATCCCTATGAAACTGGTAAGGCTAATAAAAATGTATCTGACTGAAACGTATAGTACAGCCCGGGTAGGCAAGAATTTGTCCGACATGTTTCCTGTTAGGAACGTTTCGAAACAAGGAGACGCTCTATCGCCATAGCTTTTCAACTTTGCTTTAGATTACGCCATTAAGAGGGTTCAGGTAAACCAGGATGGCTTGAAATTAAAGGGCACACACCAGCTTCTGGTTTATGCCGATGATGTTAATATATTGGGAGGAAGCGTGCATACTGTAAAGGTAAACGCAGAAGCTTTGATAGTGGCTAGTAGGGAGATTGGACTAGAAGTAAATGCGGATAAAACTAAGTACAAGGTCATGTCTCGAGATCAGAATGCAGGACAAAATTACAGTATGAAAATTGATAATAGTTCCTTTCAAAGGGCGGAAGATTTCAAATATTTGGGAACAACTTTAACAAATGAAAATTCTGTTCAGGAAGAAATTAAGAGCAGATTGAAGTCAAAGAATGCTTGCTATCATTCTGTGCAGAATCTTTTGTCTTCCAGTTTGCTATACAAAAATATAAAGATGAAGATATACAGAACTATAATTTTGCATGTTGTGTTTATGGGTGTGAAATTTGGTCCCTTATAATGAGTGAAGAACGTAGGCAGAGGGTGTTTGTGAAGAGGGTGTTCAGGAGAATATTTGGGCCTAGGCGGGACGAGGTAATAAGGTAACGCATAAAACTACATAAGGCAGAGCTTAATGCTCTGTACTCCTCACCCAATATTGTTCGGGTGCTCAAATCGCGAAGGAGATGTGAGGGGCATGTAGCACGTATGGGAAGAGGAGAGGTGTAGTCAGGGTTATGGTGGGGAAACCTGAGGGAACGAGACCACTTGGAAAACCCATGCGTAGATGGGAGGATAATATTAAGATGGATCTTCAGGAAGTGGGATGTGGATGTATAGACTGGATGGAGCTGGCTCAGGATAGGGATTATTGGCGGAGACTTGTGAATGCGGTAATGAACCTTCGGGTTCCATAAAATGCGGGGAATCTCTTGACTAGCTGAGAACCTTTTAACCTCTCAGGGAGGATTCTGCTCCATGGAGTCAGTAAGTATGAGTACATGACGCGTCTGCAGTGCCGCACCCTATATCCAGGCCTCAACTCAAAGACGATAATGTGATAATGTGCTGCCTGAACAGGGCTACCGCACAAATTACGGGGTCATAATAGGTGTGCTGGGAGAAATGGTGGAATGATTGCAAGCAGCGGAAACGAAATAAACCTTGGACAATTGCACTGCGTCCGCCACGGCCATGATTTAAATTCCATCGAGGATTCATTCCTAGGCTCCGTACTCAAGATGCCAAAGCCTAACTGCGCATGTATTACAGGAGATACATGCAACAAAACGGCACGAGGTGGCGTAGTTGGTCGCGGCACTGCGCTAAAAGCTGGAAGGTGGCGGGTTCGATTCCCCGTCTTTGTCACTGGATTTTTTCATTGAACTAATCCTCCAGCCGCACTACGACCCTGGGGTCGGCTTAGCCTGTAACAGAAATAAGTACCAGGAATATTTTCTGGGAGGTATAGGCGTCCGTGGTGTAGGGCTGACAACCTTACCACCTACATGCCCCGATTGTCTTGAAATCTGGAACGCTCAGGGCAGGAGGTTGAGGCCTGTTCAGGGTTTGCTTTCCTTTTTACACGAGTCAAAGCGGTATTTTGATATTAGTGTACTTACTATTGCTATTTGATATTAGTGTTTTGATTCTTAGTTTTGAGATTTGTTGGATGACCAGAGTTCAATTTCGGGCAAGGGCCGTAATTTTTCTCTTCGCCACTGTGTCCAGTTCGACCCTAGGCCCCGCCTGGCCCCCTGTTCAAGTCTCTACGAACTAAATCCTCGCCTACGTCTAGTAAAGCATTCATTCCCAAAAAAATAGCTTACAGTGTGGTGCTAAATGATGCATAGTACTTGCTGACGGCTGCATTGGACTTACCTATTTTAGTAAAGACGGCCCAGCTGTAACGGAGTTGTGTCAGTATTATAGCAGAAAGCATCGCTCGGAACTAGCTCCCAGTAACTCACAAATAATACAGATCTGATTGCTAACAGCGAAGATTGAGGAACTTCACTTGTGTCAGTGCAAGCTGCATCAATGTGTAAGCAGATAAGCGCATATCAGTACCAGCAGTTTCTATCAGAAATTTAAATTATATCAGCATCAGTTGCATCCATGTATAAAACGTTTGAAGTGTACCAGTACCAGTACCATAAGCAACTTCTACGTGTATAAGCTGTTTAAACTGCATCAGTACCAGCTCATTCTACGAGCAGTTCAAGGTGTATCAATATCTACAATTTTTATAATCAATTAAAAATGTCAATATCACTAGCTTTTATAAGCAGTGCAGCCTGTCAGTACAAGCTGCTTGCATGCACAAGCACTGTAACGAATATCAGAACCACCAAATTCTACAAGCAATTTAACAAGTTTCGCGCCCAGCTATGAATTTTCAAGCTCTTTGAGCGAAGGTGAAAACATTTGTAATACAAAGCTCTCTGAATTGTTTCATTTAATGGAGCACAGTCCTATTTGAGAAGTTAAAAACTCACGCAGTCAAAAATGTAGCGTGACTGTGTGGAACACAGCAGTTAATTTTAAAGTTCACAAGAATGTGAAGATTTCTAACTTACAGTGTATATACGGGTTCCGCTTTAAGCTGTACGCACTGTACAACTTAGATGGATCGCTGGCTTCAAGAGGTTAAGTACGGTAGGCGCGTCCCCTTGTCTCCCGATAACTTATTTTCTAGACAACCAGCAACAAATCTAACTGAAAACTATTTAGCAGTTCTTCAGACAAAACAGGTATTTCGGCCTCATACAAAGTTTCGTAGTCTTTTAAGAACAGACCTACGTCTAAGACCACGTGACTGACAATATCATTCGAAAATTTCGAAAAGTCATTTACATGACAGTTCTTACTTCTTCTTTCTTCATTTCGCTTGTAGATTTTTCAAAGCATTAGCAGTTCAACCTATGTAACCAACTTTTCATGCACTAAAAAGAAAACATAATCGATATGCAGCGTCCTTCCCGCATGTTTCGGCACTTCTACTCCGTTCAGAGTAAACGAACGTCGCACCGTCAGCACTCAACCCGTATTTGGGTTACGATTTCGACCTCTGGACGTCCACTTACACTCCGGCGAAAACTGTGGACACCGTATCACATTGTAATTGTAGCTCAAAAAACTCTTAGTCCATTGTTTTATCATTTTAACATTTTTTGAGGTGATATTTGCTTTAATTGAAACTGCTGTGCGTCTGGGCTTTACGCTCTGGACCAATTCGAAGGCGCTGCTTGTGTTAACATAACACAAGACTTCCCAGATGATGGCGCCCCGAGAGTGCCGGAACATGCGCAAAGAAAACTGTGCATCGATTACATTTACTTTTTATTGCATGAAGTGTTGATTAGATATGTTGAATTTGACATCAGGCACGGCAAAGGCAAAATTATGAGGCATTAACAGTGTTTCGCAACGTTGTGTCCGTATTTTGTACGGACACAAGTACCAGTTATTCTCACGGGATATGACTGTTTTCGTTGCTAGTATCACAATATATACAGAGTATGGCAGACACACTTTAAATAAGAAATAACACTCAGATTAATGGACTAATGTTCACTTAGATAAGTCAGGAAAAGTAGCAGAGCATAACGCTTTTCTCATTTTCGCTTTGTTGTTGTCCTGCGATGTTAAATTGGTTTATAATTTCAAGAAAGACGTTGGAAATGCAGATGTTGTACATGTGCCTTTCAAAATTGTACACAAGACGAAGTATAAGATGTCTCCGTACCTTAGCAACAGATCTATAATGACTACAATCGTAAAGGGGGAAATTTTCATTCGATCAAGCTCTGCTTTTACGTCCTGTTCATTAGATATTTCGTCGCTGTCAGCTAGTAGCCCACAGAACACAGTCAGTCTCAATTATAAGGAACAATAACGGCAATGTAAGTAGACCTATATTATAAATGTAATTAGCTCGTCATGTAAAGTGTCATATTTTTGTCTGATCTTCACCAAGATTTTAATATCTCCACAAAATTTAGTAAAGACTCCAAATATAAAGTTTCCAGGTGATCTGTCTAGTAGTAGTGGCGCTGTTCCACGATAACAGACGGATGGCTGGATGGACAGATATGACGAAACTAATATTCACTTTTCCGCAAAAAATTGGTAGAAGTGCGTAAAATATTTTGGAATACGGATTCGAATAGCTTCCAAATTTTTACTGCAGTATCTACACATCTTTTCGCGTTCAAGGCTATCGCACATACTGGAAAGAGCACGCTGTAAATTTCATAATACAAGTGTGTTTGTGTTTTATCTACTGGGTTCGCGGTTCGCGGTAAAGTAAGTAAAGTGATCCCGTTACAGGCGCGGTGTGGCCCAAAGGGTGGGTAGAGGTATAGCTCTACTCTTCCATGACCACGGCACTAGAAGGGGGTGAGTGGTCAGCAGCATGCCCCGGCCGCATTTTACCCCCGGGAAAGAGCCGGTACTCATTTTACAGGAGACTGGATGGACCCCAGGGCCGGTCTGGACGGGAGGAAAAGCTCGTCCCCACCGGAATTCGATCCCGGACCGTCCAGCCCGTAGTCAGTCACTATACCGACTGAGCTACCTGGCCCACCGCGGTTCGCGGTGGGAAACAGAAAAACAGGAAATAAAACTTTTTATTTTCGAGAGTTCAGTTTTTCATAGCGATGTAGCTGAAGTTGCAGCAGTTCTACTCGAAGGCGACTCCGCCATACCGAGTATTTTTATCCGACGCAGTGACGCGATAGATAGAAGATCGAGAAATCTCATTATGATTATTAGAAAACAATTTATGAACTTGTCATCCACCTGGCCAAGAAACACCCCACCTTCTACAGAAATCGAAGGTTCGTTGCCACTTTCAGAAAAATGTCACTTTCACCAGGTTACTGAATCCACTACACACGCTTAAAGTGTTTTATTTAACGACGCTGCAATTTGCTGAGTATATGTGGTTTCGACGATAGACGAATAACATTTTTTATCTTTGAGTGAATGATACCGACTGCAGAAAACCGACGCTCTCGAAGAAGCCATTCTCTGCACCAAGTGGTCTACCACAAGCATTACATAGACTGGCCTGGTTTTGAAATCGGGCCCCCAGTGTGAGAGACCGGTGAATAACCACTTGACTGCAGCCCGGTCAATATGCACCTTCGCTCCTCGGGTTTGTAATAACAATTTTAATATTATACTTCTATCTAGACACAGGTCTCTGATCTCATTAAGGTCTTTCCATCCCTTCATGCTTCCCGATCACCATTTTACACACATACCACGTGTCCCAACATACCACGTGTCCCAAGCCCCGTAATACAAGACGTTTCACAAAAAGGAGTTTTGTCCAGATTTTTCAACTTCTCAACCTAAAATTTTACCCACTTCTATATTCCCTTCTGCATATTTATAACCGATTAGGTTAAACTCAATGACAATGCATTCCCTAGGCCTCTAATTCAAGTCCAGTTTTACAAGACGTTTGTCATTATTTCTTCAGCTTCCCAAACCGTCGTCTGCTGTTTTATTTCTGTCAATTCGTCCAACTCGTGACTAATGTTATGCAAGTTGGAAACACCTCTTTTTCGGGCCTTTAAGTCCTTATATTCTTCTTCTCATTATGACTCATTAATTATTGCCCGAATACCCACATATAATAAAGAGTTTCGCATGTTTACCACACTATTTTATTTTCCATTCGCACGATATTCTTGAGTTCACATAAACTACGTTTTTCTCCAAGCTAAATACCGTACGTCACTTCCGGACCTAAAGACAGGAGCCGCTTGTGTCGCTGCCGCCTTTGGGGGGCCCTTGTCCCCCAATTTGTTATTAGTGTGTGTGTGTGTGTGTGTGTGTGTGTCGAATGTTAACAGGTATAGTGATGGCGTGATACACAGTCTCATAATTAGTGTATTATTTTGCGCAAAAATCCATAAATGGAATAAAAATTTAACAGAAAGGCGCTCACACACTCACGCATGTACGCACGCATAGACGACAAGTTGAATTCAAGGACCTCCCCATTACTTTTCAAGAAGGAATATGGGCTAAAAAATCAAAGGACAGCAAATTGTTTTAACATTACGAAATAACCTCTGTAATTGCAATAAATTATCAGACACACTGATACTCGTGTGACACAGCGTGTAAACTGTTCGGATGGTAAGGTCAAATGAAAGGTTCATAGTTACAGCAGACAGAGCTTGGTTCAAAACCTGGCGGACTCACAAGTTGTGGTGTAGAAATTACATGTCGCTCTGTACGGTTATTGAACAATTCTGTACTAGTTCTGTACATCTTATATACAGCCTGCTATTGTGCAAGAATAACTGAATTTTGATTCTGTTTAGTTATTAACTGTCTCGTTAACAATGCTATAAATACATTAGCATTCTATAGAATCATTTGGTAGGATGAATCGTGAATAATTAATTGGAAAATGGGAAGAAGTGACAAGTCGCAACATGACTCATGGTAATGTCCAAACATCTGTCTGGAAGGAGCGAGGACAATCGCAAATTAACACTCGAGATTTGAACCAGGGATCTAATGCATCTGCTGGAATGAAGAGGAATCATGTGCGGTCTGCCTTTGTTATTATTAGAAGGATCTCTTAGAAGGCTGTTATATTCAGAAGTGTATACCCGGTAGAGCAGCACACCCACCCACGTGGTGTCTGTAGCAGCGCCGAGCCAATGCATCACGTTTGAGGCTTTCACTCACTCCGCGCCCAGACTACTCTACTCGTATGCCCACGTGACTTGAAATCCGAAGAAGTTAAACAGAGAAGGCAATCCATAAAAGGCAGCAGTCTGAAACATAAAACAATCACCCAGCTGTCCAGTTTACTTCATAACCTTCTACAGTCTCTCTCTTACGCTTGTACGAGTACATGACTTTCAAGAATTGGATCCCCTCTTAGTACGTTTGCATTATGATTTATGGCCGCTCTGTTCCATGCATGACCGTCGTCAGTTACTCGCATACCAGCGCTAAAGTGGTTCGTCTTCCTGTCACTCCACCAGAATATTGGTATATCATCTCATAGCTTAATCAGTTGATACAAGGAATTTCTTGCCAATTGTGCAGACAACTGACGTCAAACTACTTTGAACTTCATCACTGTTACTGCAAAATTTTGTGTGGACTTCGTAGTGTTTGGTATCTGTATTTATAGCCTGCACTTGACATGAAATCCAATCGTGCTCTATAGTTTCTTCCCAAAAAGTGTCTCTTCATGTAAATTAGTTTGGGTGAAAATAAAGTTTCATTATTGACGCAAAAGAAGACTGATCAGCAAAATGTACGTGGATCAGACCGTAAAACTGAAACTGGACCAAGGCGAGAAAATAAGAGCAGTTAGACATGGACGCAGTTTGTCGCTGATTCTATTCAACTTTTACAGTGAATGCCTTAACAAGGAGCCTCTTGAAGGGGTTGAAGACTTCAAAATAGGCAGAAAAATAATTCACACTGTAAAATATGTAGATGACCTTGTGCTACTAACTAAGGAAGAAACAGTGCTACAGGGCATGACTGATGTTATGGAATGGAAACAAATGTGGATAAACTAAGGTCATGAGAATCTCGACGCAACCATCCCCAATACAGATAATGATAGATCAAAAGCAGTCGGAAAATTTGGAATATGTCAACTATTTGGGCAGCATGATAACAAAAGACGCAATATGTGCATGTAAAGTCAAATCCAGTTTTGCCACGGTAAAAGCAGCGTTAAAGAAGCAGAGGGCATTTTTACCAGCAAATTGGTCTTAAATCAAAGGAATAAACTAGCTTTATATGGAGCTGAAACTTGGACAGTTCGGGAAGTAGATCAGAAATACATGGGAAATTTTGAAATGCGGTGCTGGAGAAGCATGGAGAAGATCAGTTGGACCGAATTATCGTGTGAGAAATGAAGAAGTATTACAAAGAGTCCAAGAGGAGAGGAATATCTTAAAATAATAAATCTGGATTGGTGGTTGCGTAGGAACTGCCTTCTAAAACACGTCATTGATGGAAAGATAGAGGGAAGGATAGACGTGACTGCAAGATGAAGAAGAAGAAGACGTAAGCATCTACTGAATAGCCTTCAGCAAGACAGAAGATACTGGAAATTGAATCGCACTCGGTGGAGAGCGCACTTCGGAAGGGGCAATGGACTTTTCGTAAGACAGACAAGAGAGTGAATGAATGAATGAGTATGGTCAAATTTAACTTGAAAGAAATCTGAATTTTGCTTGTGTTTAACACACTACACTGTCTTTCTGTATGTATGCAATGAACACGGCAGCTCTATTCCATAGGAAGTTTGCGTCCGCCGTGACATCCCATTATATCCCCGGTGATCAGAGTAATATATTTTTCGTCTGTCTCTGGTCTTGAATAACAGAGATATTAAAATTTAAAGAATCATATTCAAATGGAATACAGAAACTCCTAACCGTTCGTAGGGTTTACATTCTTGAAAAATCAAGCGAAAAATAGCTTAGCGCACATTTCAAATTTGATGTGAAAAATGGGGTTACGAAAACCAAAGACACATGAAACGTGCTACAAAAACGAAAAATATTTGTGTTGACATTTACTGGAACGACGGTAGTGTTGTGTCTGAAAGTTGTTACGGTGGTCAAATGACGGAATGAATGACGAAGGGGGAGTCGTAAGCCTCCGTGAAGAAAGATGTGGCCTTCTATTGCTTTGCCTTTTACTGCACGTCCTTATATAGCCATTGTATGTTGCCATGACAGCCTCCATATCTTACGTAACTTTCAGGCCCTTCTATCAAGGTTAAATATTTGCTGTTGTGAACAGCCATTCTGCAGTCATTATTTTCTTGAAGTGCTCTATCTACTTAGTGTCAGCCTCAAGATCAGCAGATGCTGATTCGCCTACCCTATTCACGTTATGCAGATGTGTAAGCTTCTTAAATTTTTCGGACTAACTTTTACTGGCATGGAAGCTGCTTTTATCCTCACCCCCAGACTACACGTTGATTGCATATCTGCATGAACGTTTCTGTAATTACAGCACCACTAACTGACAACTACTTCTGTGCATCTTCCATTTATACAAGAAGACTTACGCAAGAAATGTGTTCACGTCATGCAACACTGGTCTTGAAGCCTGCTTTTCGTTTTGCTTGGTAGAACTAGTAGATGCATTTACACCATAACCAAGACAAAATGCGGCAGTACTCATTCGTCTATCTACATTACCCAGCACCTCCACCTTCTCTAACAGAGTCATGACTATCCTTCCAATTTACCCTTAGACCCATCATCAGCATGTGCAACATCTTTCCAGAAGTAACTCCAACACGAAGGCAACAATTAGTTATAACATTTGTCAAAAGAACAGCCGAAGTACGTTCCGCATCATACAATACCTACATAGCTACTCTGTTGGGCGTGGACGCGTTTGTGGCCTCTTGTGTATTGTATTACGCAGGCGCGATTACGACGACGCCCGGGATCTACACCGCAGTGCACGTGGGTGCCAACGGTAAATTTTAGGTGCGTTCGCTAAATTGCAAAAAGGGACTATTATTATCGTCAAGTCTGTCTGCCCTTCTGTCGGTCTGTCTGTCCAAAGGGAAAAACTCGGCTCTCACTGGGCGGTCATGAAAATTGATATTTGAATAGCTATCGAAAATCTGTCGAGGAAATTCAAGTTTCATTAAAATCTGACAAGAATAACGGTTACGTCACGTGAATTCCAACATACATTTTTGATCATACCTCGCTGAATTCTTATTAGAATGAGAGATATTCCAGACAAGAGTTGTAGAGAAAATACAAACACACGTTTTGTATTCAATAACTTTTTTCGAAAATCTTTCCTTTTATGAAATAATTTGGAAAAATACAGTCAAGCCGGGCAGGTCACAGATGACAATATGGCGCATGCGCATTGCAAGTCTACACACACACACACACACACACACACACTCAGAATATGTAATACTTATTGTTTTTCCACTGCAACAATGGTTACATGAATGTGTCTCAGCGTTATGTTATGTCTCCCGGTTTGTTCCCTAGTAACATCAAGATGATCAAACAGAAGCATATACACTCACAACAGCCGATCTTATAGGTTGATACAAGTAGAGTTTAATCAGATATCTTTGTTCACTAACAATCCGAATTGTCAGAAAACAGAATTATGTAAATTATACCTCGTAGTTTTGAAAAGAAAACATTTTCCAACTATTTTACATTCTTTTCACGTATTTCCTCATAGATATCAACATTCACAGAATGGTAAAAACGGTGCATTGAAGCAAATGATTCCTTCTTTACTCGTGGCCTATGGCTAAACTGATCTTTAAGACAGGTAAGTCTTTGACTAGTTTTTATATTTTCTGAAGTTCGATCGCAAAAAGCATTTTACCGGGTCGAATGGGATTAAGCACGTACACATCGGTATGTACTAAATATAATGCCTGGTCTTGTGAGAAGCAACATGTGAATATTACAACCGTTATAGTTAATTTGATGAGGTGTTAAAATTATACATTTGATAGATTGGATGGGCTTGTTTAAATTAGTAATTTAGTTTCGAGTGGAACGACGAATGTAGCGGATTTGTATAGCAGCTTAGGGGGACAGAGAGAGTGAGAGAGATAAAGAGAGATGACCAGTAAGACGCGGAGAGATTATGCTTAGTACGATACGGGAAGAGCGCTACGTAAGTGAGCCAATAGAAACAAAATAGTTCAAATTTTGACTGTTGATTCTATTAAGGAATAGTGAGATTTAACAGCCAGTTGGGAAGAGTATGAATATTAAAGGGGAGGGGGGGGGTGGATTTGAACTGTGCGAGTTTGAAAACCTAACGTAGGCGAGCAGTCTGTTTTCTACCCACAATGTGATAAGTTGTGTGCATGATACCGTGGCTACCAGTGCATACATTTTCAAAGACGCATCCATACACGCAAACATATGTAAACTCTAATAATCGTGAAATAATACAAAGAATATTTTAAGGTGCAAATATATTTATTCCCGTTTTGCTACTTAGAACAATTAGATTCCCTGAGATTAGGACATGGGAAGCGACTGATGAGCTGGTTTGGGTTATAGTAACAATGGCTACGATACATAAGGCTGTGTGTTGTCAGAGCAGTGTTAAGGCTACAGGTATCAATATAAGGCATCGTTCGTCTCTAGTTAACCAGAAACTTTATTCGAGTGTTTAGGAATATTTTTTCACATTATTATTTGAATAATTATGCTTTATTTAAATATTAAATAACCATGACAACAGTTTGGAAGCATTTAATGCTACTGCAAACTCGCGTTTTACATTGATAATAAAACATAGTTGCATATCTCTTTATTCTACCTAACCGGATTGTTAAAGCAGTTAGGTACTGCATGTAAATATTTTATACGCAAAAGTTGGTATGCGTGTGCAGAAATTGTGTTCTTAATGGACTTTACTCTCTAGATTCAAAACTATGCACTTATATGCAACAACGTCTAGTTGAAACTTCAACGGGCTCGTTACTAGCGACTGATTCTTTGGATTTTACTTTAATTAATAAACACTCAAATTGTATCTGTACGGCGCGACGGTAAGGATCGCCTCTTCCATTCTCCGCGCAGTGTTTTTCGTAATTATCTCGTGAACAGAACGATATTCGTGACAATGTATAGAATGTTTCATGACTAAACTGCCACACTTCGGTAGAACACCTTCTGGGTTACATTACATCGATACGTCAAAAATACCTATATCTGAAGTTAAACGGTTACAGAGATAATAACGAAATCAATTCTAAGTAGTTCTTTATAATTAATTTATTAGCAAATGCATACGGCAACGAAAGGAAATTTGTAGTCTCTGTACTGTTAGCACCTGTACATAATGTAAAGTTATCTTCTGATTGGCATAAATTTTAGTTTCATGAAAAAATTGTCCTTAAATTGCCAAGTACTTTACATAGCACATTCGCCTCCGCATAGCTTGGCTTAGCTATCGGATCAGTGTAAGGATAATGCTTCATATTGCACAAGTACAGCACACACAACAGCAAGAAGACCACATTTCAAATAAGGATATCGGTATGTTTCGCTATATCGATGTAAATTAACCTAAGGAACGGTCTCCTTAAACAGGAAAGATTCCTCCTGAAATATCCTGTACCGATCCCAGTGACCGCGCGGTCTAAGGCGTGGGTCTAAAGCCGTTCGATTGCTGGGACTGTGGGTTCGGATCGCGCTGGGAGCATTGCCGTCTTCTGTGAATGCTACACGTTGTCAGTAGTGGTATCGGTGTCCGGCTTATCACTGGTCCAGACGAGTTCTAACGAGTGTGGTATATCCAGTAAGTGTGGTCGCGAAGCCCCGTAAGGGGAGGCCAAGTCCCGGAATCGGGTCGAAGCGCCAAAGGAAAAAATAGGTCCCGTGTATGAAATGAAATTTGTGTTTTGATTTTCCTGTCCAAAATTTTTCTGATACTCTTCCGAAAAGAACAAGATTTCATTGTCTGATTTTCACTAAAACTTGAATCTGGTCACCAGTTTTAGTAAAAACCTACCATAAAAATTTTACCACACCCCGTCCACTAGGAAGCGATTTATTCATTTAGGATCACCGCACATACGAATAGACAGACAAACAAACAGGCATAACGAAGGTAATAGTCGCTTTTCGTAATTTTACGAGCTCGCCTACAGAGATTCTGATAAGAAATAACAAGAATGAAATCTGTTGTTAAATATCCAAAAATTCATTTATTTTGGTATTTGCAGCAAGTCATGCAATGTACTTAGAACGTAACACTGAGACGCTTTCGTGCAACCATTATTTTAGTGGAAAAATCAATAAGATTACATATTCTGAGTGTGTATTTTTAGCCTTAAGTGTCAAGCACGAAATTCACATGAGCCCTAATGTAATCTGTGGCCTGCCTGGCTCTACATTATTTTTCCAAATTATCACCTTAACGGCAGGATTTTCGAAAAAAAAAAGTTACTGAATATAAAAAGTTTGTTTTGATTTTCTGTACAACTTTGTGTCTGAACCGTTTCGGTACAACTTTGTGTCTGAACCGTTTCTGTACAACTTTGTGTCTGAACCGTTTCTGTACAACTTTGTGTCTGAACCGTTTCTGTACAACTTTGTGTCTGAACCGTTTCTGTACAACTTTGTGTC
>Ga0136643_10011002_pt1 | contig 13402 bp, 9 predicted proteins | sample TergutLab28metaG_FD_96883 | JGI IMG/M metagenome (GOLD analysis project Ga0136643, IMG submission 96883) | Labiotermes labralis P1 segment gut microbial communities from Petit-Saut dam, French Guiana - Lab288 P1 (version 3) (version 3) | ecosystem: Host-associated > Arthropoda: Insects >...
GTACGCCACTGTACTGAAACTTTTCTTGAACTGAAATATCTCTGATTTATTCGCAACAGTGCAGATTATTTAATTGTTTCATCACCTTCGGTTCATAATTTATAAACATTTATAGGCAACCACGCGCAACTATTTAAAGGGCCGTCTAATATAAACACCGTACCAGGGGCACGAAGACTAAATTAAATGCCGTAAGATAAAGGTTAATCTCATTTTAAATAGGAAATTTTAGTCGACTTGTAATACAACACAGGTGACAGCACATGAGAGAGTGCTGTATAAAAGTTACTTTAACTTTCATAAAAGAATTCTTTGGATGGGTAGGAATATAACATGGCTCTAATGAAACACCCTCAGGAGCTGAATGGATCATAGGGATCATGTATCTTATCCCGTTCATCCACCATATCATCACTGTCGCAGTCATCATTATCATCATCATCAGAGCTACTGAACGGAACATGAGACACGGCAGCTTTATCTTTCCAATTTGTGGTAGCATCATGAGAAGACAAATCTTTTTGAGCTGCAAAAGAGAGTAAATTGCAATGAAACAGGTAATTTACACATAGAAAGGCATATAAAAACACATTACACATTTTTAAAAATGTCTGTTTTACTTACCTTCCCCAAACACATTATGATAAATGTTAATCATTTTCCTTACAACTAACATTACCATCAGAGATGAACAGCAATAACATTTCTGTGATGACAACCTTAACTTATAACAGACAGCCTTTTAAATGCCAGGTTTCTGCTGTGGCCATAGAACTATTGAATTAAATGCCTACTGCAGGACAATGCTTTCTCTTTCAGACAAAAAGGGTGTACATTTAAGAGGGCAACAATGTCCCATTTGTATATTGGAGGTTAAATTTACTGTTTCTTGCAGAATTCAGGTATGTTTCCTTTCTAGAGTACAATGGTGATCTTTGTGCAGTTTATGTACATGTGTATTCCTGTTGGGTGAAATACCTTCTTTCCCACAGTCTAATTCATAATACACACAAGGGTAAATGAATAGGTGAAAATATACAAAAATGTGATTTAAAAGTTACTGCACCACAATGAAGTTCATGGACATTTATTTAACTTCATGGAGCAGAGTCCTTGGAAGCTCATAACTGCTCAGCTGATCATTCTCCTGCAATGGACTCTGATGGTTCATTCTGCATTCTCAACATATTTGTCAAGATCTATATTAACATGTTAACTGCTATAGGTGTCATTGGTGACAAGTGCAGAATCTTCATCTGTGGTATCTGATCTGTACTGTACAGGACCACCACTACGTGTCACGGACAGCATGCACTCTGCTGCACTTGCAGACCTAATTTTCAAGCCTTAAGTTATTAGCAGTGATCAGTACAATTGCAAATATTAGCAAATACCACAGGTTTAGAACAGCTGTCTATCCCAAGAGGATTATCATTAATGTATATTATGAATAACAAAGTCTCAAAATTGATCTGTGGGGAACACCACATTTTATTGTTCCCCAGCTGAATGAAGATTTTTGCTGCTGACTTTGAAGTACTAATTCTAACTTCTGCTTCCTATTTATCACACAGGATTTGAACTACTAACCATTTACTCCATGTATACCATAACAAAACAATTCACCTTGAATGATTTTATCAAATGCTTTGGCCAAATTGCAAAAGACAAATTCTCTCTGTTTTCAATGATTTAATTTAGTAAGAATATTATCAGTTGGTGTAAAAACTGCATTTCTAAGAGTAATAACCTTTATTTCTCTCAAGATAAAATACCAAATTATAAAGAAGAATTACATACATAACAAAGTGGTTTTTTATTTCAGATGCATGATGTCTTTAAATCCTGCTAGGAACTTCATCATATCCTGTTGATTTTTTAGCTTAAAGGATCTGATTATGCTTATTTCTGCTTCTGTCACAGGGGTTATTTTCTTCTTTGCAATATTAACTCCTTTAATAATTTTATAGCTTCTCCTATCTCTGGATAATCATAAGTTATCTGAGATTGATAAACAGTATTTGTTAAAGACATCCACTAATAAATTTTTGAGTATAGAAAAACATGATGATGTAAAATACTCCTTGTAATTAACTTTACATGATTTCTTGGGTGTATGTAAAATAAAAATAATAAGGATCATAAAACTTCATAAATATCAAAGAGCGAGTGGGCCACATCACAATGTTCTGCTGGCTGCATGCTTAACAGACCTGGTTTAAGACTGTGTCTGAAAGGGCTTACCAGCGTTGGTCATAATTTCCACCACGTCTTATCAAATTGCCTGGACAACATAATAATAATAATAATAAACCATTGTGGCAATGAATGTGTTAATATTATTCTCCCAAATATACCTACATATCCCAAGCGGTCTCGTCTCTTGAAGTTCCCCAATAATAGACTGGTACATAAAATCATAGTCTAAACTACCATAATCTGAACTATAACACTCAGCAAGCAATGTCTGAGAGTATTACTATATCTGTTTATAAAACACCCACAAAATCATCAGACCATGCCATACCTAAGGTAATTAGTTACTAGCTTCTCAGATGGAGACCGGGGTTGGATCCCAGGGCAGTCCATTTGGGATTTGTGGTGAACATATGGGCACTGGCACAAGTCTTTTTTCCCAAGTACTTCACTTTTCAGCTGTCACTAACATTCCCCCAGTTCTTCACACACATATTCACCCCCCTACCATTAACACTATATAACCAGCAACAGACTACTGCCAAAGGCACAAGGAATGTGAGTAGCCTGTATAGGTCGGGGTCACAACAGTAGCCAGGGAATTAGTCAGGTATAAATTAGATTTAGTGGGTCTACAGGAGAATAGTTGGGAAAAAGGAGGCCATGTATGCCCAGGGGGTTATATTTTTTTTCTATGGAAAAGGAAACAAAAATCATCAATTGGTAAAAGGATTTTCAGCAGTTAAACATTTGACACCGGAATTAAATCCCTCTGAGCAACGCTGCCTGCCACGATTTTTTACTGGGAATTTTAAATTTTATTGCTTACTCTTACGAAAAAAAAGCATGTTTCATATACTTTTCCTTGAGATTTAATGAAATAAAATATTGCACTCTGATTATGAATTGGTTAATGTAGGAAAAAATGTTCACCTATTTTTATAATAAATTTAGACCTGTGAATCGCATGTATTATATGAACTATGATGTAAATATTTCATTACTCACATAATTCTGGCTGCTGCAGACAGTTTATGGCACCGTTGATCATTGTTTTATCACGACACACAGTATTCACAAAGGGGGTTATATATTAAAAATTTACTTTTGTGTGATATTCCGTGAAACAAGACACCACGCACAGGCCCACATCACATCTGGCGCACTTATACACTGTGCCCTTTCTTTGGCTGCAAGAACATAGACGGCAGAGCAGTTGGGTTGATTTCGCTGGCCATTGTTTGTTATGGCTACTTCACCTGAGGCTGGCTGCTGTTGTTGTTCCTCTTCTTCCTCAAAATAGTCTTCTAACATCGCTAGCTTTCGCACCTAATTCCGAGGCAGTGTCAGCAACCAGAATTTCACTGATGGCTTCCTCCTCAAGTTTTATTTATTTTTTCCCAGCCATTGCTCGAGACCCACAATCGTCTGCCTTTTTTTAGACTACTGTGTATGACTCACAGTTTCAGAAATGTAATACCAGTAGATATGAACATCTTCTACAGTGACAGCAAAACAGATCTAAAGCTATGGTGTGGCTGCTGTTTAAAAATTCCAGCTATTCGAGGGTACCCAAAATGTTGTTACTAGATTGACAGCTGTATGTTGCATGTTACTTCACCACAACCCCTACAGATTACCGCAGCACTACAAGAGGCATGTCTATGGGACCTCCTGTAGCTGTAAACATCGAGTTATGTGAATATCTCCGATTTCTGAGCATTAGTTTTGTCTGAATTATATGGGTACAGTACACCACTGACAACCTTTCTGGTCAACAACTAGAGTTTGCTTCACAGGCCAGTGTTGATATTTCAGCCCACAGTGAACTCCATAGCAAGCGACAGTCAAAGCAAGCAGTGTCAGAACTGTATTTGTCAGCTGGGAAAAATGTGCAGTTACTAAGTGTCTATGTATATATCGGTGTTTGTGGAGGGGTTTAGGTGGTGGAGGGAGTACATTCTGGCTCCTGAATGAAAGCTTGACCTTCAAGGGTCCTGCAGCATAGCAAGCTACACAAGTTAACTGAAAAGGAGTAAACAAAATTCTCCAAACTTTGACACACTATTTGTGATGTCTTTAGAAGTCATTTGGCTATATAAAGGGCTCACTGCGCGACGTCTTTAGAAGACATTCGGCGTTAAATGGTTAAGACAGTGCAGTATGTTAGCAATAGGATGTCATATATAATTATGAGAGGTTGCTGGTGTAATGCCATTGTTTTGAATGCACATGCACCAAGAGAGGAGAAAAGTGATGATTCAAACACAGTTTATATGAGGAATTAGCAGGTTTTCGATCATTTTTTTAAGCACCATATGAGAATTCTGTTAGGAGATTACTGGGGAGAGAGGATATTTTCCAACTGAAAATTGGGAATGAGAGTCTACATCAGGATAGTAATGATAATGGTGTTAGAATAGTAAACTTTGCCACATCAAAAAATCTGGTTCTTAAAAGCACAATGTTCCCACACCAAAACATTCATAAGTGCACCTGGACCTCTTCTAATGGGAAGGCTCACAACCAAATTGATCACATATTGAAAGATAAGACATGGTATTCAAGTATGCTCGTTGCATGAACTGTAAGGGGAGCTGACTGATACTGATTGCTATCTGGTGGTTGCAGAAGTTAAGAAAAGATAGGCAGTAAGTAAACAAGCAGCACAGAAGTTTCATGTGGAGAGATTTAATCTCAGGAAGCTAAATGAGCTAGAGGTTAGGAAACAGTGCCAGATTAATATCTCAAGCAAGTTTGAGCTTTGCAGAACTTAAAATGACAGCAAGGACATAAATGAGGCTTGGGAAAACATTACAGAGAATATCAAAACCTCAGCTAAAGAGAGTCTAGGTCTGTGTTAATGGAGGCAGCATACACCATGGTTTGCTGAAGAATATTCATGATTTTTAGATCAAAGAAGCAAGTTAAAATTAAGTCGTTACAGGATTCTAACCAAAGCAATGTAGATAATCTAAACAATGTAAGACATAAATCTAGCAGACATTTCAGGAACAAAAAGAAGGAATATCTGAAGGATATGATTGATGCACTTGAAACAAACATTAAGATCAAAAATATCAGAGACTTTTATAGGGGCATTAGTGACTTCAAGAAGGGTTACCAGCCTAGAATTAATATAGTAAAAGATAAGAAGGGTGATTTAGTTACAGACTTCCACAGTATTCTGGTCAGGTGGAGTAACCATTTCTCTGAGCTACTGAATGTATGTGGGGTTGATGCTATTAGACAGACATAAATACATAAAGCAGGGCAACCAGTGCCTACGCTGAGAGCCTTTGAGTTTGAGTTGGCTATTGAAGAGCTAAAAAGACACAAATCACCACGTACAATCAAACTGCAGCAAAACTGATTAAAGCAGGAGGCAGGACAGTTTGTTCTGAGCTCCATAAGCTTATTAATTCTATTTGGAATTAGGAAAAACTGCCTGAGAAGTGAAGGACTACATCATTTTACTTATTTACAAGAAGGGTGATACAACAGACTATAGTAATTACAGAGGCATATCACTTCTTGTCAGCTACATACAAAATTATATTCCACATCCTTTTGTTAAAAGTTACCTCCATATGCACAGGAAATTCATGGGGACCATCAGTGTGGATTTTGACACAACAGGTCAACTACTGATCATATATTTTGCATTTATTAAATACTTCAGAAAAATGGGAATACAATGAAGCAGTGCATCAGCTATTTAAAGACTTCAAGAAAGCCTACAATTCAGTTAGGAAAGGGTCTTGTATAATATTCTCTTTGAGTCTGGCATCCCCATGAAACTAGTAAGGCTAATAAAAATATGTCTGCCTGAAACCTATTCCAGAGTCTGGGTAGGCAAAAATTAATCTGACATGTTTCCTGTTAAGAATGGTTTGAAACAAGGAGATGCTTTATCACCATTGCTTTTCAACTATGCTTTAAAGTATGCCAATAGGAGGGTTTCGGTAAACCAGGAGGGCTTGAAATTAAATGGTACACATCAGCTTCAAGTTTAGGCAGATATAATATATTGGGCAGTGTGCACATGATACAAAGAAAAACACAGATTCTTTAGTAGTTGCTAGTAAGAATACTGGTCTAGAGGTAAATGCTGAAAAAACTAAGTACATGGTCATGTCTTGAGATCAGAATGCAGGACAAAGTCACATTTTAAAGACTGGTAATAGTTCCTTTGAAAGGTTGGAAGAGTTCAAATATTTGGGAACAACCTTAACAAACCAAAATTCTATTTAGGAAGAAATTTAGAGCAGAGTGAAGGCAGGTAATGCTTGCTATAATTCTGTGCAGAATCTACCATCTTCCAGTTTGCTATCCAAAAATATAAAAGATTAAGATACACAGAAATATAATTTTGTTTTTTTGTATGGGTGTGAAACTTGGTCGCTCACACTGAGAGGGGAACAATGGCTCAGTGTGTTTGAGAATAAGGTGGTGAGGAGAATATTTGGGACTCAGAGGGATGAGGTAACAGAAAGGTAAAGAAAACTACATAATGAGGAGCTTAACGATCTGTACTCCTCATGAAATATTATTTGGGTTATCATATCGATAAAGAATGAGATTGGCAGAGCATGTAGAACGTATGGATGGGAGAGGAGAGGGGCATACAGGGTTTTGGTGGGGAAACCTGAGGGAAAGAAAGCACTTGGAAAACTGAGTTGCAGATGGGAGGGTACTATTAAAATGGGTTTTAAGGAAGTGGGATTGGCAGGGCATGGACTGGATTAATCTGGCTCAGAATAGGGACAGATGCCAGGCTCTTGTAAATATGGTAATGAATCTTCAGGTTCCATAAAATGCACAGAATTTCTTGATTAGCTGAGAACCAGTTAGCTTCTCAAGAAGGATTCTGCTCCATGGAGTAAGCAAGTAAGTAATAAGTAAGTGAGTAAGTAAGTAAATAAGAGTGCTGCCAAATAAAACACTAAAATAACCATTTAATGTATCAAAAAGCAGACAAAAGTTACTATGTTGGTTCACTGTAAGTGTGTTATTTTTTGTAAAAAGTCCAGTATTAACTAGTTTGTATTATATCCCTTAGCAATGTAATAAGTGGTTTCTTACCTTTTTTTAAATGTATTTTGACATTGTCCTCATCACTGTCATAATCAGCTTTGTACTTATCCAGATCTGCCTTTAACCATGGCCGTCTGCACTTAGATCGCAGAAGGCGCGTCCAGTGACAACCTGGGAGTGCAAATCAAATAGCCATTTGAGCCTAGGTTTTGAGAACATTTTTTGTAATTGGATGTATATGTACTGAGTTTTGAATCTCAGTTTCGTTGAGTGCCTATGAAGAAATGTATGAAGAAATGTACGTACTCCAACAGTAAAAGAGAACACAAAGAAATGGGCAGTTCACCTGAAATATAAATCAAACTATAAACTTCAAGGGAGTGCTACTGTGTTAGCCTAAGATAATATCCGGTTTCCAGTATTTACTCATGGCTGTTACATTAATTGAAATGTCTTTGGTAACACATGGAAACATAATGACATATACTATACACTGTTTCTGTTGTCCTCATATGATCTTGGGTATTCTGCATTTGTGTTAAAATCCACTGGTTACATAAAAGTGAACAGAGATAAAAATCTGAATGTGAATAGTGAATTAGACAAGAATTCTGGAAGCAAGCAATCAAGACCTACTTTAAGATACTATCACAGTACTAGCCACACACAGGGGTACGTGGTGGTGCAGTTGGTTGAGGCATTGCACTATAAACCAGAAGGTCATGGGTTCAATTCCCAATGGCATCACTGGAATTTTTCACTGACATAATCCTTCTGGCTGCACAGTGGCCTGGTAGTACACATGAGATGTGCTAGTAACTGTAAAACTGTTTGAAGAGACTGGCTGCATTTGCAAAGACCAATTTCCAAGAAATAACCAGTGACCAGAACTCAAGTGAATGCAGTTTGAACAGTTTTCATTTGCAGTCTTTGCAAAACAGTTTTACCTGCTTCTGCAGAAACATTTTAAATTCAGCATACTGACTGCCAGACAGTAATTCATGCCCATGATGCAAGAATGCAGTGCTACCGAATTGCGGGTTCAACATAATGGTATGGCCATACATCTTCACAAGATGTGACAGTCTTCTTATGTGCTCAGTTCAGTGGGACATGGATGGGTAGGGTTAGATCTGTCACTTTTTCATCATGTTTGACTGAACTTATTTCCCTTGTTTTTAGGCATATTTGCATAGACACAAAAAGCACCTCTTACTTTTGTCTGTCTGTCTGACTGCCAGTTTGTCCATACGCACATATCGGTGCTGCTCCCATTAGACAGATTTATGTGAAATTTTATATTGGGGACTTTATACATCAGGCTCATTACATTATTACCTACATACATTTTGTTGTTGCTGATGACATTAAATTATGATGCAAGTGTTCTCTTTGAGTGAAATTGTATTAGGCAGTTAGGATAGACAATTTGGTATAAATATTATGTGACTGCACTACAATAATACAATACATGTACAATGCCTGTATTAGATGTTACACAAAAGAGCGCAGATCTCATCTACATGGTGTTGGAAGCCTGAAATTAGTTAAGTTTCATAGAACATGATTCTTGATAGAGGCACAGTGGCTTTGGTTACTCCTGACATGCTTAAAAATGTATGGAGTGAAATGAGACCAAATAGAGGTACAATATCTGGCCATGGACAAAGCTCCCACTGAACAATGGTAAACTATTGTACAAATTCTTGAAAATACAACCTATTCAAATGCATTTAGTTGCCCTTCCTGTACCTTTTAGCTTCTGGACAATTTTGCCACAAAGTAATTCACATCTCATGTGTACACTCTGTATATGAAGCTGTGAAAGCCAACACAGCAAACAAGTACATATTCTAGTCCTACATTTCTGCTAATAGGAGACCAGCCAACCAAACATCTCTGCCAGTTGTGGCACCAATACCAAAATCCTCTGTAAATCCCTATACTATGTATCAGCCAAATTTCCAGGCCATAACCTCACTAACCAACCCAAGAGATGACAAGCACCACCACCAGTCGCAATCAATCATCCATTCCACATTTAATTTACTACACCTGTTACAGATACAATTATTATCCTTAACATTATGGTCAGTATATGCAAATTATGCTATTATTCCAGAGACAGAGAACCCATTTCATAACTACACAAAATAAGTGACACAATAACACAAACACACAGGCACACATGCATGCAAACACAAATGCACACATAGGTAGCCCTTGTTAATTCACCTGTGTTTTATGCCTTTTTGCTTTAACATCCCCAACCAATAATTTACACCACTTCTCAATATATGCCCTCTCATTTTCAATTTAACATCCTATGGTTGGCTGCACACTCGGATGCTGATGAGAGTGTATGAAACTCATAGTGTAGGACAACTCTAGGAGGAAGTGCATTACTCTAAACCACATCAGCGTGTGCTCTCCATTTTTGTCCGACTGTTATTCTGTGGTGTGTTTGCCTTCATCTAACAGTCTTATTTTTATTATTAATGAATAAGAAATGTAAACCTACAGCCCCATGTGCACCTCCAATACAAACAGTAAACGGCAATTTGTACTGAAGAGAAATTCAACACAATACATTAGTTTGAATGCATTACTAATATTTGCTATGATCTTGGCTTGGCCACAAGCAATATATGTCAAACTGTGAGAATGCTGAATACATTACAGAAAATATTAAGTCAGGAACCCCCTACCACTCTATAGCTCTACTACAGCTACCACTACCATCACCTACCTCACTGTCCTCTGACTCTGTTCACCCCACTTCATCCTCAATCAGAAGACAGACACCACTAGCACCACAAGCATCCTGAAGCCATCCCATCCGCCATTTAATGTAATGGTATGCAAGTTATTTACTAATTCTTCCCAATTAATGTAGGCTAAAAATTGATACTCACTGCTGATATGTATGAATAATGTTATGTTATTATTAACAGAGTAACAATATAACAATAATATGAGGGGCTGTTATTGGTATGATTGCCTCTAACTCCTACCTACTACATAATCTCTTATTGGAGTATGTTTCATTTATGCTTTTTCATTTACACCCACCCTCTGAGGAACACACCTATGGCATAAAAACAAGGACTATATATGCAGTGTTCTGGGGATATGCATGAAACATTAACCGTTACTGAGCAGTAAAAGAATTACTGCCTCTAATTTTATGGTAAACATAAGTTTTATTGTCACTCTTTACTTCCACACTTTCAGACTCTGTCAGCATTTCAACTGTGGTGTGTACCTATAAGCTTGACTACTCCATGTTTCATATACAAGAATGTTCATACCAACTTACCTGTTACAACCTTCACCATTTTGATAAGCACAAAAAATCCCTTGGCAGTATGAGTAATACTAGAGGCATGAATGGGCCCATACAGATCCAGCTCCACTTCGTATACTTGGCTATTTATCACAGTTCTGAAAAAAAAGTAAAACAAAATAAAAAATAAAAAAATACCATTGCAACCCTCATCAGAAAGCACCCGTGCAAGTCACACTGCATTTACTTCCTAACCTCACCACAATTCAAATTCCATAATTACTTAACTAAACTACGAAGCCAATAGCAGATGTCAATACTTATCATACATGTAGCGTGACACGAACATGAATATACTCTGCAAAACAGTGGAAAGGTAACAAAAGAAACATAAATGATTCTATTCTTTTTACATTCCACTGATTCTTAAATGGATAATGGGTATCAGTCACAGTGACTGAATAACCAATAAAACATGGACAATACGTAAAGTAACTGAGTTCCAGAATATTGCTAGTATTTCCTAAACTGAAGTTAGTAAGAATGTCAAGGTATCCAGTGCACATCTAAAGGGCAATTCTGGCATGATTAATAAGCAGAGAAACGACATCCTAACACACATACTCAGATGTTTATCATGATAATTCAAATCTTATGAGTATTTATTCAGATAAACTCAGAAAAGTAAAAACACATTTCAATTAAATATATTTATATGTACTGAACAATTAATGAACGTGGGAGAATGTATTCATTTAATTATTACTGAAAAAAACAGACTCTGGTAATCGTTGCATATGTCCCAAGAACAATGTTGATTTTGTTTTGAAATATCTGTGTGCGCATGCGTGTGTGTGTGTGTGTGTGTGTGTGTGAGTGTGTGTCTCAAAGTCTATTACCCATTGTTGAATACAGAGGTTTGAAAATACAGCAAACACAGCATAACAGTATTTTTTTAATTATCTCAAAAGCTGTACGCATGTGTGCTACTTAACGATGCTGTCAGTTCTTCAGATTATAGAATGTCAGGAACAGATTAATGAAAGAGACTGAAAAACGGGTGGATTAATATTGACAAAAGAGATCAAAGTAGGGGAAGACTACATAATTTGGGCAACTGCTTAAATTGAAACATGGATCTAGAAATTGACAGTTATCAATGGGCTTCACTCTAGTGGCAATAAGTTTGAGCTTTTAGTGATATATGAATAATTGTGGAAGTTTAGGAGTGACTAGGAAATGTTGCTCACTATGGCATGTTTTCTTAAGCTGTATAAGTGCTTATTCTTAGTTTTCATGTCTACTTCTATTTTTGTATACAGAGTACTGCTCAGATGACGTATGTGCCATCCACAGATGTACAAACACAACTTCCTTGGGACAAAATTAGGGCCTTAATAGTTTTACCTCATGCCATCTCGTCCCTACGGTCTTTGGTGGGAACAAGAATAGCAAGTTCTTATAAACTGGAGAAGCTGTGTTTCCTATACTGGACCACCTATTGTGTAGGGTTCATTTTTGGAAAATGAGATGAAACCATCTGGTACAAGATTTGTAAGCTATGGGCTTTACTTGTGATTTAAAATCAGTACGTAAATTTAAATTTTTGAATCCTTTTCCTCCTTCTTCAGATCTCTTCTACTTGGGATGTTGAAGTGGGGCCAATACAGAATGGAGAAAGAAAAAAAGAGAGGAGACAACACTGGTTGTGTATTATGGGAATATGGGACTCAACTGTGCTCACAAACTTATAGTGTCCCATAAGCAACCATAAAGGGGCAAACTGATGGGACCAACATAAAAGTGTGTGAACATAAGCAGAAGTTCGAATGAATGGATGACCTTCCAGAAGAAGTTGTAAATTATATATTTAATGAAGTGAGACAGCTGAAAGACGGACAGTACTGGTTGCATATCATGGGCATATGGATCTCAACTTGTGCAAGAGAAACCTGAAGTATCCTGAAAGCAACCAAAAAGAGACAAATCGATGGGACCAACATAAATGCTATACAACACAAACAATTGTTAAAATGAACTGCTGACCTTCCAGAAGTTACAAATGATATAGTGTACCAAGTGCTAGAGTTGGAAGAAAGTTTTTTTGGGCTGACGAAAGATCTCCAGAGCTTAGGATATGAAATAGCAGAGTGAACAATGTATCACACATATCAACCACAAAGAATAGCATGTTGGTTTTGCAGAATCAGCAAAGGGACCAAATGCATGGCATGATCCAGTGCATGGGCTGCTGCAAGTGGGTTCACCATGTCTGTGCAAAAGTGGGGCCAAAGTAGGAAAAGCACCACTGTGAAAAATGCATGAGCTGTTTTGTACAGTCTGTGTACTGTGAAGTGCCGTTTTTGACAAAAGGGCAAATTTAGGATTGTATATTCTTGAATTGGAACAATGCTGACTTCTAAGAACCATTGTTTGAATTATACAGTAAAACCTCTATCCATCATTTCTCAAGAGACTATAGAAAGAGAAAAATAAATGCAGCAAAATGACAGTTGCAGGTAATCAATGAAATATGTAAAGACACTAGAGAAAAATCAAAATTATTTGTACAAATTTTTCACTTCACCCTACAAAAATAACAAGCAAGTAAAAAGTCAATATGTGTGAGCAAATTACTTTTTTCCTAAGAAATCTGTAACTGAAAACTGTTCAGTTGAAGCCTTATGTATCAAATACAACAGCACCAATTCCAAGTCCACAATGTTCTGTTTGTCATGCTCACAAATGCTGTGCACCTAAAAAAATTATTTCGAAGTTTTGTACACAATGTGCACTTCAGTAAAACTCAACACTGGTTCAGGTCATGTTTGTCTCCTTCTTTGTCTTTTCCAGTGCTCCCCCCCCCCCCCCCCCACCCCCACA
>Ga0136643_10011004_pt1 | contig 13402 bp, 11 predicted proteins | sample TergutLab28metaG_FD_96883 | JGI IMG/M metagenome (GOLD analysis project Ga0136643, IMG submission 96883) | Labiotermes labralis P1 segment gut microbial communities from Petit-Saut dam, French Guiana - Lab288 P1 (version 3) (version 3) | ecosystem: Host-associated > Arthropoda: Insects >...
GAAAAAAGTAGCGGCTCCAGGTCTAGAAAACAGAGATTAACGGCTGTGGGGACCCGTTGCGCTGACCACGTGACACTCCTCTATCCGCAAAAGTTGGCACTAACTTCGCCGACCGGCGGCGGCTGCCCTGTCGGTATAGTTCGCGTGCGGACTAAGGCCACGGAGTTTTTTTTGTATCTAAAAACTTCTATATGTTCCGATGCGTCAGTGCATCATCACCAGAGAGTTCTTCTATTATACAAAGTTACATTCCAGTTGAAATACAGTCCACTGACGTAACAGAAGAACTCCCAGGTAATGATACATTGACGCATCGAAACATGTAGACGTTTTTAGATAAATTAAGTACTAAATACATGATGCATTTGTTGCTTATACGTTGTAAATATCTGCAAAATGCAGGGTACGCACAGCTTCAAGATTCATAAATCGTTTCTTGTGTTCATTCGTAAATAGGAATCACTGTGTAAATATTAAAAATTTTGAGTTGTCCATCGGGTTATCACTTCGAGCGCCACTCACTGAGATACCAGCAAGTTCTTATGTGGGGGGAGGGCTGGGTCCACCCAAGTTGCGTTTGAAGCGGAAGCGGATTTCATCTCTTGCGAATATCGCTTACGACTCAGAACAAAATGCAGAATGCAGCTGCCACAGGAAGTTGAAGGTAAATTTGCGTGAAAATTTTTCTAACAATTGGTTCCTCTCTAGACAGTAAGAAAAGACACAGAGCACATGTGTGTAGTTTGCTCCACATAAGACAAATGTGATTCATAATCTCTGTGAAAAAGATCGTGAATTTGACTGAATTGTGCATACTGGTCCTGTCACGGAGTACACAACGGAGAAAGATACTCCACACTCGTTCTGTTCGACTGTGAATCTTGGCTACAGTTTAGTTTGAAAAGTGAGCTTTCAGGTCAAAAGATTTTCCAAGTAAATCCACGAAGTGAGACTAAAAATGCTACGGTTGGTGTGTGGTTTGCTATGAGTGCAACCAGAATCGTCGCAGCAATTTTTCTGACCATAAATGGACACTCACGTGTTACGCGCATTCTGGTAACATTTCTGCTATTATGGTGTAATTTTTAATTAAGTGCAATGCGTTCTTTTCCGTCTATTTATCGTGAGAAAATAACGAACAGCGGATACGGCCTCGTCATTCACATGATCAGGATCAATGCTATTTTTACTTGTACAGCATTTTACAGAATAACAGAAAATTGATAATCCTCGCACTGAAGGTGATGTGAAAAAAAAGCATTCCGGAGGGGGGTGGGGGGGGAAGTGTTTTTAATTTCACCAGCAAAACTTTGACATGCAATGAACAAAGGGTTTATTACGCGTGACGAGTGTCTGCATGCCTAAGGAAACCATTACTATCGTACAAATTAGCAAGAATGCGTAGTAAATTTCACAGTGTCTTTGGCTAATGTTTATTACAGCAGTGCTAGTAAACAGAACAATTACATTTACATATTTACTGTATGAAAAATATTAGTTATCTTGTAAAATTTATGACTACGTATACAGCGTTCTGTAAACACACGTTTCTTTTGAAGTACCGTGGAACGCTGTCACTTCTAAAACGTTCCACGTGTCACCGCAATAATTAACAGTTTCACACCCCTAGCGCTAGCCGTACAATCCCCAACATTTCGGGCTCAATACCAGTTATTAAAAAATTTATATACACTGTTAATTGGCCTGTAATTACAAATATTGACAATTAACAATACCTTCGTCTGCAGTGCCATTTGTAGCCACTGGTATGCCACTTCTATTTCGCTAAAGTAAGGTTACTCAAACTGTGTTCTGCGAACCTCTGGAGTCATGTGGGCGACTTTCAGCGGTTCCGCAAGCACATTTCTTGCATAATGAGATATGTAAAAATAAATTTGGTAATTTTTAATTGAATTTCTTTTTTCCTCTCCATCTCTGTGCACAATCTACGCTGGATTTATAAATATGCCTATCACCAATAACGATAATTTTTTTTTCGTACAGATGCGTAAATATTTTGTTGTTTAAACATAAGGTGGTTTCAAAAATTTCGATTCATTCTTGCGTCTAAAATGTACACTTTTACCATTCAGGGCTTGCGAGAAAATTCTGATTTTAGACAAGAGGTTTCCACAGACGTTAAGTGTTTGATGACGGCTGCTCTAAAGCAATTAAGTACACCGAATAGGGGTCCAGCAAGTTCCCAGAAGCGGCCAACATATATCCACTGATTAGCTGAGGCTAGTTGCCTGCATAAAGAAACGAAGGCTGTACGTTGCTTATAGAATTTATTGCGTCTCTTATCTGCAGGAACACAGCTGGCAGGCTAATCAACAACCAGTATACAGCCCCGAACTGTCCTACCATCTCTCCACAAAGTACTCACAAGCACGGAGTGCAAGAGGGAGTAAACTTGGAAGGCGTAATGTGGCTAATACATGTGGTAGATGCTATTAAATTAAATAAAGTTTAGTACTTTATTTCACAGCAAACAATACATATAACCGTACAGGATCATAAATTCTGTCCCCATGCATAAATTAATTATTATAATTATGGATACAAATACCAGATGGCAGAAGCTGCCTAAAAGCAACTTGTCGTTAAGGAGAAGACGAGAGATAGCAGTAGCCAAACGTTTAGTTGCTTATGCAACATCTGATGATAAGAGAACGGCACTGATTATAATTCCAGCTGTCATTCAAGAACTCTTCCAGTCCATAAAGGTGCATATTCGACGAAAATCAGACTTCATATCCGCGAGGGACAAAAAATGTATAAAGGGTGACTCAATGGAAGGGATATCCATGGATATCATAGACAACGAATTGAAACGAAAAATTGTCATGCTGAAATTTCAACGGACTTCCAATTAGTGTAGCGTGTTGTTATAAAAACGTGTTACATGTCGACTTATAAATGCTGTGATTAGCTCAGCCCATGCACCATCTAGTGGTAGAATGACAGAAAATAACGACTTTTAAGTGGTTTGGAAAGAAGAGTTAAAGACCTGAGTTAATACACGGAAAATGTACAAGCTGTCCCTGTTCATGCCACAAAGATATGTAGGGGGACTAGAGACATAACTCCACTTATTCTTAAGCTAGGTACTAGATGGAAATGAGTGGACAACTTCACGTCCAGAATGCTTTACCCCCAGGACAGAACCTCGGTACCGACTGAACCGAAGGCTGGGTGGGCTCCAGAACCGATCTGAACGGTTTTGGAGAAAAGAAAAGCTCTTGTCCGTACCGTGCCGGTATTCAAACCCCGGCCAGTAGCACGTAGCTAGTCATTATAACGACTACACTATTCCGGAACCTGTTTTATGTGTAATCTGGAAATATGCCTGAAGGGAATGAGGGAGATGTAAGAAACCAGTAACTAAAGCCGATCTACGGGCCGAGATTTGAAACCGGGGTCTCTCGAATTCGAAGACAAAACACTGTCAAAAGTAATACTGTTGTAGTTTTATTTCATTCTCTCCAGGCAGACTCTCAACTATCCAAAATAAGGCCTCTTCTTTACACGTCCCTTCGAATTCATCGTTCACTATCATCCCAAAATTCGACACCGTAGGCAATATATCCCCAGATACTAACAGCGTCGTCAAATAAAAACAGATAAAAATTTACAGATTTAATGTGGCGTCACGTGAAAAATGGTAAATGCGTTATTTTATGTTAAGATTAATAACAGAAGGAGGAAAAAAAGACCGAAGCAATAAATTAAAGCCAGACATTAAGAGACTATTTTTCGTTCAGAATTTCGTAACTAAGAGATTCCCCTTACAGCGGCATCAGCGTGACCATAAACAACGGAGCAATAAAAACAGTATCATAAGGTATCAATAACGAGTATCTTGACGTATCAATAATCTCTCTCGATCTGGCACAGATACGCTCCATCCATCTCAATCGTTATCATTCTATGGCTGACCGCACTTGACCTTAAAGAATTCGGCAGAGTCAACACAGAGGTCAGTCAGGCGGCTACAGTCCAATCCACTGCTCCTCCGAGGCCGAAGGTCCCGTCTAGAAAATAAAACTTATAACGCAACTGCCTGCCCACAGCCTACACTAACGAACCAACAGTTACAGCCAGAAGTTTCGCCAGCATAATTATGAAAATGCTGTTCCAAACTCACAGTAAACACACTGCCTCACCATTACAAAGACCAATATGTTAATGCTGTTCAAGAAAATAATTTATTGTGCGCATAATACAAAATACATAAATACAGTGTGTGGGCAAAGTGCAGAGGTTTGGAATGTTAAATGAGGCCGTACATATAGTCACTCGTCTGCTGCACGGAAATGACAAAATATCTTACTGTTTCACGAAGTGGCTGAATTACTTTCTGGCTGAAGTTAGTTACATTACCGACTAACCGCTTTCAAACGTGTTATATTCAAATAGGCGTATGCAGTATGATGATCATTACACTATTTAACTTCACTGTCTCATATACAACGTGGCCTTCCACGTCATTAAATGGAATGGATATTCTCAGTTAAACCAGGACAACAATAAGATGGTCTTCTAAATAAAACTAAGGATGGTTGGGGTAAAGAATAATCCTTCCAGGCATGGTAATCGTCTAATTAACATCATTTAGCTCGGTTCTACTTAAAAAGCTGGTAAATGTGCGAGATTTGAAGTTCCCGCAGCAGTTCTTTTCAGAACTCAGGTTTCCTGGGCTGGAGCGCTGTGTCGTTGTGTTCAGATCTTCTGACGTTTCGAAAGAACGTAATGCGTTTGTCTTCGAGGGTTCAAGATTCTACCAACCCCTGAAGATAAACGTACTAGGTTCTTTCTAAACTATAAACTGACAGTTTCTGAGGTAGTTAACAAATCTTTTTCTTCTTCCAAAACCCAGAATTTCATTGTCGTCTGCACAAGGGTCTGGCCGCGGTCCGAAACCGCTGTAAGAAAAATCCAGCTCCCATCCTGCTACACTATTCTAGGCGCAATTTAAAATTTACATTTTCCTTCCATGTAATTGTAGGTCTTCCAAGGAGCCTTTTCGAGCAGAGTTACTAGGAACTATAATTAACAGAGCGAAATATGCAGTTCCTGCAGCTCGGAGACACTTGGCCGCAGCAGCGCTCTGCGTGTTGCCGGGCAGTACTGGGCGACAGGCCGGCTCAGTGCCTGCACCTGAGCAGAATGACGCACTGAGAAGGAAAGAGGGACAGGAATACGAGAAAAAAAATACTAACAAATACCTCAGAAAGAACGAAAGGTTTAAAATGCAGAACATAACGGAAAGCGAGAGATTATGGGAATAACTGTGAACAAAGAAAAGAAGGGGAATCAAAAAGAGGTATAAAATTGGGAATGATAGAAATAAAGAAGAGAAACAAGAAGAATAAATGCCACAGAAAAGAAAAAAGGAAGGTAATAAAGGATTATACAAATAAGGATCAAGATTACAAATGAAATAAGACAACGCGAGAGATAGGATGCGACTGAAAGAAGAAAAAGGGAGTAGATAAAGAAAAATAGACAAAAGAGGCAAAGGTTAGATAGAAACAAGAAACGCCTTCATGTGAGCCTGACTGAAAAAGGAAAGCAAGACTAACAAGTGACTGCCTGCCGCTACTCTCTTACACGTACTAACAAAGAGCATTGCGCATTTACAATCAGGAATTCATTACCTAGCTCAAAGCAAATATGCGGTGTCTATATGGCCAAGACCAATCAATAGTTTATTGTGGTTTAGCAATGTAATCACTGTTTATTGCGAGAATAATATGCAATATGTATCTAAATGCACTATGCTACTGAGTTTCAGAAACAATGGCACATCTTGATAAAGTTATTACGCTACAAAATAGGGGTGGCCAGCCTTCTGCAGGATGTATCTCCAGTTGTGTCCATCTCATCTCATATGGTCCAATCCGCGGTATTCCAGCTCGTAGTCTTCCCTTTTCCAGGCACTGCAGTATAGAACTGGCAACACAGTGGAGAGATGAAAGTGATTTTTGTTCTTCTTCCCGTATTTTTGCTTCTTTTCATCGTGCATTTATGGCGTAGATATTATTCGATAGCTGCTCAAAGTGACGGAATTTCCATTTTACTTCAACTGCTAAAAACGTACCCTTTCTCCTAAAATCAACACATAACACGTCTCAAAGTTCACCGCAGAAATTTTCAAAGTGTGGGACGCGACCACCACAGGGGGTCGACAGCAACTTAGAGGAGAAGGGGGTTGCATCTTTTAATTTTCTTCAGGTATTGTGCTGAGGTTGGACTGCTGCGTATTATTAAGCTTATGAATAGCTTTTCCATCTGTTTCCACCACCAGAAACACAAACGTTCTCTGAACACCGTACAATATTCTACTCCTTCGGTTAATATTTATGCTCAAAACTCTATTGTAAAACAAGTTTTCTGACTTGGCATAACAATACATTTTTCATACTTTTAAATGTATCTAACCCAATCCTTCATTATGTCAAGTAAATCGATAAAGTCTTGTAATATGCCATTATTAAAGCATAATATACGTCACGAACTGAGGTTGTGACACGACTGAAATGGACAAAACACTCAGTTCTGCAGAGTACAACAAATGACACCTACCGATCACGCGGCAAACTATTATCGGATATTGCCGATAGGATGACAATGGCTATTGACGGTCCAGTTCGGCTTTTTCAGATATATTCGCGTGTCTTCGGAATCTGACTTTTCTGCAGTTGCGTCGTCGTCTTCTTCTTATTCTTCATTGACATATAATTCTTACAATGGTAGGCCATGCAGATCTGTCTTCTGCTACCTCCCTTCATCTTTTGACACCCACCGATCTCCAGTTGCTCTTATAACGGGCAAACATCGCCCAAAAGTAAATATGGAAAGAGAAAACGGACTGCCTCTCTCGACAATACAACCAGATTTCAGAAGTTATAGAGTGTTTATCGAAATGTGGGTCATGACCCCTTGGGAGTAGCAAACAACTTACAGAAAAGACTGCATTTTTTTTTTAATTTTTCCCTTTTCGTGGTACTGGAGGTCGAACTCTTGAATACTACCAAGCTTACAAACTGGTTTTCCATCCGTTTTTCTTAACAGACCCACACAGATTCCATAAACGGCCTACAACATTTTGTGTGTTATCAGGTAGGAGACGTTGCGTCGGGCTGATCACTCGTCCAGGGAAGTCCTACCGAGTGTGACGTGTCTAAATTAATGTGATCGTGAAGCCCCTATAATGAGGGCTTGGCCCATTAGGGCTCTCGGACCTCCAAGGGAAAATGTAAATTCGGACAAGTTTTCTACTTTGGAACATCTTTTCGTAATGTACAAAAACATACAAATGATAAGAGATGAGTAACCATAATATATAACATGTAACATTTAATAAACTAGTTGTGTTTGACGGAAACTTTCCTACTTTTATAATTCCTATAAACATATCGGGATGGCTTATTAAAAAAAATGAGTAACCAGCTTAATGTGTTCTGGGATTTGACTGGCAACGATCGCCATATTCCGGACAGTACAAACAAAAGAAACTTGGAAACCCTCTGACAACAGAAATCTTCCCGTGGATTCGTCTCGTACGGGCAGCTCGTGGCATATTACTTTGGAAAACAAACCCGAAGCAGGCCGACCAAATTATCTTTGATTCTAGCTCGTGACTTTCACTTTTCAAAGTACATGTGTCCACCGGGACTTCACTGGCTAATTGCGTTTGTCTGTCCCGGGATTGAACTGCGGATGTCAATATTACAGTCACTGTTTTATCAATGTGCTTTTGTGAGAATCAGTATGAGCGTCGTAATTCGAGACTTTCAACCTCTGTATTTTCTACATTTTCTATATTTCCTTTCAGTAAACTGCCCAAACTACATTCACCCTAACTGTACTGTTTCTTCACCAGTGTTACACGAAAGTACCCTAACATTCCAGAAATCTCATTGGATATCAAGTTGTTCGATTCGTGTGAAGGTACACACATTGTGGTGGTGAAAGCTGTAGAACAAGGATAGTTACATTAAAATAAGTCGGGAACAGAAAGCGTAAATGGAGAGCAAGCTACAATGAGAAGATCAGACAGATGTGGAAACGAGTGAAAGAACAGACAAAGAAAACGGGGGCGTATGTGAATACTAAGAATAAAATAGGGAAGGAAGCGTACAGGGCGAAAGGGAGGAGACAATGAGAACTTGGTGGACAAGACAACTATAAAGAACAGGCAGAAATTGGAGCAAAGGAGTCAAAAGAGGAAGGAAATATTACAATGAGAACAAATTTAGAAAGCCTGTAAATAGAGGAAAAAGAAAAGGAGCAGAAGAAAACGAAGAAGAGGGTTTATAGATAATAATAACAATAACGTAAGTAGATAAACTAGCACGAGTAGGACAGCCAAGGGAAGGTAAAAGATGATAAGCAGAAGAAATAAAAGCCAGAGAGTAAAAACAAGGACAAGTTATCAAAGGGGAAGGCACCCTACTCTCCATGTTCCATATATTAGCACCTCATCATTCAGTTCCAGGAAAAGCTAGCGCCAGCGTCTGCTGTGTCTGTAATTGCCTCCACCACCCCGCCCTGCACTCCACGGGGTGCACAATACCCGGTCTTTTCATTCTGCCATCATATTCTGACATCACAGTGTTTGTAAAATAGTTGAAAAGAGGGAGCACTCAGCCAGAGATGCAGGATGAAAACAAGAAATATTTCTCAGGGACGACATGACAGTAGGTGACATATATTGCGTTTCACACTGACGCTCTGTATATCTTAATACAAGCATGAAAATAATTCGAGGTACAAGAATCTTACATTACACAGTTTGTGCTCATCTACAAACGACCTAAAAACGTGACGTACGTCGAAACAATGTAAGTATAAAAATTCAGTTCCACCTCACAGAACACTTTACGTATTCATTACAAAGTTTAAACGGTTAAGCCACTAAGAGTAATAATCGCCATTGGTTGTGCAAATCATAAGACACACGTAAATGACACTGTGTGTGTGCAAAATGCAGAGTGGTACAGTATATATAATTACAAGAGCACATTAAAGACACAAGCAATGTCGTGGGCAGGCAATATAACACGTACTGAAGAAATAAGACATGTGTCAAGAATTCTGATCAAGAAGCCTCAAGGTGTGACAATCTGACACAACAAACTTACCTTAGAGACCTCTGTTAATTGTTAAACAACAGTAACAAAAGATGTACGAGACGAATGTCTTAGAACAGTTCAGTGGAGCTGGAATAGCGTAATAGTTTTCTGACTAGGGTAGGGGATGGACAGCAGAGGAACTGTGGTTCAATTCCCGGCAGGACTATGAGCTTCCTCTCTTCTCCATGGCTTCCAGACCGACTCTGATGTCCAACCAGCCTCCTATCCAAAGGCAATCTAGCTGTCTTTCGACGGGACTGGTGCGTTAAAGTTGACCATTCAGAACATTTTACTGCTGAGGTTAAGAACAAGTGGAGCTATACCTCTACTCCGTAAATACACTTACATGGTATATACAGGGACACACACGCCACAATAGTTGTTCACTGGTCATACTTTATCACAAATCCAATTACAACAGGGAATCTATTAACGCATGTTAATATTCGGCCCTGGTGTTGACTCAGCCTCTAACAAAAATGAGAACCAAGAATATTTCCCGGAGGGGGGGGGGGTAAAAGCGGCCGGTGCGTAGGGCTGACATCCTTACCACCTTCATGTGCTGACTGTCTTGAAATCTGGAAGCTTCAACCTTCTGGAACCCTCAGAGTCTGTCCAGGCCTGTAATGGGATGGCTTTTTGCCTTTAACATTTATGTTAATTTTCACAATTATAAGAGCATAAAAATTTGTTAGTTCGTTAGAACGTCGGCCAGCCAATCAAGCTGATGTTTCCATTTTATAATGACCCATACGTACAGCTTGGAACAATTATAGTGAACACAAGTCGCTTCTGGTGTTATGGGCTTAAAACCTGGGGTTCTTACGTTATGCAAAAAAATGTGCGTCCTACAATATCCACCCATCTCACGTCTGCACCAGACCTCATCACGTCCACTGCCTAAGTTAAAAATCACGGCCGATATACGAAAAATAAATTTGAATTTATTTGTCAATTTTCCCTCCAAATCTCTATCCTTTCATACCTCCACAGACGTCACAAAGTAAATCTGTAACTAGAGTCGGTACGAGAGCCTTTGATATCTTGACACTGACGTATTTGAACGTGGATACGCAGTAGGTTACCGCGAAATACAATAAAACAGCGTCTGTAGGAGCGATATCTGCTGTACAGAAATATTCGTCAATTAGAATTATCATCGCAGTGAACAGAGCTACCAACTGCTAACATAAGAAAACAAAAATATCAACTGAAGACGAAATTCTTAAATTATATCCCTATTCCATTTGTATCGGTACGACAAGCTGCGTTGTGCCATTGTTGTTCTGCGCTGCAACAGTCCTGTTTGCCCTATGCTTAGTGCAATACAACACACATTTGCTTATTCGCAAATTTCCTTCTTCATGAATCACAACAACACGTATGAAATTAAGAAACATGAAGTGTGAACCATCGGTCCTCGAAGATGGAAACAGTGGAATTGAGTACAAAATAGAGGGGGGGGGGGAAAGAGAGAGAGAGAGAGAGAGAGAACAGTAAGTGGCAGACACGAACGTAAAAGAAGACGCATGCACCATGCTTTTAATACTCAATTCGTTTGGTGCGACTATGTAGCATATATCCGAAGCTGCAAAGAGCGTAATTGCAGGAGAGTGGCAAACATAGCGACAAGAACATTTCTAACGCTTTTAGAACACGTGGGTACTTTTATATTAACGTCTCTCCGTTATCAGACTGTAGGGTGTGGTAGGTATTTAGCAACATTTCAAGGAGTCTGCTGTCTCGACGTTCAGGTTAATGGTGGGTAGTTACAAACGTACTGTGTGCTACGTATAAAGTAACGGTTAATGCACACACGCATACATACACACATACATGCACATACATATACATACACAAATCACACAAAATTATTTTAATGCCAATCTTACCGTTTTATCTTTCGCTCAAAAATGAGCATTTTAGCTATCAATTTTAAAATAAATGTATTATATGCGACATGTATCTTTGTAAAATAAAATATAATTTCACAACCTATTTGCTCAGAATGCGGCCGCGCGGTCTAAGGCGTGGTTCTGAGGCCGCTCGATTAGTGGGATTGTGGGCTCGAATCCCGCCTGGGGCATGTATGTCAGTGTCTAGTAAGTGTTGTGTGTTGTCAGGTATAGGTTCCTGTATCAGGCTGATCACTCGTCCACAGGAGGCCTGCAGTTTGCGGTGTGTCTGAATGAGTTCGTGAAGCAAGGATAACGAGGAGGCACTGACCCATTACGGGGTTGTAGCGCGCGGGGGGAGGGGGGTAAATAGCTCAGGACAGAGGCCAATGACGGTCCTTTTTGAACATGGACGGAAAGGTCGAGTTCCCTCAAATGTAGAAAATACGTGTATTTTGTTTGTCATGATCGACTTACTTCCACGACTTCAGTCGGTTGGTTATTTATAACTACACCTACATACATGGAATATAAGTCTTAGGATTGCTGTTATATGGAACGTGTAGATGGAGGCTTGAGGATCTTCTGAAACGTCAGCACATATCTACCAAACTACACGGCGTCACACTGCATAAGATAGCCGTGTCACTAGCCTCAAATTTCATTCAATGACCGTTTATAAAATAGGTCCACAGTTCCTATTTACGACAGGCTGTCCGGCACGAAACACGACGTGAATTCAAGAACTGTCTTTATCTCTAATACGCAGCTGCATTTCTGCTCCACACCCTTCAAGTAATGACGTCGAAGTTTCTTGAAATTTATCTTCACAAGAACTTATCTTCCTCCTCCCACCTATATTGATATGCAACCCACGATGCATCACTTAAAGTACATAGTACAGCAGTGGTTGATGATTCCTGCAACACCTGCCCAGCAGTGTCACCAGTTTTAATGCAAAATTAAGGCTGACGATAAAGCCAACAAAAAATTATCCGAATGAACAGCGAAGAGACGGCATAAGTAATCGGCATTAAACCATTTCAAGGTTTATTACAAAATAACTGACAGAACGCAATGGAGTCCTTCCTAACAAGCCAACAATCGCTCAACATCTCAAGAAATTTGCCGAAAAGTCCCATTACTGCGTTCATAATCAACCGCAAAATCAATTATTTTTTGCACTTAATAAATAAAGATAATTGCCCATTTCGGACAAGCCAATATATAAGATTGCTACCATGACCTGTTCTGATACACAGACACGTTAGATTGTTACGATGACAAATTCGATGACACTGTTGCGATGTTTCTTTGGGAGATGCTGGTGTTCAGGGGTCCTCTTTGGACACGCTGGTATGAGATTTTAACGATACCCTTTTTGGATACGGCGGCAGGCCTCTCCATTCATAATACAGTAGAACTCAACTTATCCGCATTAGGTGGGACGGGGAGCCATCCGGATAATTGGATTCTCCTTTCAAGTAGGAAATTGGTAGTCTGAAGCGGAAAAAAATCTACAAACGGCTGTTACAGGTTACATATTTATTTATGTACAAATAAAACATTAATATGTAATTCTTTATACGTATTTGACAAATGGGGGTAAAATTTAGGCCACAAAAAGATAGTACAGTTAGAGTAAGAAACTGTTTACCCGAAGGCCAAGCAGATCCGGATAACCAGCGTCCGGATAAGTGGAGTTCTACTGTATACAGTTGTACAGACGTACATTTCACTGGAACGTACAGCACTACCGACTGGTATTGTCTTGGTCGTTCTAATGGTCTCTTACTTTAAATTTTCCTACCAAAACTTTGTATTGGTCAACCGTTATATGCGTGCTACACGTCCCGCACATCTCACTTACATTGTTATTGATACCGCTAACAGTATTTGCTGTGAAGCACTAATTATGAGTCTCCTCATTATACAACGAAATTTTACAGAGTGCAAGGAAAGCCGCTGCTTCTTAATACTATAGAAGGGACTGGAATCTGAAGACAGATTTTAGGAGTGGATATGCCGAAACAATCTTTTCCAGAATTTATCTCTACTCTTACATTAAATTACTACAGGTTGGGGCAAAATACCCTCCGTACTATCAGTAGGGCATTGTGAAGGGAGGGGAGGCCGTAGAAGGGTGGGGTTGGGCTCGAAAGGTGTAGGTAGTTGGGAAGTTCCCGTTACAACACTCAGCAGCCGTAAAGATGGTGTGGTCCAACGAGCAGCACGCATTTGCCATCGAAACCTACTTTTCGCAAAGTCACTCTATCGTAGCGGTGCAGCGTGCGTTCCGTACTCGCTACTAAATCCCCCCTCGGGACCGAGTACCGGACCGAAAATCCATTCTGTTGTGGGTTGAGA
>Ga0136643_10011008_pt1 | contig 13399 bp, 3 predicted proteins | sample TergutLab28metaG_FD_96883 | JGI IMG/M metagenome (GOLD analysis project Ga0136643, IMG submission 96883) | Labiotermes labralis P1 segment gut microbial communities from Petit-Saut dam, French Guiana - Lab288 P1 (version 3) (version 3) | ecosystem: Host-associated > Arthropoda: Insects >...
AACAACAACAATAACAACAACACCACCACCACCACCACCACCACCAACACCACCATCACCAACACCGGCAACGGCAATGTCAACACCAGCACCAACACCACCAACACCAACAGCGACACCACCACCACCACCACCAACAAGAACAAGAACAACAACAGCAGCAGCAGCAGCAGCAGCAGCAGCAATAATAATAATAATAATAATAATAATAACAACAACAACAACAACAACAACAACAACAACAGAGTGACCGAAACATGTCGGACACAACTTAAAACTATATCCATAAAAAGTAAAATGTATTCGTTAGTCTTGTAATATACATTATGCAACTAATTAGTGTACGGAATATGGACCATATAAAACTAGCCAAAAAGTATTACAGATGTTTACAATCACGTGGATTTCATAGGATTTTTATTTAAATATTTCTTTCTGTTGTAATTATGTTATCAGAGATTGGCTTGGTTCATTAGTTGTTGGTCAGTCATAGCTATGGGAAATGTGGCCAGAAAAAATATCAGAAAAAAAAGCGTCAACAATGAACATCAAATTTAAAAACGTTTCCACTGTTGTCTCGTTTACACTTTCGAAAATCTTCCCCCCAAAATTCCTGCAGGCCATGGTAAGTTTCTTGTTAATAGCGTTTGAGGATGGTGAACCCAGATGAATTGAGGAAATTTGTTACAAATCCATCAGATCGGTGTGTGCGTGTTTCACTTCTTGCTCCTTGCTTTGTCACGGTCCAGAAAAGCGTAGCAAATTATACTGCCCTTGGAAGAATGTACTTTATTTCCTGTTTCAAATAATTTGCAAATTGACAGTTAAGATCTTTGACCAAGATTAATGTGGACTCTAGTATAATACTGTGCATTCCAATGAAAGGTACACGACTGGAGAAGCCTCGTCTAATTTCGAGTACAGGAATACCTGAGTTAGCGGTTCGAGTGTCTACGTGGTGGATAATAGGTGTGATGACCCACAGGATAGATATCATTAGGCCTTCTTTACGAGGTAAACAATGGATACTGTATGTGACGATTTCGTCCCTTTGTCCCTGACTGTGTTGTCTAGTAGACCCTATTAGCGACTAAAACGTTATGTCGAATTTTCGTAAAATACTGCGTAGAAAATCTGTACAAAACGTTGTCGAATGGGCATGAATTCCGTGGTAATCGGCTCAGTTATGTTCATACATTACTTAAGGGCCTCACGAATGCCTACATGTACTTTTCATATTTGAGTGAAATTCGACACACAACATCCGCACTTAATGCAATTGAGCTTTTCTGAGTTGCGTGAAACTCCTTGCAGTGACAGCCATATTTCACTCAAGTATGTAAACGAATTTTTGTGTGTTCTTTGGAAATGTAGTATCCGATCTGTGTGAAATTCGATGTAAGAGTTTTACAGAGCACTTGTGATTTTCGTGAAAATCGGTACAGCAATGGTTATATATTTCTAATGGGCGTAAATGAAGTTACACTGACGTGTGTTTCGCGAAATTGTATGGGATTTTGAAAGTAAAGCACACTTCGAAGTCGGTTGACTACGTCAAGAATTTGACCCCTTGTAACCTTGCTGTATTCGCCACCCAGTCAGCTGGGTTCTCGTCGTTTTTCATGAAAGCACGTCATGTTCATGTCCTTTCACTCAGGAAATGTTTCTGTTAGGAGGGTTTAAAGCTAGAGTGGTAGGACCATAATATGCATTTTTTACCTCCAAATATTGTTAAAGCGAGGCACTTCTAAAGGATGCTTTATTTCCCTTCGTTTGCAAGAAATTTATGCAGAAATTATTCATGTTCTTTCAGCCTTTACAGATTAAGATTCTACGGCAGATACACAAATCACTAGTTTATATTCGCAATTTATCTTATATTCGCAATTTATCTGCAGTGTACCACATTTCTGACTAAATAAATATATTTTATGTTTATGATTCCGTGCATCGCTGATCTATGTTAGTAATTGTCCAACGAGATGCAACACAAAGCAGTCTATTTATTATTCTGCAAGTTCACTCTACATGTTTCGAGTGTCAACCACACCCATCATCAGATGTACACAAAACTGTAACTGCAGCCTCCGGTACTGGTCATATTTTTTGTGCAGCCACCTCCCTCCAACGTGGCCAAGCTAGCTTGGCCACGTTGGAGGGAGGTAGCTGACCAGTACCGGAGGTTGTAGTTACAGTTTTGTGTACTCCTGATGATGGGTGTTGTTGGCACCCGAAACATGTAGAGTGAACTTGCAGAATCATAAAGTCTGCCTTGTGTTGGATCTCTTTGGATGATTATTAATATTAATTTAAGTGAATATAATTACCTTTCTCGATTTCGACTTCCACTTAGTGAAGCGCATTTTCTGATGTATAAAGCCCAATGCAAGCATTTTGCATTCTTTGCACTTTATTCTAACGTTATACAAGTTATAATGATTATTAATTTTAAGAAATATGGAAAGAAGTGGTCTTGGCTAACTGAACTCATTTCCTGTAGGACTCTTTGCGAGTTTTAATTCAATAGACTCTGCATTTAACTTTGATAGATTGTCCAATTTTGGCTCTTGCCTTTCCATACCTTGTTTAGAAGTATATAGAATTTTCGTCGACTTTCTAGGAGAATATCTGGTTACGCAGTAAAAAAAGTTACAAATGGCATAACATGTAGACCTACTAATGTTTAATATGTTTGTGGAACTTGTTGTATTGTACAATGACACGTAATTTCTGGGCCTATATGACTCTAATATGCCACAAGTCATTTTGGCGTGGAAGCCAATAGATACATTTTGGTTATAGTTGTTTGCTGCTGATTTTGAAAAGAATTTCAAGTTGATATTGCTCTCGCAAGATCTAAATCAAATGTTGGTGAGCGCAACCTTAGTTTCTGTCACATCTGTCAGACGTTTTAATATGTTTATATTTCTTTCAAAACATTTTTCTCTTTTTATTCCCATTTTCCTCTCAATTTCTAATGTGATGGCCAGTTTTATTTATTGCAAAGGCGATCGCTTATAAATAAATGTACTTAGATTAATGGGGTGTCGTTACTTGCAGCGTTGTAAGTGGCAATAAATTGGTCATCCCGAATAGACATTTTTATTAACAATTACATAGTGAAATGTGAAAATTTGTTATTTCAGTGCAGATCTTTTAAAAAGACACGGAGAAATTGTTTAATTTTCCCTAATGTCAAATAGAATCAAATGTATGTAGACGATATACGATATGTAATTTATTTTATACCGTGGTCAAGCTTACTTGACTGCATTATGAAAGTATTTTATGCTTTGGGAGATAGAAAGAATGTGCAGGCAAGTGTCTTAATTCGTAAATACATTGAAAGAAACGTCCTCCATCTACCTGAAGTCATTTGAATGATGCTGATGTCTTGACGTTGCATGTGACTTGTGTGTCACCTATATGATTATTGTTTGTGTTGACAGTTCCTTAACTCCTCGTGTCTCCTCCGCCCTAGAACTCTATTGGTCATTGTGTTCATGTCCTCATCTGCAGTCAAGGATGACGTAAGGTGACGTATTTGCTGAATTGGCAGAAATGAATTCTGTCTATGTCAACCTGTCTTTCCCGAAGGAATAAAACACAGCTTTCAAGTCCTGATTGATGTAGGTTGGTTTTGTGTGAATGATTTTCCAGTCGTGCTCTATTTGGGTGACTACTTTCATAAACACGGTGTTTGGAAATCTGTAAGTCCTGAGTTTTAACCTCTTAAACCACTTAACTCTTGTATTAAATTTGGCATTTTATATTCTCTAAATTTTATGGGAATTTGATTTTGTACTTTTTCTCTACTTCATTTACAGCTAATATATAATGCATTTTCTCAAATTTTTTTATCGTACAAACATAATTGGTACGTGAGATAATGTATGCATGTTCGTAAAGCATGAAACGTTCCTCTCAGATGTTCTAAAAATGGCCGATCCTCAAAGAAATCTCGGAAAATATAATTTCTGTCCTTATTGTTTGACCTGTTAGTTTCAACTTCCATAATCAGCATGTGTGTTTAACGCTGTGCTGGATAGATTTTTTTTTGCAGTGACGTATTTGTATCTGGGGCGGTTTTCCATAAGGTCTGCAGTGCTGCAGCTTCCCCCCTCCAGAAATTTTGAGAAAAGTGAAATATCTTAATAAATGTTTTCCTAGTCTTTAAAAACACACGAATAAAAGAATTTCAAGTTCAGATTTTTGTGACGAACCCTGAGCACTGCGGAGATGAGCCGAGGCCGTGCTCTATTCAGCCCTTGCGAGCTGGCTTTCGCACAGCTAGTGCGAATGCTAGGGAGACTCACCGAACTGGGCCTGCGGGTGGACTGCAGGCAGTACAGCTCAAATGCTGCTGAACAGTGTGTCAAGGAGGAATCCGGATATCTGTCTACCCTTCCTAACATTCAAACGCTGACAGTTTGGTAACCATTTTTGCCTTGCAGTTTTCAGCCGTATTTGTGTATGTTGTAATTTTTGGAGATGCAATTTTAAGACAAACTTGAAAAAGGACAGTGGTAAGTTTTTCTAGGGCACCAATTTTTCTAAATCAACTCTCGCCGATGAGACGCGGATTATTTATGTATTGAAAGACTTAATTTAGTTATTTGTCAGCCATCAAGCAGAAAACAAGCATATGTGAGAAAATTTACGCCTGCTATATACGCTTAACACAAGTAGTTGGGTGGCTGTGGTGAAAGAATCGCTGTTTCAAGTCCTTCTGTTTAATCATATAATAATCCTTGTCGCAGCCCTGCCATAACAAAGTCCCACGAGACTCCATTTTTTTGTGTCTACGTTAATTAAAAATACATACTAAAGGATAATAAGAAATTGGGAAGAGAGATGTTCTTTCTTTTAAGTTCGTTGTGTTTATTAAATTTTGTTATCTGATATGTTTTCAAAATGTCTACCAAGAGTCGTAAGTTAAACGCATATGGTTGATTGGGAAATAAATAAAATTTTGTATTTGTAAAATTTTAAAATGAAAAAATTTAAAACTGTAGTGGTATATTTTGACGAGTTTTTTAATCTACCAAACAAGAGGCACTTAAAATAATTTGGGATAGTTGGGTGAATAATGTTACAGCGGTTCATAAATTGGGCTGTGATTGTATGGAGTGTATTGCAGTTTGTTCAGAGTGCAGGGAACGTTTTGAAATGCGGAGAAAGTCAAATCTTCTCAAGAAATGCCATATACCGCGTAACTAATTTTGTATTTACTGAGCTAGTAATTTTGTTCTGATTAAAAACCGCCTTTTGATTAAGATGTGCAGTTAATTCAACAATGCTATGTCATTTTCCGACAATTGATCGGATCTACGATATCTCATTTGTTTTAGGCGTATATCAAATAATGAATAGAAGTGGCGTGTCATTGCAGTTTAATGAATGTATTAGAGAAACTGCAGTCATGGTTGCTACTACATGGCTGTTATTAAATTTTCCCTAATTCAGTTTTACATTTTGTGTTTCAGTTAGTTCAAGGCACGTTTTCGACAAGAATCGAAACAGCGCATGAGCCGCGTCTTGTCACTAATACACAGACAGAGCTACAAAGCTGTGAGATTGTTTTCGGTGGAACATATTCTCATAAAGAAAAAAAGTGATCCCGTTACAGGCCCGGCGTGGCCCAGAGGGTGGGTAGAGGTATAGCTCTACTCTTCCACGACCGCGGCACTAGAAGGGGGTGAGTGGTCAGCAGCATGGCCCGGCCGCACTTTACTAACAGGATAGACCCGGTACCCATAGTACAAGAGGCTGGGTGGGCCCCAGGGCCGGTCTGGGCGGGCGGAAAATCTCGTCCCCACTGAGATTCGATCCCGGACCGTCCAGGCCGTAGTCAGTCGCTATACCGACTGAGCTACCCGGCCCACTGGAACATATTCTAGTGGTGCAAATATTAGGAAACGGATCGTATTTTATGTCTTAATAGGAACTTAGTGTTGTTGACATAATTTATTACCGATTATTCTCTCTATTCCAGCCATATTTCCACTTGCTAACGTTACGTTTTCCTGTTTCAACACAACATGTGCGACTAGGTAACTCGGAGAGCTCACAATTTCAGCCTTATGTTGACTGCATCACATTTCGTCGAGATACACAAAGTGCTATGAAGTGAATACTATATGATTGACTTCTGCTTATAACACAGACGAATACAGATTGCCATCTTGGCCGTAGTTAGAAATATTATAAACTTTTCGCGCCATTTACGTGCTGTTCAAAAGAACTGTAGAAAAGAATAAATCAGGTGGTTTAAGCTCATTCTGTAATACGGTAGAATCTCTTAGGTACAAAATGAAGATATCGACCAGTTGTGAGACCTTCCACTTACAGCCTGTACAAAAGGTGCTGTCTGAATGCTCGAAGTCAACTGCTCGACTTGTGTACCTTACAAATTTCACGCCCGACATATTAACTCTCATATAAATGAATAGTTCCATTGTTGTCGTAATGAAGCATGTGGGAAGCAAATCCAACGTTTGAAATAGTTGGCTCACAATGTGTAATTTCCAGCAGAGTGGATATTTACATCAATTTGCTTCGTGCGGAGAACGGATCTACCCAAACCTACAGAAATGCCTTCGCAGACTGAATTGTTCGATGTCGGAACGACAGTAAATGTTAACAAAATGTTCGCGGTAAGAATAATGACAAAGTAAAGGGGAGCTTACTGTAGTGCCGTGGGTATAGAGTTTCGTTTTGAGCGTACTTCTGTCTTTGAAGCGGAAGGAAAGTACTTTCGTGACGTCACCTTGTGGTTTGTGATTGCATGCTTGCGCCGGCGCGCTAGAACACATTTCTGCTTGTGAGGCCTTTGCCGATTTTAACGCGACTTGGTACATAATTATGATAAAATACAGGACACTTTCTTATAATAAAACTAACTAGATGCACTAACTTCTCAAATTTATTTTTGGAATAAAACTCTATATTTTTCGGACAGTTCCTCTGTCCATCATCAGGAGTTTTTCACTGACCACACAACAGTGTGTACAGTGTGCATATAGCTAGCCCTTAAGTTCTCTAGACAACCTGATGATGGCCAATACAGGCCGAAACATGTAGTTGTTTCCATCACATAGTCATTAAATACACCTCAGTGATTAAGTTGTGTTTGACTGCATACCTTTTCCTAGCTGCCTACAGCTTCTCAAAGTAACTTTTCTCTAACCTTGGTTATTATTTGAGCTAAACACTATGTGTAAGGTAGGGGTGGCACTGTTTATATCTGTTCCTAAATTCATATGTTTCGTCATATTTTACTAACACTTTATGATGTTACTTGAATCAATATCGTGTGTTTTTTAGTTAAGGAAACAGTGTCATGAAAGTAAAGTACGAAAGTGACAAAGATTAAGCGTGTTAATTAGGTTAGAACAGTCTCTGTTCGCTTTGAAACTTTTTTTTTCTCTGAAGAAATTGGCGCGTGTTGAACAAAGAAAGACGAAGCTGTTCGGAGAATATTTACCTTCAAAGAGGGACGAAATAACTGGAAATTGAAAACAACTTTGTCTTTATATAGGTCATATAGTATTTCTAGAGAAGTAAATACGTAACAGTGAGCTCAGAAACAAGGAATGAATAGCGAATTTTATAAATAAACTGGCCATTTCAGAGACTGTAAAAAGAAATTGCATGATAAATATGACGGATTTTTTTGGAAGTAGGTTTTTGGGATCAGAGTTTGCTGATCCTGGTCCAGAGGGAATGTATTAGCGTATCGGTGATATTACACAATACTTTTATTAGTGGAGAGTTAAGGCGAATACAAAGTATTTGAGTTAAATGAAAGACAAGTGCTATTTGCGGTTGTAAATATGAAGAACATTATCTTTACCACGTGGAGCAGTGCGTTCTGTATACAGATAATTAAAAGGCGGTTTATAAATACCTCGTATCAAGATCGGAATTTGTGCATGCCTACCTGTGCAATAGGTGCCCTGCGTTGCGATTTTCCAACTAACTCAATTACTGATGCAATGCTTGGCTTCCCGGATATCATCAGCCAAAAATGTGAAAACTGAAGTGTGCTACAGGTGCCTCGATTCGGCTGTTCTATTGCCAGGAAATGTGCTCAAAGAGAATGTGTCGGACCGGAGAGCGGAAATTGGGCTTTGTCGCACCTCGTCTACCACTTAATTATGTGGCCCACTTGTTTCCAGCCAAATACGTCGATGCACGTACGCATACCAAAAGCAAGGCTTTTCTCTAAATGAGAAAGCTTTACTACGCAGATAAATACCTGGGTTGTGTCTACTATTTTCTGAAAGCACATAGAGATTCTTTTTTTCTCTACTTTTTCAACGTTGCGGCAAAAATATTTGCCTGTGGAGTAGTACTACGCCTAATCCAGCATGTCGTGGCACACAGTGCTAAATGTGTGTGTTTGTTTGTTTTCTGTAGGTCTGTGTAGCTATGGAAGGTAGATTAAGTAAATAGATGTGTTGTACTGAGCACTCAAAATTGATTATTGTGAGTTGTTACTGGTAAAAACTAGAAACCTCACAGCGCAGAAAGTGGTACTGACATTTACTACGTATTTGCACCTAGAAATTGCTGCAGATACCGGTGGAAACCGGCGTCGAGGCTGAAAAGCATTTTATTTACTTTTGTTTCCATTGAATCAAACTTATCGCGTCTGTATTATTGAGAACGCTTTCTGACCGATTATACAGAGTCACGTCACTCAGCGTTGGGCAAAATTATTGCGCATTTGTACAGCATGAGCGTTGGCTTGCAACGGAATGGCTTGTAGCCAGCGGATTTTCAAAACTGAGAAGTATGTCAGAAGTATGTGACTGTTTAAATGATGATTTATTTCCAGTCTTGCTTTTCGGATGAATCTCTTTACCGTTCGCTAAATCATAAAGCGTTGTCTGTTTTGAGGGCGATAACGTTTCATGTCCTTGGATACTGATGATGGTGTACGTATGTCTGTGTAGAAGTACATACACAGGGTACCTTCTTGCCAAAGGAAGTGATCTCCGGCCTAGTGTTCGTAACAAGCAAGTTCCAAACCGAGGGAAGAATGTAGCACTGTCGTCAGATCGTCTGTGCAGTCGATGTAGGCAGTCGCAAGGCTGTTGTGGTTAGCGAGCATGAAAGTAAATTTGTCGGTGGTAAGGGTCCCTCGGATGATTCATTTAACGGGCATCAAGCCGGGCACAAGGGGGGGGGGTTCTTCCAGTGCCGTTTTTAGGCTAGAGCCCTTGCAAAGGGTCTTGTGGTCATGTGAAGTGCATGGAAGTGGTTTCTTTAACGTATCTTTGGTTGCTGGTGAGAAAATTGTCTGCTGGCAAGAATATCTTTTGCAAGAGTTCTAAGGTTTAAAAGGAATAAACAGTCGGACTACAGTTTACCGATGCGTGAAAACTACAGCGAACTTTTCAGTAGACTAAAGGCGCTAAAGCTGTTTGTTACAGAATAACACTGCATTGCGGGAGTTGGGGGGGGGGGACCAAGATTAAACTATTGTGTTTAATTAAAAATGGTGATGCACTGAAGTTACTGTGAACGCTGCTGCCAATGGCCTCGTGTGTTATTTGCCTATTGATGTGATGTACCACTGTCATTAAAGCAACTCATCTCCCAACTGGTCATTAGAGTCGCGAGGGAAACAAGTCGAATATATATTTATGTAAATCCCGCCCTCATGGACTATATTTCGTGTCAATGTGCGGTGTTAGTAGTAGCGAGAAGCTGAGAGAGGTAGGAGGAACGGGTTCTCAGCCCATTTTGAATACTGCGCAAAACCGCACAACAGTCTTTAGTAATTAGATGTGATCGACACGCACATTCGGTCGGATCGGCAGAATAAATTTGTTACGGTTTATCGGGATTATCCAAATAAATCCTCACGACTTCGTGTTCTACAGTCCAAACATGCAGAAGAATTTGCTTATATCCTGAACAATATCTTTCTAATTTTCGGTGCTTTATGTGCCTTACATACTGACAAAGGCAGGTATTTTGCGAAATTAGCATACGTGCAACTGCAACAACTTTGGAGGATAATCGAAATACTTTAATTTTGTGTTCGAACAGTGGCCATAATCGTAATAAGCTTAACATCACCTTTCATTTTTCATTCTTAGAATAGATCAAAGAATTAAAGACATGTGGTTTGTGAAATTTAACGTATAATTGGGTTGTGTCGAAACCTCGGCACGGACTTACCAGTCTACGCTGCGTAATATCCCGGAAGAGCGCTGTTCTCTTAATTATAGTTAAATATGAGTGTAACTGTATGGGCCAGCAGAGACTTGTGGAACGGTTGGAAACATTTAGAAATCTGGTCTGGGAACCGAAGGAAAGTGACAATTTGGGAGACGTAGGGGTTGATGGTAGGGAATATTCAGATGCATTATAAGGAAGTAGGGGTATGCCGGCGTAGGCTGGATTAATGCGGCCCGTGATGGGGACCAGTGACGACTTCCTATACTCACGCTACTGGGACCTTATCGTAGAAGGCGTGTAATTTCACGATCATCTGATTACATATCAGCTACTGAAGGAGGAATGTTATCAACACTTTTAGCTGGCTACTCTTCACTGGCCTGCGCTAGTTCTGTTGCTAAATTAACGAGTTAGTATTGAATAAAATGGAGCAAATATTTAAACACACACAGTTCATGTATTATTCCAGCTCACCGGTGTGTAAACGCATTAAATCGATATGTAATTTCATTTGACGATTATCTTAAGCTCGTTTGTATTCCGGAATATAATACTTTAATTTCACACAACGAATTTTAGTTTTCTACATTTGAAGTCTGCAGTTAGTGAGGATGACCTCTGTGTTAGTAATGATTCATGTTTTGGGGTAGGAATTTTCTATCCTAAATCCGTGTTGTCGCTTTACGTACTTGTGAACAGAGTGTGTAAAGGGGTTGAATTGTATCCAGTACAGGGTTCCCGAAATATCCCCTTTGAATCGAACTACCTGTATTTCTGGAACGAAATGCTTAGAGTTTTTTTTGACACTTACGATACATCGCGACTGGATTATAGGAGGATACTCCTGAAGCCAATCAAGACTTTTCACCCTATATGTGTAAGGCGTCATGTTTTGAATTATTCCCGTTCTGATGCTTGGACCTTTTCCTTCAGCTTCCTGTACTGAAATTTTATTGTCACTTAAAAAAACCACGTGCGCCACATTTTGTGCTGACCTCATCGTCCTTGATTTAATCAACATAATAACCTCATCAAAGGCAGGGATGTCGTCGCTATAATGATTTGGACGTTTCGGGTTTTGAACCCCAATGGGGTCAAGAGATATTCGCTTCTCTGCATCTGTCAAGACAGTTACTGGGGCTGACCCAGCCTCCTATGCAATGGACACCGGCCTCTTTCGCTGAGGTAAAGCGGCCGAAGCGTGGCGCTGACCACCCACTACCATCTGACACCGAAGTTAGGACTGAGTAGAGCTGTAACTTTGTGACGTCATAGAACGTTACATGGAGACATTTATCTTTATAACTTTCGAAACCAGTTAGAAATTACGACGCTGTTTATTGCGTATATTCTACGTCCAGCTGGCACTTTCTCGAGTCCAAGTGTTTCCCTTAGCACTTCGTTCTAAAAAACCGCCAAGCTGCGTTTTTATCTTAGAGAAAGAAAGTCTGTAGACAGAGATGAGACTGTGGTTTTTAAATTGTAATAGCAATTTCCTTGGGTGTATTAATTAAAAATGAAAGAGCCTGGATGTAATGTAAAAATCGCTTATTTTATTTTATGGGCCACTTTACGTTAGGGTATAAATCCTTTATGGGTGGCAATCCCCTTTTATCTGGGAAGGAATACTTTGAGTGTAAATTATTGATGAATTACACATTGAGTTTTAGCATGATCGTGTTGAGGTTACTGGTTTTGTTGAAGTCACTGGTCTAATAAAGAAGGCGTAAGAAGGGAATCGGGCGAGGATTTTAAATGGAAGATGTCAGATGTCAAAATGAGAGCACTCACTGGCCAGTAGATCAGATATGTTCATAAATGCGAAATATGGTTCAGTCTTGCTGTTTCTTGCTGGCCATACTTTATATTGCACCCACCGGAATATGTTAAATAGGGCTCAGGTAAACGACTCAATGTTGGTATGTATGCCATCCATTTTTGTCCATACCTCAGCCTCTAGATCAATGTTCGTTGAATGTATGCCACGCTTTTCGTACACGGTAATGCACGCTGGGACACAGCTTTACTCTGATCGCCAAGTGTGATCGCAGAAACGTGCGAACTAGTGTAATGAGCTTGTAGAATATACATGTAAAATGCATGCAACCTAACTTAATTTTTTTATGTATCTAATGCTCTTTTGGCTGTATCTGTTATTCGTGGGATTATGAGCTCTAAAAATCGGGACATAACTCTCGTTCAAGGGATCTGCTATAGTACTACAGGAATAAACTTGTGGAATATTTTGTTTTGAATTCATTGTCCATTTTCCTGTTTTGAATCCACTGCAAAATTACAGGAATATGGCAGCTGTGACGTTGACAGACCCGAAACAGATTAACCAGTTATAAGCTCCTCCGAAGGAAACCACTGCTGTAAGGCGGAAATCCTACCACACCACCAGCCTTTCAGTACCAAAAGACGGTAGCGACTGCGTATTGTGCATAACGAACTGCCGCAGGTAGGCTGAGTGAAGTGAACTGTCTGCAGAATGTTCAACGGAACGTGCGGTAATTGGCTGGAGTGTAACAAGCGTGCCCGGTAACCGTCCTGTGACGAAACGTGATTAAAACTGCTAATAAAGTAGTGTCCAGTCTTCATCCTTATGCAGTGTGTGTGTGTGTGTGTGTGTGTGAGAGTGTGTATGTGTGTGTGTATGTGTGAGAGTGTGTGAAAGTGTGTGTGTATGTGTGTGAGTGTGTGTGTGTTTGCGTGTGAGTGTGTGTATATGTGTGTGTATGAGTGTGTGTATGTGTGTGTGAATGTGTGTGGTGTGAGTGTGCGTGAGTGTGTGTATGTGTGTGAGAGAGTGTGTGTGTGTGTGTGAGTGTGTGTATGTATGTGTGTATGTTTGTGTGGGAGTGTGTGTGAGTGCGTATGTGTGTGTGTGTGTGTGTGTGTGTGTGTTTTTTTAAAAATAAATTTATTACTCTGCATGCTCCAGTACTATGGAGTAATACTATATGCATTGAAGTTAGCTTGTACATATTATCTTCTAATATCTACCTATTCCATTTACAGTTTTGGTTCCTTATCTATCTTGTCATATTTACACACTGAACTTTGTCTAATAATATGCTGTTCGCGAATCCTTTGAAGTTTTTGTAAAATTTTATACAAAATTTGTCTTTACTAACTGGCCAGTTTTCTGACCGTATTACCGTTGCTTCTAGTCTATCCCTTTCGTGTTCTAAAAGTTTGCATT
>Ga0136643_10011009_pt1 | contig 13399 bp, 5 predicted proteins | sample TergutLab28metaG_FD_96883 | JGI IMG/M metagenome (GOLD analysis project Ga0136643, IMG submission 96883) | Labiotermes labralis P1 segment gut microbial communities from Petit-Saut dam, French Guiana - Lab288 P1 (version 3) (version 3) | ecosystem: Host-associated > Arthropoda: Insects >...
GACTCTCCGAAAGCTGCTTGCAGCATTTCGTACGTTTCAGCACCAGTTTTCCCCAGACGGAAACAGAAATCAATGCACACACGCTACTGCACTTTCTCCTCCATCGTGAAATGCAACGCACACTGCTGTAGACGTTCACACAAGGGCCTCCACAGAGCGAATGCGGGGAGATACCGACCTCCGGTTTTGCACATACACTTGTACAGTTGCCACGTGTCCCACTCTGTTGCCATTTTGCTACGTATTATAGTTTCCCGGAAAAAAAAATCAGTCCCAGAATTAAATGATCAGCCCACGTATTGTGTGCAGCATATAACTGTAAAAATTATTATTAGAGTTCACATACTTATACACAAAGAATACAGAAGTAACTGTAGCGGACATCAAAATCATGCACTGAAGTATTTATTTTAAATCTGATGTATGTTTGTCCGTGCATCACTGTATAAGTGTAGAGAAGAAACCCAACTACATGCTACTGAATGGTCGCACGTCCCTCATCCTGGACACATAGCCTGCTGCTCTGCACCTGACCACTGACCACCAGCAACCAAGGCATTACACACCATATGCAGTAATAACACAAGTATAGTCTCAGGCTCCTGATGATGGGCATTATAAGTGCCCAAAACATGCTGAGCAGATTATAGGTGCAATAAACCATTCAGTAGCATCTAGTTGGTTTTCTTCTCTATGCTTATTTATTTTAACTAGTCTGTTGCAAAAAAAAAATACAGCTACAATGTGACATTCTGTGTTAACATTTGGAGGCACATGGTGGCACAGTTGGTTGTGGCACCGCACTACAGGCCAGAAGGTCATGGGTTCAATTCCCGATGGTGTTATCGCAATTTTTCATTGACATAATACTTCCAGCCACACTATTGCCCTGGGGTTGACTCAGCCTCTAACAGAAATGAGTATCAGGAATATTTCCTGGGGGGTAAAGACAGCCGGTGCACAGGGCTGACAACCTTACCACCTCCATGTGCTGAATGTCTTGAAATCTGGGAGTCTCCACCTCCTGGAACCCTCAGGGCCTATCTGGGCCTTTAATGGGACTGCTATACCTAATGTTAACATTTAACATTTCTCAAAGCTATATATGTAACATACAATATTTTACAATGAAACCAGCCCTAGACTTTTATGATAAGCCATCAGATATGGACAAAGCGGAAGAAAAGTATAAGGAACAATCATGTGCATGTAATTATAGAACTGTACCTGAAGCCAGCCCAGGCAAAACCTCCAAACCCTACAGCAACAGTCAGGCTTGCTACAACAGCACTTGGAGTTGTAGAATGTGCAACTGCTAGCAGGAACAGTGTCTGACACACAAACGCTCCACAGTTGCAGAGTTTTCTCACCTAGTTTTGGTATAGAAAGAGAAAAATATTTACATCTTGTGTAGCGATTAGTTTTTATATCTCATATTGTGCATTCCATGTTGCTTATATGCAGTAAAACCCTAACTTTACGTTCCTGCGTTTTAAATGTTCATGGATTTTATGCACTCATATGGTCCCATAAGAACTATATTCCCTGATTTTAGACTCTCCTGGATTTTACACCATTTTCAATTGGTCCCCCAAAAAAGCATTCAGTCTGGGTTTCACTGTAGTAACTTACATGTTTATCATACTTATTGTTTTGTTCAGGACAAACATGTTTCAAAGCTTATGTTGGTGTAATTGTCAGCATCTTCTGTATGCCTTTTCATTTCATTGCTTGGCATGCGTCACTGTTATGGCAACAAACATGTCCAGAACAGTGAAACTAATGGCAAATAACAAACATAACCTAGGTTTGCAGAAGATACTGGGGATGACACCAACATAAGCATTGAAACATGTTTGTCCTGAACAAAACAGTAAGTGCAATTAAGGTAGTTGATACTCTAAAGCAACATAAGTTCACACTGATTTTTAATTTTTAATATATATAATTCATACTCACTGCTAAGAAAATGTACACATTTTGGGCCTTTTATATCCTCTGAATTTTCTCACATTTGTGTTTAAGAAAATGGCTGACACTATAAATTGGGCTATTGAGCAAGTTAGTGCACAGACTGCAGCACGGAACATTTCATGTTCACATACGAGACAAGGTAACTTATCTCAGAGTCCATGCCTCCTACTCAGTTTTAGAAGTACTTGTTCCAAAATATATTCAGAACCTCGCAAACCTGAATGAGGTCTTTGTAGCCCAGGAGGATGTCAATATAGACTGCAAAATTGCTTTAGACCCCTACTTTCAAATCATGCCTACACTTTGTGTCCATGACTAAGTAATATTTAGGTATAAGGGATTCTTGGGTTTCATGCTGTCAGTCTTAAACCATGGTCACAGTATATTTTGAAAATAGAAAAGTGAGCCATTTTTAATGAAATTTATATGAATATGTACACACACAAATTTTCTTTCTTAAACAGTCAGATTTTCTAATACCTGCCCTTACTATGAATATGGCAGAGAGATTCTCAGAAAGTAAATGTCAATAATGCACAGCAGGAACTACTTATCTCAATGTCAAGCTGAATATTTCATAGTTTGTCAAATACAAGCACTTCAGACACCATCCCTTCTCCTCCTGTGACAAATATCAACATGAGTTCCCCTGTACCTGTGTTGTTGTGAGATGTCCCTGAGACCTCAGCCAGTCTGCTAAGAACCCACCAACTTGTACCATGATGCCCATGACTAAGTATGGTAAAGCAGCCAGCAGACCTGCATCTTTCAGATCAAACTTCAGTACATCTGCACAAAGAAATATATACCAAAGGAATTTTCCTATAATAGAAAATAATACATACAATTGTCTGTTTCACTGTATGTGTAATAAGAGTTGTGATATGCAGCGCCTCCAGGACCAAACAGTTGTCAGATATCGAACTTTGCCACTTATTAGAATGCTACCTGTATCAGTATACCTAGAACTTTATGGAAAGACCTAATTAGTCATCTGAAATTCTGTCCTGCCTGTTTTCAACAGTACCTACATAACCAACAAGACACAAAAAATTAACGGGTGAACTCTTGGAGTCAGTGCTGGAAGATGGTGGTTGATGGAATAATGAAATGAAATGGGCATCTTAGTGTCATGTTAATATTTCTGGGTTATACTGTGTTTGATATCACAGCTTTTTCTGTATATGGTATGAATGTGAATTAAATAAGAAGGTACAGATCTTAACTTTGCTAGCAAATGACAGCGATGTGTAAGTACTGCGATTCAGTGAACTTGAGGTGGATTATATCTAGCATGTCACAAAGATGTGACTGAGGAACACTGCATATTAAAAGTAAAGTTACTCAAGTGGTTGAGGTATATGTTATCGGTGTTTCAGAAATGTCCCCCCTCCCATGCTGAGTGTATCCAGCTCCACAACATTCCCCACCAGAATATTCCAATGGAACGTAGCTGCTAATGCTGACCTATTAACATCATTCTGGAGGTTAGTGTTGCTGAAGTTACCTCAACTCTGATTTTATGCATGCTGTTTACATGTTTTACATATGTTTAATTCAGAGAAATAGAGGACATTAGATCTAGACTGAAGAACAGTAGAACAGCTAATAGGAATATAATTCTGATAGCAGCCTTTCTTTATGAGATTGGTGGCTGTGAAATTCAGGCTCAATTAGGGATGGCTTTTGAACTCATCTTTAGGAGTGCTAAGAGGGGGGATGTGACATGTGCTGTTTCACTGAGGATGATGCAAACAGTTATAAACAGAAAAGAATATTGTCATCAAACGGACAGCATTCGTTCTCAACATCAAGAGGGTAGGAGCAAGGAAACACTGTTAATGCACTGGACAGTTTTAACTATGGTACATGAAGGGAGCTATCCACTATACATAAATTATCAAGAAGCTGAAAAAATTAGATTATTTTAAGGGAAACCAATGGAGTTCACAAGTGATTTTGTAATTTTTGCGGCTGTATGTTGAAAAGATAAAAAAAAAAAAGAGAGAACAGAAGACATCATATATGAAATGCTATAAACTGATTGTGTATGTGGATGAATCATTCGACCCATTTTCACCAGCATTGGTCTGAACAAAGAGATAAAGATGGCCACACCCTGATTTCTAATGAACTACTTTCTACTGTAATTCATGCTTGGAGGAGGTGGGTGTGGGTTCATTCACAATGCAATATTAATGTGAAAAATGAGGACACCAAGTGTTGTTTATAATGGCCAAATTAACTTTTAACACATTTCAAGTCATTTAATTCATAACCAATAGATCATGGTACCTGAACATTTTTAACAAATGAAGCAGGAACATGAATTTATATTGCGACCATATTCCCAAGAAAAGCTTAAAAATCCAGACATATGCTGTAGGAATAAATTTTATGCTACAAAAGGATTGGGTGGTATAAGTAATTGAATTGGCAGTTGTTTCTAAACCCTTAACATCATAGTATCCTTTCAATAGGCTCTCATGAGGAAGGAAGAAAATGACATATTTTATAGAACTAATATTGAGACTGCAAAAATTTAACATAAAACAATATAAATCTGTCAGTAATGATTATATTAAAGAAGCCAGTGAACACATTCAACATCTTACAGTATAACATTCAATATTCTGAAGGTGTGTGGCAAGAAGGAAGTCCCATGGATTAACCCACTTCACATCTTCCTCAAAATATTATGCTTATTCCCATTGTTCTTGTCCAGTTGTGTCTACACAGATATTGGCAGTGGTGAAAATTTAAGCTAGAAACAAACAGTCTTAGATGGGTGCAGAATATAACAGTAGGCAGAAAGTTGGAAGGCTGGAGCACCATAAAAAGCAACATGACTGTTCTTTTTTCCTCTTCGATGTGTTACTAAACTGAACCCTACCATGCATGGGACTTCTTTCTGTGGGCAAATTATAGAAGTCTGACCTTTCATGAATGTTGGCAATTCTGTAAGGAGCGTGTAGAAACCCCAGTTTTCACTGAAATGGGCAATCATGATAGCCCAAACAGGCAGTGAAGTTAGGAACCTCTTCCAAGGAGGATCTACATTCTAAGCAGAGGAAGAAAGATAGGTGAAAAATACTAAATACATAAATTCTTCGCTCTCAGTAGAACCTAGTGTTATTTTTAAATAATACTATATTTTAATTAATGTTACTCATGCAGAAATTAAAATAATACACCACTGTTATCAACTTTTACATGAGCACTGCCATCTGTTGTGTATATAAAAGTTTTACACAAGCACACATCTTTAAGAGAATGGCAGTTGGTAAAAAAAACTAGAAGGAAAGGAAAATAACATGGAAGTATATAGATTTTTAAAGAAAATAATTGGAAGAAACCATTCTAGCATGCTAAGATCTGTGGTAATGGACACTGCCAGAAATACAAGTGCTTATATGCAAGACTACATTGCATTTCTTCTTTGCTGTCCATAGCACCACAGCGTCACAGGACGTCCACGAAAATGCAGGCTTTCTGTGTGATAAAGCTGTTATGCTTGGGGTGGCGATAAAAGAAAAACCCACCACCAGTGCACATGATTCAGTAGATATTTTACTTTTTTAGGTATAAATTCAGTAACTGTTTACATTTGTGTAAAAGGTACATGTATGTTTGTGGGCAGGTTACCATGGCAACACATATTAAAGTCTCATGAAACAATAACCTGTGACAAGTGAAGAATCTTCTAACAAGAAATTCCATATACAGAGTCTTTTAGTTTCTTATTAATTACAATTCTGCAAGTACTGGCAATACGTATGTATTAGCTGCTTTTAAAAAAATGGGGAAGGGTGCAGGGGGAGTTACAATGTATAAACATCTTTAAACCTTTACAGGCAATGTCTAAAAACCATCTTTTACTGATTGGGCATACATTTCAGTCAAAATTATGCACTATTTTTTTCACCAAATTCACAAAATTTGTCTCATGTCAGTAGTGTATGGTCTGTGACTTGCAATAAACTCTTCCTGTATTATACAGGAGTGGACTAAGAATTTAAGAGATGATAAATTTTTACGTAAAAAATAAATCCACTCACATAGTGTTAATGCTTGAAAATTTGATCGTACAATATATGATCCAACAAATTTGTTTCTAGTATTAGTAGTTCCTGTGTTTGCTATGGTACTGTGTGGTTAATGGATTTTAAAAGGAATTGTCTTGTTTGTTTGTTTCTTTATTTCATTCTTTGTCATTATCAAATATTACTGTGTTGTTTGTTGTCATTTTTATCATCCGCATGTTGTCAATGTTTGGTTTCATAATCATCACATCATCGTCGTCATAATCATTGTTGCTGACGTTGTTGTTGTTGTTGTATTTTTCATGCCATATTACAGGGTATCCTGTCTCCTAGTCAGGGCCATACCTTGTCCCTAATGGTCATCATGGAACAGCTTCATGAAAAATCTATTTTATGCAAGTTACATGCTTAGAATGTCCATCTTCTACAGTTACACACTGGACTGGTTACCAGGAGTGTCTTCAAAATACTTCTTATACGATATTCAAATGTTTCCAATCACACTATGATATTGTTGTCAGCTTCATTCCACACAAGATGTACTTCAGTCCATAGATCTCTGTGTTGCAGTAGTTTTTTAATCTTCCAAACATGTTAAATTGTGTACGCTGACATTGTCATTCCTTTATGTTTGCGGTCTAGAGTCTGCGCTTATGTGTGTCTTTCACACTACCTAAAACTTGAGTCCTCTTCATTGTTATGGTCTCCATTATTGTTTTTAAGCTTACAGTTGCTTTATTAATGTCATATGTGGAATCAGTTAGCAGTGCTTTGCAGATATTTCCATAATTTTTCAGGCACAGTATTTTGGAGGAATAGAGTTGTACTTATTTTGGTTTAACTTTAAAATCATAAGCCATAATTGTTATTCATAAGAAGCCATTACCCATGTGATTGAAAGCCACTATAAATGAAGTTAAGTTTTTCACAAGCAGTTTAGAATTACAACTGATACATTACCACCTTTATATGGTTGGCTGATGGACCAACAGATGATCTGATGTATTCTAATTCTGCATCTGTGATTCTTCGATCAGCTTGTGGAGTTTCAGCAACTAAGTACCACCATGCTGCACACCACATCAGTGCCAAAATACCTGAAATAATACTTCATGTATTTTAGCTTTTCAGCTTCAACCAAAATTCTAGGTTATTACATTTTTCAAAATCCCATGTTTCAGTGAACGAAATGAACGCAAGAAATATAACTGCAGGACAACAATGTAAAAATACCTTGAATTTTGTGTGCAACAGAGACCAAATAACCTTTCCACAGTTCTAGCAGTCTGTCTTCATATAGGCCAACAGAAGAGGTGTAGTATATTTTCTGCTTGTAACAAGTAAGAATGACAACTTAGTTGTCATCATTTTGTTACTGTGGATGGTATGCCACCACCAAAATTCAGCTTGAGTTAACTTTATTTCTAGTTTGCTAATACTTATTCTGAATTGTTTCATAGATGTGTAAACTACATCCTACAAAATCTTTCTGGGGAAGATAACAGTCACTCTGTGAATCAAGAAATTCCTTGCCTTTTCCACAAATGTCTTAAAGTTCATTATCTATTTAATAGAACTCTGCCACAGATGCCTGTTCTGAACCAAAACACCCTTATCACCATGCCATGGCTCAGGTGCTTAGTTGCTGGCCTCTCACTGTGGAGGCCTTGGTTTGATCCCAGACCAGTCCATGTAGGTTTCATAGTAGGTGAGTGGTACTGAGACAGGATTTCTACGAATACTTCGGTTTTCTCTTGTCAGCATCATTCTGCCAATGCTCCAAACTCCTTCATTCATCCATCATTGATGATATATAATATTAGTAGTTGACAGCATTGCTAATTAACACTTTAAAAATACCATGACCATATATTCTGTTTATTTAGTATCTGGTTTAATGAGAATTCCATTCAACTGGGATGTGATGCAGTATCACAACCCACAGGAAGAGGATCCTCAACCACATCACTGCAAAAACCTCATAACTTAAATGTATTTTAAATTTATTTGAATTACAACTGCAGAAATGTTATTTTCAACCGTTTCTTATCAGCAAAGCAGATTACGGTTGTCTGATGAGATCTGCAACATGTATCTGTGTCAGCCTGTCATCTATATAAATATCTGGTCTTGCCTTTTTTACTAACTTATCACTGACCAGTACTAGGCCTTATTAATCTGTAAAGAGTCTACCCAACTGCTAGTATGGGACTTGCCTGCAAAAATGCTCTGGGTCTGTGATATTAAGATATAAACAGTTTTTTCTCATGAATTTTTTCTGACATACCGAATAAGTAGAATATATATGGCCACCCCATATATTCAGCCAACATCCCTGATAGTGGAAGAGAGATGACAGTTCCAAAGTAACTTCCTGAGAAAGCTATAGTAGCAAGGCGACTTCTTTCCAATGGTGGAGCCCAGTGACTCCATACTGCATGTATAGATGGATATGTTACTCCCTGGGAAAGGAGGAAAAAGGGAAGTCAGCTGTTGCCAGAGTTTCATCATGTATGAAGCCTGTGTATGCAATGAATCTCCCAAAATGGCAGCCCTGCCATGACCAAAGAGTACAGATACACCCTGCAGTTCATGATATAAACTGTCTACATTTACATACTGGTTACAGTTAAAAAGTTATTATTCTTGTCTTGAATAATATATACCATCCAGGTTACAGTTAATTTTAAATCAGAAGCCGCTGGTTGCGATCAAAATTGTGAATCATTTATGACTCTGACATCACTAACCTACCTCAAACAAGCCCTCAATCACTCGACCCAGAACTAGCAGGTACAGATTTGCTGCTGCAAGAGCTGGTGTTAAAAGTGTTACTAGGGCAGTCATGCCTACTCCAATACCAAACAGTTTCCTTCCACCAATCTTAGTAGCCAGCCACCCTCCAGGTATCTGAGTCACAATATAGCCATAGAAAAAAGAACTCAGAACAAGTCCTTGTACTTCTGGGCTCCATGGATAATCTTGTCTCTGAAAAATGAACATAACTCTACATATACCTCTTAAAATATAATTTTTCTTCATGTTACATCAAATGCATCACATACAAAATAACTAAGTATGCAGTACAATATACGTACAAATTTTTCTGTTCCATTTTCAATGTATGTGTAATTGCTTGTCATTGCAACTATGGCAACACTCAGGTTTACTCTCAGGGCGTAGACATTGCAGAAACCAAAGAACGCCATAGTCGCAACAACATACCGTCGTGGAATTGAAAAGTGCCATCCTGACCTGTGGAGAAAACTTGTTTAATTATTAATGAATAAACTATATCAGACTTTTAGGAGACAAAGGAGCAAGTGAGTAGATGTTACTTGAGGAATTGTGGCTAATTCTGATATAGTATTTGTATAGCTCACTCTGGAAGAGGCTTTGGACCTGTCATAAGACAGACTACTAAATAAATGAATTTGTATAGTACAGAGTAGTAGCAGCAGTATCGGCGGCGGTGGTGGTGGTGGTGGTGGCGGCAGCTTATTGATGCCTGAAATTACAATTTTTCTCTACTTTAAAATTTGTCATCAGTCACCCATCAAAGATGTAATGTGATATATGATATGATATGATATGTTACCTTATAACATAGAAAATATTGCCAGTATTACTGTACTGACCACAGCCAGTGTATCTATTCTTCTGTCACATACAATTGCCAAACAGTCTTTTCATCTCCTACTTTGAGTTTGCTGCAAACCTGAATTTTGATTTTGCTGTTTTGTTTGTCAGTGGTTGGGTTTACTGCAAAGCTGGGTATATAGAATATGTTCCTGTATTTTGCTTCTTTGTTTGTTAGTGGTTGAGCTGTGAATATAGCATATGTTTTTGTAAATATACAACTGAAATTTTAATGGTTAAAGTTTATACAGCACAAAGTTTTAAATTCAGCTTATGTGTGGTCTTACAGAGGTGATTCCTGGCATATTGTTACAACTTGCTGCCTTCTAAAGATGAAGACACCATGTTGTTTGGTATCTGGTTAACAACATTTCAGTGGCCATGCCACATTTGAGGCATTCACTCATTGGCTTTTCATTGCAGAGGCCAGACTGCAATACCAGGCCAATCCACCAGTCCATTTGGGATTTGTGCTGGACAGAGTGGCTCTGGGACATGTCTTTATCTTAATACTTTGGTTCTTCCCAGTCACTATCATCCCACTAATGCTCCATATTCATTAAACTATCCCAGTGCTATATAATCTTAGCAGCTGACAGCACTGTTATATATCACATTTAAAAAAAGCATTGTTTAGGAAGAACCTGCTTCTTGCTGAACATGAAAGCATCAACTTGCCCTCATGTTGGCAAGCAACTTTAAGACCACACTGTGACACCACAGTGTAAACAAAGATTGGCTGTCTTATCCTCACAATTACCTAGACCACCATCTTACTTTGGCTTTATGTCATTCAAATGCCAGTTAAACAGAATCATTTTGTATTACCGTGCTTCTTCAGGAACTTCAGACAAATCCTGGTTGAAAGAGAGCTGTGATTTTATAGCTGTTTTTTCTGTTGGACTACTGGAAGGCCCAGAAAGCTCCATTTATTTTCTTACTAAAGCAATAGCTTTAGTGAATGCAGCGAACAACACACATGCCTGTAACACATTCCAACATTATATGATTTGATATTTATGTAGTAACTTCACGTGACATATATGTGAATCTCTATCATTTATAAGAACTTCCCATGATGTAATGCTTCTTAATTGTATCCCCTGCTGAAGCTTTCCTCTGACAGAAATGTCATCCCTAAGAACTTCATAATTAATTCTGTAATATGCTGTATTGGTAAAACAAACATCCTACATAGTCTTAACACCAAGCTTGATTCATAGACTAAATAAACTACATTTATTCCATCGAACACAGCACATAGACATGCAAAGCCAGAAGCAACCCACTGTTCTGGTTAATCTTCAAGTAATCTTTGGCCTGTGGTCACTCACGTATGGTTGCCAGATATCAAGGAATAAGGTACAGTTCTACTAACATCTTACCTTCTTCATCCTGAATGGATGGGTCTGCACATAACCGCACTAAATTACTGTTTTCGCTGTGTTACTGACCATAAGAACATACTCCTTAATTTTTTAAATTTCTTATTTCTTGCAATGTTTGCATATTGCCATGTACAACTATAAGAGACAGTCAGTGGCCTGGTACAGTTTATGTAGAAATATGGGATGGAGTGTTGCACCATTAATGGGAACAGACACTGAACTGTATTAATTAAAAAACAACTATATGTTTATAGAAATGGTAATATAATAACAATGTTTAAGCTGTAAATAAGTCTGAAGGTCCAATTTCTGAACATACTTCACACTATAGTCATTAAAACATATGGATCATTAGGGCTAAAGCACATCACATTAACTCTGATTTACCAGTAACTATGTCATAGTCCTGTCACAGTAAGATATACCGTATATTCTCGAATCTAATCCGCACCCTTTTTACAGTTTCTGAGGGCTAAAAATCAGATGCGGATTAGATTCGCGGTCGTGAGCTGGATTTTGGCAAAATGATGGAGCCGCTGTACGTGCCGTAAGAACAATACAATACAATAATTTATTATTTTATTATTTATAATATATATTTATAATTTATTATTCATCAGACTCGCCGTCATCACTCATAACTGAATCGTTATACGTCACCCAGTCACTATCAGCTGTGGTGCGTTTGTACCGCTGCCACTTCACACACGGCGCGTTAGTCGGATAACGGTTAAAGCATTGGTAACATCCAATATTATTCAATCAGTCTGCCTTGTAGGCAAGGGGCGGTTGAAGGACAGGTGCGGATTAGATTCGAGAATATACGGTAATGCTGAAACTTACATGTATTCTGCTTTCTTAACATGATTTATCCGGTTCCATGCCACCACCGTGTCCCATATGGTTATGAGACACACCTGTTGTTGGCATTGCCTCCCCACACATCACTGCTGGTCTGGTCAATACATCACGGACACACCAACTTCAACAATACAAAATTACTAAATTGACCCCTAGGGCCAGACATTTTGTCTCGAGTGTATATCCAAAGCATAAGGCAAATACATAGTTTTAATTTAATATCTGAACATAAAGTAAATCCATAGTTTTAAATTAATTTGTGTTTATTATTCACTATGTTCAAATGAAACAATTTTGATTCAAATCAGAGGTATCTACCAAATCATTAATGTCACGAGGCATACAATTCATGAAAAATTATCGGTAAAATATGCATTTGTAACTCATTGTATTAAAAGTTCTTTTACTAATGTTTTTCCAGCCCCCATCGCCCCCCCCCCCCCCCTCATCCCTTGCAAAAAATGAAATTCTAGATACATTGCTGATTGAACTGCATTCATTTAATTACCCTAATAATACTTGAGGAAGAGTACACATGATGAAACTCCTCACCATGTACTTAAAAGTTCCTGAAAAACAGTTGGATAAAATAATCTGCGATGCTATTTAGAGGTAATTGCTACCGGCAAACGGCAGGGCTGCAGCACCAACCGAAGCATAAGTACCCGTACCGGTTTACAACGATGTTCTCCGCAGCCATTTCCACCGGCATGTGTATCCGCAACTATAAAGATGGCTCCCCATATGGGACAGAATTTCATTTGCATTGTGCGAATACCGAGAAGACACAGTACTCGCTAATTGATTTGAAACAATGCGAAATTTAAACTCTGTGATTATAAATACATCATCATGGCTAAAGGACTAAATGGTTGAAGCGTTCTGTGGTAGTTCAAGTCACAGATACACACTGGCCAGCATGGTTTTCCCCGCGCCTATTTGTTCCGCGACTGCTCGCAAGGTCCATTAACATAGTTGCATACAAACACATACACATAAATAGTATATACAAACATAATACATACATAGTAAGACATATATGTATAGTACACACCTAGTGCATACGTAATAAAATATAGTACAGATATATACTGTATACATAGCGTACACATACATACGTACATACAAACATATAATCATAGTGCATACATGAATGCGGGCTTGCATAATCGTACTTGTTCACAAGAGAGTGATAATAACGAAGTTATTTAACTTCAATGAAAAACGTTTAGAGTTTAAAATTCTGAACGGGTCAGACTGGAAGTGTACGTGCTTGGCTGTTTCGTGCACAGGATTGCGTAGACAAGGGGTCTTTGTTCCTGTGGGGTGAGGCGCCGCTATGTTGGGTGCTTGGTGCCCGACAGTCAAGGGTCGAAATGTCAATCGACAGACATTTCGGCCCTTGTTGATGAGACACACCACGCCCTCTCGAAACGTCTGGCACCATTCGCCCATTGACGCGGTGCAACAACCCAGAAGAAGGGAGACCCCTCC
>Ga0136643_10011013_pt1 | contig 13396 bp, 7 predicted proteins | sample TergutLab28metaG_FD_96883 | JGI IMG/M metagenome (GOLD analysis project Ga0136643, IMG submission 96883) | Labiotermes labralis P1 segment gut microbial communities from Petit-Saut dam, French Guiana - Lab288 P1 (version 3) (version 3) | ecosystem: Host-associated > Arthropoda: Insects >...
CATCATCAGGAGCATTAGATGTTGAGTTGCAGCATATGGTTTTCTGCACCGAGTTTTTGGATGGGTGGTGGTCTTGAGAGCCGCTGCGTAGGTCGTGTGTACGGTGCGGATGGTGCCGTGCACCATTCGCACCGCTACTGATGATGGGCATATGCACCCGAAACATGTCGAGCTAAGAATATAAAATTACATTTTTGCATTAATTTGGCATTTCACATTATTTCATGAGGAAGATGCACGGTCATACAACCTCAAGATTTTATTCTGTTTTAAAATGAACAGAGCTTACTAAAAAAATTTTGCTTTAAAAATTGCTGTATGCGGACTTCTATGCGAAATATGTCCTATATTTCCTATTCCTTGAGAATCGACGACGTATGAAATCTACTAATATATTCTACAAAACTAAATGCAAAGTTTCTCTGGACACTGAAGACACATCTCGCTCTGTTGGTCCTTTCAAGACTTGAATTTTGCATGGATTGGTATTTTTTGTTTTTCTTTGAAAAATACCCTCAAAAGCAACGTTCACGTTTCTTTAAATGTGTTAATTAATTTTTGATTTATAAAAATCAAAATTACATGTAAAAATTAAGTTGCAAAATTTCAAGAGCAATGTGGTGGTATACCTTTACGTGACAAAATAATGTTTAATATTAAATAACATAATATTAAGGAAGTGGACTATACGAGGAGATTCAGCTGGCTCAGACATGTGTACACCGTAATGACGAAATAGTGTAAAGACAGCAATAAATCTTCGAATTTTTTAGAGTACTCTTTGGCCGGGTGGCGAATAAAATAACTTGTTAAGGAAACGCACTGTACCAGATAGCCTTTAAATTTGTCCACTCTACTTCTGTCATAATAATTATCTTTTCTGACGTCACAGTAGAATGATGCCACATTTGACCCCTCATTTCACCCTGACAGACAGTGCAAACTAGTTGTAATTTTACGTGCCAAAAGTTAGTCAAACTTAATTAATTCCAAAACTTTTTGTATTAGAAGTTTACGATACAGTGTATTTGCAGACAAACAAGGAACACGGAGCGCGTGGCAGAAGGGAGCTAGGCAGGAAAGTGTTCTTACGCTGTGAAAACAATACAAAGCACAAAATGGAAGTAATCTGTTTTGTCTCGCCAACTTACGTGTTTAGTAGTTAGTGCAACCATTCTCACGCGAAATGAACTTATTTTTCTGCTGCTATTTAAGCAATATTAACGATGCGAAGCACGTGAGGCTGAAATTAATAAATTCCCATCGCTATTTACTTCTTGACGACATTAATTTCCAAGCGAAAGCGATGAGAATAAACGCAGGTCTTCTTCGCAGCAACGCAGGAGTCATGAGGGACGCTCGTAAGGCGATATTTCATGTCACAGGGCTGCTTCCCTGTGGATCCAGTAATTAGCATGGTTCCCAGTAAATAATGGAGACTCTGGTATCCGAGTAGGACGACCTTGAGTAATACTAAAATGCAGTTATATATTTTTTAGACGTGCCCGCTGTCAACTAAATTTGCTTTTATAAAAATATATTACATTACCATGTGTCGGAGCGTTAGCAAAACTGGGACAAGAGAAAATAAGCTTCGTCATGCCTGCATATCTCTCTAACCGCCCGTCTGTTCTTCCTACCGTCTCTTTGTCCTCATGGAACAAGTCGGTCCCAAATGGAAGAATTTTCATCAAATTTTGAATTTTTAGAAACTCTGTCAAAAAAAATTTAAGTTTTATTAAAATTTGACAAAAATAACGGATACTTTACGTGGGAACTCGTGTACGTTTATGACATCACTCTAAACGTTTCTTAGAATAAAAAATGTTTCGGAAGAATGTTGCAGAAAAATAAAAAAGATTTTTATGTTCAATATATATTTTTTTCTAAAATCTTGATATTTGTAAGGCAATGTCTAAAAATATGCTAGTGTTGGCAGGCTACAGATGGCAATATAATAAGAAGCATAAAAGCTGAAGTCCAGATATGGACGAATTTTACATGCGACCGGCTTTGTTAATGATCTACTTTAATTCCTTACTTATTCTAAATGAAGCCCATCGTGAATACAATTGCACTATAATGCGACTAAGTTAAGATCAAGGGTTTTCCTATGCCAAAGAGTCCAGCTACGCGGCATCACAATTTATAGGGAGATAAGGTAATACACGAGTCCATACGAAAGCGGAACCCACTCGTAGAATCTACAGGCCCACACGCTGGTACGTAACGAAGAAGCCGTCCTGCAGCTCTCAGACCCACGTTGTCGCGAGAGCGCGAACCCTAGAACGAACGAACGAACGAAAGAACGAACGAACAAACAAACAAACGAACGAACGAATGAACGAAAGAACGAAAGAAAGAAAGAAAGAAAGAAAGAAAGAAAGAAAGAACGAACGAATGAACGAACAAGCAAACAAACGAACGAACGAACGAACGAATGAACGAACGAAAGAAAGAAAGAAAGAAAGAACGAAAGAACGAACGAACGAACAAACAAACAAACAAACGAAAGAACGAACGAACGAACGAATGAACGAACGAAAGAACGAAAGAAAAAACGAAAGAACAAACGAACAAACGAACGAACGAAAGAATGAACGAAAGAAAGAAAGAATTAACGAAAGAATGAACATCAAGCGCTGCACTGTAAAGTACGACGCACCCACTCTGCATTTACCCCCCTCTCAAAAAAGAATCTCCATTTAAAAGGAAGTCTCTTGTCAGTCTCACACTCTGACTTCTTTTAACTCCGAAAAGCATTCTTACTAACCATGCTGTCAGTACCGTCTTAGTCTTATCGAATAGTCTCCAAATTTCCGGGAAATATAACCACCGTCTCCGAAATTCGCGGTTGTTTTGTGAGAAGTTCTGCTCTGTAGTTGGTTAGTACGATTTTCGACAGGCAAGGCTTCTGAAAATACAAAATTTTTATGGGTTTTCTCTCTTTCCCCGGACAACATGGTCACTGCCTGCACTTTCTACACTCTTTATGACACGTCTTGAAACCAGTCTTATACAAAATGCTGTAAAATTCACATGGTTGAGGAAGTGTCTTCGAAACAAAACATAATTATATTACGAAATATGTCTGCCCCATCCGGTGTTCGAAATCAGCTCGTTCAGCCAGTCATGTTACTAAGCTAACCCGTTTCATATTTTATCCCGATGAACATGATAACATTACATTCAACAGTTTACTCTATGTTTAATACCTGCATATGGCCCAGACAATCAGTCCCATACTTCAACACGTCATCACAAACAACTGGCTGTTTCATCCTTGGGCTATTACTTGAAATTACCTGTACACCTCCACACACACACACATGGCAGAACTTATTACGTATGGTGGCTGAATGACGTCATACATGTCATTCAGCGGGTGCATTTCGAAATTAGTCGTGTATCCTATAGGCTTTGCCCGAGAGTGACGTATAGTAACGGTGGTTGCTGGCTTAACAGGGGCGATGGATCAGTGCTCGACACTTGACATGAGCTTATGTCTCATGTTGAAGCTTGCGAATTCATTGACAGTGACACATGAGGTTAGGGTCACAACAGTGCAGTACTTTTAACATGAAACAGACCAAGCTCGTTCACTGATGAATAAAGATTGAGCTCTTCAATAGCCCTATACAGCGCTGTAACTAACGGAGTTAAGAGAAGAAACTATTGTGAATATATTCATTCATATACTTCTAAATATATATTCATGTTAGCTGCAATTTCCGTTGTTATCACGCTTCACGATCACACAGAGACAAGCTACTGTCCGTAGGACTTCTCTGAACGAGTGATCAGCTTAGCTGGGCAAAACATAAGACTCACAATAGACAGACCTCCATGCCCTGACAACATTCGAACCTGCAGTCCCAGCAAGCTAGAGACCGCAGACTCAAGCCTTAGACAGCGTGGCCACTGGAATCGGCTATTATATTTGACATAGGATTACATAAACTGAAACTTGCTGTCAGTAGTGATGTCAGCAACTTGCACAAATCCCCTTCAAGTACCAACACAAATTTGTAGAAAAGGCGTGCAAAGGCCATAACTTAATTCAACACTGAACGAAACGGTCTATAACTTTCAGTTACAATGGTGATAAGGATATTTGCCCTGAGATAAATATAAACATTGACAGAGACTTTATAAGATTCACAAATATTACGATGTTTAGATACACGAAATATAAAATTTTTCTTAATATGCACTTGGTAAAATATCCGAGTACATAATTACAAACAGCATAGATATCACCGAGGGTGGAGATAATAATTTTTCATTCTTCTCCTTCTCCTATTTCTTACGTTTATTTCATAGCCGCCTCTCTCCCATGTTTCTCTTCCACACGTTCTATTTGTCCAACCCATCGTCATTCATCTTCCCGTATCCTGGTAGCGGCACGTCGTGACCAGTTTTGATTAACTCAATTATTAATCCAATGTTTCTTGGGATTGAAATAAACGGCTCGGCCCCTCTTCCCACTATATTTGACACAGCACATTTCAAAATGTTAGTATTAAAATTGATGACAAAATTTCAGTTTCCTATATTTATTTCCTTACGAGTTGTGACAGCCGCAGAGGGATATAAGGACATCTTTTTCCATCGAGTAGATAAGTAAAACATAGAACCGGTGCGAACACATATAGGATCGGCCGAAACTAAATTATTCAGGTGTTTGTGAGTCTGCAAGAAGTTCTCAATATTTCATACGATTTGCCGGCACGCCTTCCAGAGCATCGGTGCAAAGTTGCTTTCTGCAATCGTATTTCTCTATAGGTGTGCCTCTGCGTAGGGAACAATGACGTTTTGATTGAACCTTCAGTATTTGACAGTGATCAAACACACAGAGTGGCGAAAAATCTATAAAAACTTTTGATATTCGTGTTTCATGCGGTAAAAACAAAAATTACGGTTAATTTGATATGAGATATTTATTGATTCAAGGGTGTGAGAAACACAGCAAGCTCACTCGTTCGCACGCTAGCTTCGCAGAACCGCATGCCGCTTCCACCGTACATATTCGAACAGCAACGCATTTTCTAACAAAGTAATAACCAATCACCGGAAAGGGTTGAAAGAACACATCAAAATTTAACGTTATTACGCTGTCATGAAATCTCCGGGGAAATTTGGCCTTGTGTGGTTTCTGCAGGGAGGATTATCCCATAGATTAAGCCGAAAGCTTTATAAGCCGTAGAATGTTGACGTCAATGCCAGTCTGTGTTGTGTTGCAGCTGTCAAGCTGCTGGAGCTTCTAATAGTGTGTGTGTGTGTGTGAAAGAAGACAACAACAAATAGCAAAAGCAACAGCAATAGTTGCAGTAATAATAATTATTATAATTATTCGATATGCGTTTATAAACTTACAGGATTAAGGGCACAATTTCCAATAAAGCGAACACAGAAAAAAAGACAAAACAAAACAGCACCAATACACAAAAACAAAAATGCTAAACAAACATAATGATGTGATGACGACGACGACGACGATGATGATGATAATAATAATAATAAGAATAATAATAATGCCGGGGAACGGACTTTCTAGAAAAGCAATTTTTTTTCTCAATTAGTTAAGGAATTCTCCGCATTTAATAGAACCTCTTATTTAATTTACAACATGTTCACAAGTAAACGCCACCAGACCTTCCTCGAAGCCAGACGAACACAATCCACAACTTCCTACTCCATACGTTTGGCATCCTTTTCAATATTTCCCTCTAATCTATGCCAAATATTCCAAGCGTTGTCATTCTGTCAGGTGTTTACACCCCAACCATATACCATATTCTATTCCGTCACATGCACACCACATTTACCGCACTTCTCAACCACCTTCATTTGACAAACTTAGAAATATATGGCAAGGAATGAAAATTATGTGGCTCATCAATAAGCATTTTTTCCCAATCTTTCTGTTATTTCAGTGTAAATATTTTTCTCACAATCCTGTTACTAATAGCAATAGTAATTATAGTAATAGCAGATATAAAAGAAGGTATATGCATTCTTGAAAGGGTAAAGTACTCAGGAAAATATTTCGACTGCAGCGGTGTTCATTGGCTGGGCAGATTTTAATATTACATGACGAGGAACCTCAAGAATTAATCTGCAAGCTTAAAGGCCACATAGTACTGTAATGAGAATTAAGAAGCTTTGATGATCTAATTACATGTCAAGGATGGGGAACAACAAGCACAAAAGTTAGGTGAGGTAACCTCTTAGACATTTGTCACTTACAAGAATCGGGGAAGAATGGCAATATGATAATTAATATGAATTTAGGAAAAGAGTTTTAATGTTGGAGGAGGGATGGAGTCGGATCAAGATCCTGCCAAATGGCACGTTTTTATGTTGGTGGTTCTGAAGCTTCTGATTAGATTATCAGAAATTTTGTTTATATCGATCATGGCATGAGTGGTGAATGTTACGTACGTAAAACGTCGTAAGATGTAGTCTGTCTGTACCATTGTCGTTAAAGGTTAGACAAACGGAGAGATAGACAGGAGTAGTACAGTCGCTGACTGACCGAGAATGTATATTTATAGAACACAAACACTGTTTATGTGGAGAATTAAAGCAAATAAGAACTTATGTAATTTGTGAGTAAACCATACTGGTTGGTCCGATAAGGGAACCAGCTCAGGTCTGTTCAAGCATCTGTAACTTTCACATAGCTGATGGTCGTACCTTAACGTCTCGTCGAAAATCAATGTATAAACAATGTAGTATATTAATAATTGTCCAACGAGATGCAACACAAAGCAGTCTAATTATTATTCTGAAAGTTCAATGTATATGTTTCGCTGTCAAACACACCCATCATCAGGAGTACACAAAACTGTAACTACAGTCTCCGGTACTGATCAGCTACTGTGCAGCTACCTCCCTCCAACGTGGCCACGTTGGAAGGAGGTAGCTGCACAAAATTTACGACCAGTACCAGAGGCTGTAGTTGTGTACTCCTGATGATGGGTGTGGTTGACACCCGAAACATGTACAATGAACTTGCAGAATAATAAATAGACTGCTTTGTGTTGCATCTCGTTGAACAATTATTAATATAGATCAGCGAAGCACGGAACCATAGTCATAGAATTAAACGACGTAATATTCTGTAAAATATAGCGACTTTGTGGTGTGTCTTTATGTGGTAAGCCCTAGCGGGTGTTGGGTGCTGCGATGACGGATATCTATAGAATTAAACTCATGTTTAATTTATCAGCGTAAGTCAAATTTTTTTCATTTTGTTACCGTGCAATGTTATCAATGTTTTTCAAATACCATCTTATTACACTATTTATTTACTTGATAAAACACACGTTAAAATACGTACGTCTAATCCAATAATTTTTTTTAAAATATAACACTCCTACATGTTTCAATCCTTCCGGATCATCATCAGGGAGTAAATGTTCCTATATATGAAGTTACTGAATATTTCTATATTTGTTGATGTTATTGGTATGATGGCGGCATGCCTGTAATTGTAATAGACGATTATAAGTTTTTAGATGTATTTTTTATTTAACACAACATAACCTATACAACCACATGTAAGTAAAAATTTAGACAAATGATACATACATTGACCAAAATTAAATAAAAAAAATAGATCTAAAAACTTATAATCGTCTATTACAATTACAGGCATGCCGCCATCATACCAATAACATCAACAAATACAGAAATATTCAATAACTTCATATATAGGAACATTTACTCCCTGATGATGATCCACAAGGATTGAAACATGTAGGAGTGTTATATAAAAAAAAATTTTAATGGATTAGACTTACGTATTTTAACTTGTGTTTTATCAACATAAGTCAACTTGTGTGAGTGCGTGACTAATGACTTTTTGTACAAATTATATGACGTAGAATTACGTAATTATGAAAAATGATACACTGGGAAGATCAGCGTGCACTAAAGTTAACGGTCACTATCATTTTAACGTCTGAAGATTTGCTAGATTAAATAAAAAAATTAGTTTATATTCCACAGAGGACACAGCTTGTGTTTCTTATTAGGCATAACCTGTTAAGGCTCTTTAGAGAAATGATCAATAGTTCTCGAATAAGATACCTGGAACACATAAATATGTTTCTTAGGAAGATGCAGAATTCTGTCACGTTACACATGGCAGTGTGTTACTGCTAGTATTTAAAAGGTTAATTACAGAAATGGCGTAATATGGTGACTATAGAACTTACCCACAGAATTACAGTGGGCAGAAGAATAAAGAATACAGTGTAAACTGAGATCCAAGCAAATCTGGAATGAAAGAAATCACAACGTAATGAAGAAAACTAGGAAAGAATAAAATGAAGATGATTATGAATGTATGGTAGGGAAGACAACAAACCTTATGATGTAGGGAGGACACAGACAAAACCACAGAGAGTATATATATATATATAGAATATCCTGAAAGAAAAGGAAAGGAATGGGATGTAAATTTAAAGAGGTAGCAAGAAAAATATGGCAGTCAAAACAACGTGACGAACATCTAAGGGGAGATAAAGATGGCACGAGATTATTCAGAATGTACAGAGAAGACAGGAATGGGGTGGTCAATGAAAAATATACTCAGAAATTGTGAGAGGCAAGGAAACAACGAAGAGGACGCAGAGGGAGACCCAAACAAACAAAGAAAGGGAGCATTTGTAGCCTATGATAAGAGACTTTAAAGGAGGGAAAGAGGCAGTGTTAATTCGACGGGAACATTTCGAGTTTCTTCTAAGAGGTAGGAGAGGACAAGCGAATGATATCCTAATAATATCCTAACACGTAAATACTGTATTCAATTAATACACCAACTAATGCAATTATATGAAAGTTACACATTAAAACACTAAAACTGCTCCGACATATTTCGGTCCTAAGACCATCATCAGGGAGCTATATTTTCCTTGCTAAAGTCACATTAAAAATAGCCACAGATTAACTTCTTTGTACTAATAGGGTGTTGTGGTAGCATGCCTTGTTGTGTAAGGTTATGTGGCGAAGAGTGCCCTGCTCAGCAGGCGTTTAAAGGGTTAATTACAGTCATGATTTCACGCATACTACATTCTGTCTGACAACATGTCAATAGACACTTCCAAACCGAGTTCTCCACATAGTGCGATATAGTGCTTCTCCTTTCAATTTCAATTCTTTGTTTTTCCTTAAGGTCATTAGCATTATTTGTAGTATAAAGTAAAATCAAGTCTAAAGTTATACAAGGAAATTTTTTTTATAAACTTGTATATACTAGGATTTTTTTCTTCCAGTTTTGGTTAAAAAAATAGATTCCATCACTGAAACTATGAAAACAACTTTGTAAGCTTTAGGTGATGGAAGTAACACACAATGCTTCTATGCGCGTGTTTCTGACGTGTTCGTGACGAGGAGTTGTAAAAATGTTCAGCTGAACTTCGCATCATCACCTCTTGTGTCCAGCTCGGAAACGTGTAGGAACTCAAGCAAACCTGAACGTATTTTCATGATCATTGAAATTATGGTATGTTATTGAAATTTATAGAAATTTTATAACTATATTTCAAATCGCAGAAAAAAAGGGCATTTCATTCAAAGCTCTGTATGCATCTCGGTCTCTAATCACAACATAACTCTACGTATCAGAAAAGAAACCTTCCAGAAAAAGCTGTAAAGAAAATTAGATCACACATTTTATTCTCAGTACATGTTTGCAGTACGTCGTAGAGTTTTAGAAGAAATTAATAAATGTTAAACGATTCCAGGGTTAAAAACAGACACACACGGCAAACACTGTGATCTCATAAGCCTGCTTGTCATCCTTACGAGATGTAAGTAGGATAAAAAGCAAAGTGTTTTGACAAGTACTGAGTAGTGTTTGAAGTTCCAAGGCTCATATTACACTTCCAAAAGTGCGAAGTACGTAGGCGTTACTGACTGCTTGTAGACACCCTCTATGCAGTATTTTTATGTAGGCACAGAACCCACCATGTCAGCACTCATTAATATTTCATAATTACTCCATCATACCAACACAAATATAATATAAGCTTTATGGCTAAAAGTTGGGCATACATGTTTGGAAATGTATGGATATACACAGAGCTGGGGTAAATGCTGTTTTACGAGATCGTTGAAGACAGCAGACTGTGATATACAAGCCTTCTGACTAAGGAACCGACCAAAACAATCGAAGGCTTTGTGTGAATGAATAATTAGCAGCTGACTGTAAATTTAAATGAATAATTAATTAAATCACTAAAAACTAAATAAATAACCTGCAACTGATTGAATATGTTAATAATGAATTCGGTAAATGACTGAATGTCTAGTTGAGTGGATGAATACCTGGATGAATAAATCGTAGAATGAATGAAAGAGTGAACGAATGAATGACTGGCTGAACGACTGGCTGCGTGGATGAATAGCTAGATGAATAACTCGCTGAATGAATGAATGGCTGTATAGCTACTTAAGTGGATGAATAAATCGCTGAATGAATGAATGATTGCCTGAACAATTGGGTGAGTGGATGAATAACTGGATGAATAACTCGCTAAATAAATTAACGACTGGCTGAACAACAGGCTGATTGGATGAATGGCTGGCTGCGTAGATGACAGGATGGAAAAGGAAAAGAATCGCTGGCTGAACAGCTGGCTGAGTGGCTGAATAACTGTATAGATAACTGGCTGAGTGAACGAATCACCGGCTGAACAAGTCGCTGAATGGAAGAATAACTGACTGAATAAATGGTTGGGTGACTGAGTAGCATAACTAACTTGGGACTTATCGAGTGACTGACTGCCCAAGGGGGAGAGAGAATCTCCCTTGAGCATTTAACACACTACTACTTGATATTATTTATACTCAGCTTCACCGCACTTCTAATTCTCAGCAAGTCTAGCATGTGTATCTGCACTCTGCTGAATATCCCCAAGGCTACAGCTTACTAACCTGTAAATTGATCCCATAACACAAGAGGCATGGGGTGGGAGTTAGGAAACAAGGGACTAACCCACACTCAATTTCCTACCCATTATTATTTTCGTAAGCTCTGGGGGTGATAGTATGACCCGAGATCAATAGAAGCAGAGTACGACAGGTACAACGAAAATCAACATTGCCTCATACCGCAGAACAAATTGCCTGCTAGAAAAATGGGCTAAACGCCACACACTTTCCTAATATCTGTGCTTTATTTACTTCCATTTCTTTCTGTTTAATTTACCTTCCTCGGCTGTTCTACATATTTTTTGCCACTTTTATTATTTAATTCATTCTCTCGCTTTCCCCACGTCCTAACATTACTTTACTAATTGTTTTTTAAGGTAAGCAGCAGAAAATAAACTGCAATTTCATTACAAAGATTAGTAGGTTAGTACTTCAAAATAATCTCCTTTTACTTTGAGAACTAAACGAAACACAAAATACAAATATATTATTTCGTTTCCTAGAGTGTGCAATACTTCTTTGAGAGGGCGTCATCAGTTAGTCATTATAAAGTTATTATATTCTAATTTCAGTTAACTTCCGGTATTCGTATACCAGGCGAAAACTCAAATACACTGCGTTAATATTTCAGTAGGAACTACTTTCTGTTGTGAAAGTAGTTCGTTTCCTGAATTCCCGTGAGACGCCAACAAACAGCAGGCCGGAGTTGGCGACGTTGCTGCCACAGTAAAGGAGGAGAGGACCCGTACGACACAGGAATGATTTTGTTAATCAGTATTAAGGTTAATTCTCAAATATATTTTTCTATTGATTTTCATAAAGTACAAGATTTTTTAGGTTTACATTCCTCAAGTGCGTGCCTAATAACATTCCCATAGGCGTAAATGAGTGACTGAATTAATGAAGGTGGTTTTAGATTGTGAAACACTGAAAGAGTGGCCTCCAGATCGGTTGCATGGAAGATCCAGTAGGACACACGGGAATTTTCTTTCGTAAGTTTGCAGACTGAAGTACGACGTGTTCTCAAAAACGTTTTAGACAAAATTTACCTTGAAGAAAACTCACAGCATTAAATCTGCTTAGATCAGATGGCTAACGACTGGGAGGAAAATCGTTTATTGCAGCACCAACACGATGTGTAAGCTACAGGGATTGTTTTCTGAACACTACAGTGTAAGTAAAATTGTGCCAGTGGCCACCATGAAGGCATACGTGAGTCTGGAGGTATAGATCCTCTCATTCGGTTTGACAATAGAGAGACTGAGTGGCCTGCTTCTCGTCCAGACTTTGTATCCAGCAGAAAAAGTCCTTCGTACCCACTAAATAGGAGACTGGATGGGTTTCGGAGTCGGTCCGGACCTTTTCGGGGAAGAGATACATCCCTTACCGCTAGCGGGAATCGAACTACTTTTCATTGGACGTCCAGCTTTACCGAATACTATAATTAGCGGTGCGTATATTTGCCTGTGCCTTATGTCGCTCTTGCTTCAGCACGTGGGTAACATTCTTTCTGCGCTGGCGAAACGAAACACCCATTTAGGTGTGTAAACAACATCATGTTTATTTATCGTGTGTTCGGTTATGGGTAGAGGGCTAGTGGTATGGTTGTAGTAATAATTATTTGTACCCTGAAGGGACCTACAAAACGCACATCAATGTTTATTTCAATTGTTTAACAATATTGGTGTTTTGTCGTGTGGATTCCTGGCAGTATTTTCTTTACCGTTTCTCCGGTTTTATACCTTGAAGGCTTTTTGGTGTATTTCCCAGCCCCTTGGCTTCTCACATACGCGCTCGCTCACAAACCAAAACATGCTGAGTTAAATATAAATTTCAATATTCATATTTGGTTCCATCCATGTGTATGTCACTGTCATTTGTATCGGTTTTCAACTATGTGAATTTGAAAGGCAAAATTGAGAGTTGACGTCAGTCAGTTGTCGCAACTTAGAACTGTGAACCGTTTAGATATCACGTTCCAGTGTTTTATTACTACTCTAAGCAAATAGCTCTTTATTTATTGCTATGATTGTCTATAAGTTTTACTGAGTTTTTATAATAACAAAGTAACAATTTCAGTTATAATGTAACCAACAGATGACAACAATAAGCGGCAATAGATCGAATGCTTCTTTTGGTGTTATCTTGTAAATGACTGGCCAATAATATTTTTCTGTGTTACACAGGAGTGGTAGTCAGTCTGTCAAAATGTTTGCAAACTATTTTGGGTTATACAGGAGTGGTAGTCGTTCTGTCAAAATGTCTGTAAACTATTTTGGGTTACACAGGAGTGGTAGTCGGTCTGTCAAAATGTCTGTAAACTATTTTGGGTTACACAGGAGTGGTAGTCGGTCTGTCAAAATGTCTGTAAACTATTTTGTGTTACACAGGAGTGGTAGTCGGTCTGTCAAAATGTCTGTAAACTATTTTGTGTTACACAGGAGTGGTAGTC